>Ga0163180_10001781_pt1 | contig 12191 bp, 25 predicted proteins | sample AtlANTMetagenome_2_FD_109647 | JGI IMG/M metagenome (GOLD analysis project Ga0163180, IMG submission 109647) | Marine eukaryotic phytoplankton communities from the Atlantic Ocean - Atlantic ANT 4 Metagenome | ecosystem: Environmental > Aquatic > Marine > Oceanic | place: North Atlantic Ocean...
AACTTTAGATTATGAATGGCAAAAAAAGAAAAAGAAAAGAAACAAAAGAAAAAGAATATAATTATATTATATATACTTTTATATTATATATACTTTTATATAGAGTATATAAGTAGTTATATATAGATAATTATATTATATATACTTATATTAATATAATGAATGGATTTTTCAATAATTTAATTATATAGCATTAGAAACAACCTCTTGACACATATGATGTCATGCTCTAATAATAAATAATAGTTAGTCAGTATGAATGGCAAAAACCAAAATTACCATGTTTCTTGATCCAGACCTTATTGAATGGCTCGATCAGAACAGAGATGAAGAAACTTCAAGGTCAGCTTATCTTAGGATCTTGATTAGAAAGGACATGAAAACCAAGTCCAGGAGAAAAAATGCTCCTATCTTATCTACAGATGTTTTCAGTTCTCCAGAAATAACAGCAAATTTAATACCTGATGATTTGAAAGATTATGCTGATCTTTTAGTTGAATGGTGGAGTATCAGATATAAAAATAAGGGAACTTGCTCTACAAGCGTTGCTAATCGCATCTTTACCAAGTTAAGGTCATTTCCTACACAAGATAGAAAACAAGCTCTTGAGAACGCTATAGCAGGTGGCTGGAAGGATTTATTTCCAATCAAGAAGTCTAAGTTTGAACAGGAAGCTCAAAATGTGCCAAAGCCTAAATATTTCAAAGCCAGTGAAAATCAGTTACCACCAACACTTGCTGAATTGAATAAAAAAGCCGAAGATTTCATGGGAGATCTTTGATGGAACAATTATTTGACCAAGAATCTCTGATAAAAACTCTCAAAGGTGGTATTAAAAAAGGCTACTGGAATTTAAAAAATCTTGATAAGCCACCCCCAGGTTGGACAGAAGTAATAAACAACTGCAAAGGCAACCCTGCATTTCCTCAAGGTTATCAAGGTGTCAAATACAAAAATCTTGCTAGGGTAAAAGAACCCCCTAAACAACAGGAGAAAATAGAAATTATTGATCCTAAAGACTTTCCAACTACAAATTAAAAAACAATGAACTATGAAACCTTCCAACCCTCTTTCAATGTAGAGGAGATTACTCCAGAATATGCACAAGAGATTCTGGATCAGAGAAATAATAATAATAGAACTATAAAACAGACCAATCTAAACAGACTTGTAAAAGCTATTGATAATGATGAATGGCAAGTAACAAATCAAGGTATTGCTTTTGATAGTGAAGGAAATTTACTTGATGGTCAGCATAGATTATTAGCGATAGTAAAAACTGGTCAAGCATTGAAGATTATGGTTGCTAGAAATATGCACCCAGAAATATTCAATGTTGTAGATACTGGTACAGCAAGAATGGCATCTGATGTCTTGCATATCTCTGGTTGTGGTAACAGTTCTAAAACAATCGCTGCTGCTATCAAAAACTATATATTTTATAAAAAATATCCATCTGGTAGCTGGTCAGCAAATGGTGTGACAAAACCATCTCACTTTGAGATTTTAGAGACATATAACGATGATAGAGAACTTTGGGATGAGATTTCTACAAGGATAAATTCACATCATTGTAAATTTCATTTCTTCAATAAAAGTGTGGCTATTGTTTTTTACAAATTAGCTCTTGAAAAAGATTATTCACAGCGTGAAATTGAAGAGTTCCTAAATAAGTTTTATGAAGGATCAAATTTAGATATTGATAATCCAATGCTGTCTTTCAGAAACCAACTAATGCAAAAAGCATTTAGAAACAGAGGATCTAATACGCAAAGATTCTTACTGAATTGTTTTATTAGATTATTCAATATGTACTTGAACGATGTTAAGAAAACAAAATTTATGGCTCCACCAGCAGATATTTCTGAAGTGTTACAAATACAAAAACCATTACCTCATCACACATACTAAGAACAATGAAAACAATTGAATTGCTTAAACCACTCGCTATCTTCAGAGATCAAGAACGTCATAAATATTATGATGAAACTTTAGAAAGATGGCTTGCTTTTTCTACAACAGAAGTTTGTAATGAACTGACAGAAGAAGCCAAAGAAAATATTGAAGCCTATAGATATATATGGCAGCCCAGAGGAGAAACAGTACATGAATGTCTCCAGGAAAAAATGCTTGGTAGTGGAGAGATAGATCCCAAAGATTACGAAGCATGGGTTACACCATTGTTAGACCATGAATTGTTCACGCATTTTGAGCCAATGGCTGTTGAACTTATGATGTCTATACCAGATAAATCAGTTGGAGGTCAGCTTGATTTACTTGGATATGATTCAAAGGCTGACAAGATCAGGTTGATTGATTTAAAAACCAAAGGTAACTCTAAATATGACATCAGGAAACGTGGTAAAGATGGCATGATTCATCTTGAAGATGTTGATATGTATTGGAAAGAACCTTATTCAACTGATAAGCAACTTGGTTGTTACATTGAAATGTTGAAATTAAACTATGGATTAGTACCAGATGTATGTAATACGATCTGGGCTTATGAAGGTCGGTGTATTCTAAATAATGACCAACCTACTGAAAGATGCGAAGCTGCATGGCAGGAAGCATGGACAAAGTTTGAATCAAAACAGGAGTTATTTTAATGCCACAATTTCCAAGTGATCCATATGAAGGTCAGGTCTTTTATGACCCTTACTCTGAAACAACATATGAATTTTGGATACCGAGAAAAGATGATGAATTTTGTAAAAAATTAAATATCAAAGCTAAATGGATTGTTAAAAGTTTTGAAAGTGAATGTGTAAGCGGTTTGTTTTCAAAAAATGGAAAGAACAGGTACTTTGCCTATAACAAACTTATAGACCAGTTTGGTTATACCAAAGAACAGATTACTGATCTCATGGAAGAGTTAAAGCAATGACAAAGGAACAAAGAATAGAAGCTGCTCAGAAACGTATAGCTGAGTTAAGAAAACTTATTGATGAATGGACTAAAAGATGAGATACATTCTTGATGTCTCAGGTAGAGACTTAAAACTATTAAGAGCTTCCATTGTTAACTTCCAGAGATCACTAGAAATGTCAAATCAGGCTGAGTTTGATGGCCTAATAGATGAACTTGATGATTGTTTTTTAACAATTACAAGACAAAAGAAAGAACAACTTAAAAATAAAGTTATGAGAAAATGGGGCAAAAAAAGATGAAATGTTTTTACAGAGAACTTGATAGAAGAAAAAAATATTTAATCACAAGATTACAGAATGAAGTGGCTGCTCTAGGAGATAGCTGGTTTAGGCAAGAAATAACAGATCAGCAATATAATATTAGGATTCAAGAGTTAGATAAACGTATAGCAGATTTACAAGGATGACTAATCCAAAAAAGCGTAAAGGAGATAAAGCTGAAAGAGAAGCAGCAGAACTTTTAACAGAGGTTACTGGTTTTGATTGTCAACGTAATTTATCAGCAGGTATTCCTGGAGATGTTGGAGATATTCATGGAGTACCAAACTGCGTGATACAGGTAGCGGATTGGAAAGATAAATCTCAAGCCTGTCTTGTTAAGCCTAGAGAAGTGGAAGTACAAAGAGAAAATGCAGGAGTGGACTTTGTTGCAAGTATGGTCAGGTTCAGAGGAGGACAATGGCGAATGGTGTTGACACCAGAACAATTCAACACTTTGTTACAGGCAGCATTGCAATAAACTTGCAGTAAACATTATATAAGGTATATAATTTAATAGTTTAGTACAATAAACTAATGACCACAGAAAAGCCTAAATCTCTAACAGATGCTCTCAGGTTATTTCAAATGAAAGTTAAAGCTGCTCCTAAAAGTGGCTTTACTAAATTTCCAAATCCTAGAGAGTATTCAAAGTTAGAAGATGTTTTACAAATTGTGCAATATGCACATGAACTTGGTATCTCTCATACTCAAACTGGTAAATACATCATTACTGAACAAGGAGAAGTTATTGATTTATTAATAACAACTTTGTATTTTGGTGATGAAAAACTTGAAAGTATTGATAGATTACCACCACTTCCTATTGGTAAAAACACTAGCCAGGAAGATGGTATCAGAAGAACTTACCTTAAAAAATATGCACTATCAGCTATTTATGGCATAGGTTCTGATGATGACGATGATGCTAATTCATTAACACCTGCACCAGAAAAACAGAAAGGTACTGATAGGACACCTACAAAAGCCAAGCAGAAACTTGAGCCTGTATCAAAGCAAGCCGAATCAAATCCCCCAATCACTACTGAAGCTAGAACTCTTATCACAGATCAGCTTAAGGAATTAATGAAAACCAATCCTGATAAAGCAAAAGAAATTGCAGCTTCTTTTATCAAGGAGTTTAAAGTTCCAAAACTTACAGGATTCATTACAGAAGCTCGACATGGTGAGTTTCTAAGTCATGCTATATCAAAGATAGCTGATAACTAATGACATCAGAAGAAGCTGAGTTCTCTGGTCAAGAGATTATGAGACAACTTGAACAAAGACGGGCAGATCAGCGTAAAGATTGGAACAGAAACGTATTTGGGGTGCGTACCAATGATGATCTTGCTTCTTTAATCAGAGAGCATTGTAAGTCGAACAATCTCTCTATAAATTCATTTCTAAACAATTTACTAAAAGACTTTTTTAATTATGGCTGACTTTAATCCAGCACTCTCTCTACCTATCAAATGGTCAATAGGAGAAGATAGATTTAATGACGATGATGAAGCAAAAGTGTTGACTCTCACAATACCAGTTGCATCTCTTGACCAATTCATAGATCATTTAAAAGCACTAAGTTACACCAAACAAAAACAGGGCGAGGTCTATGACTTTAAAAAGAAAGAGAAAGTTAAAACTCAATGTATATACGTCAACGCTAAAGGCTTGGATGGACAGTACGGATTATTTGGTAACATTAATCCACAAAAAATAGAAGATGTACCAACAACAGATGAACTACCTTTCTAAAAGAAAAGATGAATATTTGATTAGAGATCCTAACCTAAATATTCATTTTAAAATAAAAAATGGTGTACGCTACTGGCTTACACCACCTCCTTCTGGTTATCAAAAATGAGTAAAAGTCCAAATCCTTCTATTAAAAAATTACGCAAATTAAAACAAATCAGACGTAAAAACTTAGAAAAGAATTTTTTAGAAATTCAAATGAAAGGAATGGATCACTATGTTTTTATAAAAGATAACGGGAAAGCTCAAGTAGTTTATCAAGAGGGTCGTTGGGTTACAGAACATATAAGAACTGCAATCCTTAAATTTAATTATGAAATTGACAAGATTGATAAATTATTTATCAGAGATTTTACTGACGAAGAAATTAAGGAATATGAAAAAATTTCTTTACAGGATTAGTTTTCTTTTCTTTTCTAATTTCTTTTACAACAGCAGCAGCTTCTAATTCAATCAATCTATTTAACATAGAAGCTAAAAATACATCTTGTTCTAATTTATGCCTTACAAGATGAGTACAATATTTTTTAATATCATTAATTTCATTACTTGCCATTATTTCTCTACAACGCATTTCAACATCTAACTTCATTTCTAAAGGTGCTGGTTCTATGTCAATGTTGAGAAATTTAGTAATTTTCATGATGTAGGAAAAAGTTGTTGTTCTAAAATTTCAACTGCTTTATCATCAAGTGTATTTGTAGTTTGTTTTGCGATTGATTTTAATAAATCTACGACCAATCTCTTAACAGCAGTTGTTGTCAAAAAGGTCATCAAAATTGGTTTTAGAATCTTATACATGGAATAAATATGTGTTACTTTCCAAACATAGCTAAGATGCTAGTATTAGACAAGAATCTTAACTTTTATGGCTGAAGATAAAGAAGAAAAAGAAGGCATCGAATGGGGTGAACTCTTTGGTCACGCAATCAGATTTTTGATTTTGACTTGGAGTTTATCAATGATGACTCTTGGATACATGGGCAAGGTAAGGATTGATGGAGCGTTCACGGCTGGACTCGTAAGTGGGGTACTAGGTTCGTACGGGATTTCCGTGGGGAACAAGAAAAGTGGTCAAAATAACAGTAATAACCCTAAAATAGTAGATAATAGTAAAAACAAAGTAGGTATCAAATGAAAAAACTGTTTGCTTTACTTCTATTCTTACCAACGGCTGCCTTTGCTGATATAAAACAAGAGTTTGTTACCTCTGCTCAGATAACAGTTGATATGCCTTATGTAGTTACTAACAAGGTCGGGACAACATATTCACTAAGCGGAAATAATATTACACCATCTGTAACTGTAGGAGACACTACAACATCAGGAAAGATTGGTGGGATCAATGTTGGCTCATTAACTAACGGAGTTCCAGCAATGATTCAAACTGATACCTCGGTTACAAGTGCAGGTTCAGCGTTTAGCAAAACAGAATCGGTAATTATGGGTGATGCTACACCATCTACTGTCACCCCTTCCAGTGGTATAGCAGCATTACCAGTATTAAGTGGACAAACTACTGTTGGATCAGGCGGTACTGCTGGATCTCTTGCTTTAACGTCATTGAGTTCTGGAGTCCACACCTGTACCGCAGGTGGGTCGGGTACATCTTGTATAGGATCTACTAAAGTTACTATTACGATTGACTAGACTTTGGCTGTTAGTTTTATTAGCATTACCATATAGGACATTAGCAGTTCCTGTTGTGCCTCAATTTCGTTCGGGTACATCTCAGACTTCAAGCACTTCTGAATCGGTAATTAATGAAACTATTACAAGCCATCAATATCGGACAGGATATTCATATTCTGCGTCAGGGCATAATATTGAATCCTCAGACCTCAATGGATATATCAACCCTACAGCTACCACTCTTACAGAACAAACAGTTGGAGGGGTAAATTTTAGTTGGACTTCGCCAAACTTAGATGCTGTACCAAGATGGAAAATAACAAATGGTGGAGCAGCCTTCTCTCTTCAAGAAACACTAATCACTCCAGGATTAGACACAGTAACCACAATAACAAGAACAATAAATTCAACAACTACAACAGAAACTACAACTACCTTTGGTCAATAGCTTTACTTCTCTGTCCTACAAAGGCTTTTGCCAATACGACAGTCGCATCGCCATCGTCAAATGCACAAGGGGTAGTTAATAATAATGCCACCATGATAACCCCGTCAGCTATGCCATCTTTTCGTATGAGTCAAGGTATTGTCTGTGCATCTCCTAGCCTAACAATTACTCCCTATGTAACAGATGCTTGGTCATTTAACAGACCAATAGAACAGGTCACTAGGCAAAACATATATGACGAAAATACTGGAGAGATAAAATATGTTCAAGAGACTCCTAGATTTGAGAAAGATAATTACAATTTGAACTATGGTATCTCTGCTCAGTTCAATATTCCATTAGGAAAAGCACCAGCTTTATGTCATGAAGCAACTCAGGTAAATATAGAAGCTCAAAGATTATTAATCAAGAAAACTAAAATGGAGATTAGTTTATATCGTTTAGAGATGTGTGCAAAACAGGCAAAGTTAGGTGTTACTTTCAAACCTAATACTCCTAGTGCTGTTACCTGTGAAGATATTGTAGTAACAGTTCCACCAAATCAAGTTATTCCACATACTCATAAATTAAAGGAGTAAAAGAAAATGAAACGGCCTTGCCTATTGAGTGTTTGCTGTGGGCATTAAGAGAGAGCCTAGAACCTCTCAAGGGGAACAAATCCTTCTACTAATATCTATTATACATCAAATTTGCAGTAGACAAGCACGGGTATTAACTTGCCTACCTAGACACCCTATCCTTCGCCATGTTGAATAAGGTAAATATATTTTACAACAAAGCATAAAAAAATAGGTAAGACCCTTCCAAACATCTTACCTATTTCTTGTGTTGCAATGGGATTCTTGGATGAATCACATTTAGTATAGCAGTAAATCAAAGAAAACAACTTGCATCAGCCATTACTGGTTCTTCTTTTTGTTCAAGCATATACTTTTCGTACTCTTCATATTCTGCTGCTTCAAAGTATTTTTCTCTGAGAGCTTCTTCAGCATCAGCAAAATAATCATCAAGAGCATTTCTTACAAGAGAAGAGATTGAAACACCTGGTTTAGTATGATATTTCAACAAGTTATACTGATGTTTTGTTATTTGAATTGATAATCGCTGTAGATTCTCATTCATTGGTTAAAAGTAATTAAAAACATTGTAACGTCAATTTGATGTCATGGTCAGTATTTTATTGGTGGAAGGTAACTCTATGAAATCTCTGAAAGGATCATCTTTAGGAACTTTAAGATACTGAGTATCTAAACCAATCATAAAATTATGGGCTGCTCTAACAGTAAGAGCAAAGGCTTCAGCACTATTCCAGTATGATCTTTTAATACTGCTATCACAGGACTTGGTAAAAATAATCTGTGCTGCTCTATCACATGGTTTAATATCTCTATCAACACCATCAATAGGACTTGCCATACCTGTAGTGACAATATTCAACCAATGCAATGCTCTTTCTTTAGGATTCATTGTATGGTTGTATTTTTTATGTCTTGGATTTTGAGTGTTGTAAGTCATTTCAGCATAAATTTTTAATCCTGCTCCAAGAAAAAATGATCTGACCCTAGTTGTATTTGTAGGACAGACTTTACCCATAAGATAAAGAAACTGATTATGTTTTAAATAAGTTTCTGCAACTATGGCATCATGGCATGGTCTTGAATACTGCTCAGTACCAGTTGTGCTATTTAAAGTAGCCATAGCGTGTCTTATAGTCGCACAATCTCTTCTGCTGATCCTGACACCACTAACAGTAATACGATCAGACATACACCTAGACTTACCAACATCCATTATTTGTTTGGATTTGCTAGGCATATTTTTGACAACAAGAAATGGTTGCACCATTCCTGTTTGTACAACAGCAAGTAATCTATGTTGACCATTGACCAGAGTGCCATCTTTATCAAAACAAATGGCAGAATCAGATAAGATGAAACGACTATTTCTCATTTCTCTTTTTAGTTCTTCAAGATTATTTCTACTAATCTTGCGGTTATTCTCAAAATTTTTCTCCAGATAAAATTGTGCTTTTTCTGGAGTAATAAATTCTAGAGAATAGTCTATGCCCTCATATAAAGTTGAGAGGGCATTTTCTATTTGTGAAGTCATACTGTTTGAGTTACCTTTTCTTCAGTTTCTTTAAGTTCTGCTTCAGCTTTAGCTTTTTCTATCTGTCTTATTTTTGTAAATAAAACAGCAGCAGTCATTTTCATCACTTCTAACTCAGTTGTATCAAAATCTTCAATAGATGTTTGTAATGAGCTAATGAATTTATCAAGAGGCATTGAATAACTTGATACATCATTTCTGGAATGAAAATCTACAGAAATTTCTCTGTCAAATTGATCGAAATGAAAATACACTCTGTCATCTTTTTCAAGAATGTTTTCGGTTCTGTTTTGAAATTTGTGTCTCATACGAGCTAAATTGTTTATTGCTTACTTACTATAGCATGAGAGGTATATACCTTTGAGTATGTTTTCAATCCGTAACAATGCTACTTTCGCTTTTTAGTTAGCTTAGTAACAACTTGCTTTACTAAAGGGCGGACAAGCTGAAGTACCAATGGTGCAGAAGCACCAACCAAAGCAAGGCTAAAGACCCCAACAAACTGAGGAGCAGACGGAATGTATTGTTCTTTCCACTCAACTGCTTCATACAGAGTTATACACTCACTTCCATCTTGCCCTCTTTCATGCCCGATAACACGTTCTAATTTTTTATCGTTACGAAAATCTCCAACTCGTTGGTCATTTTTGTCAGGACAGGGAGGGAAATCTGGTGGAGAATCTGGTGGTAAATCAGGTATCTTTGGCTGTTCTGTTTCTGGTAAGGGCGGTGGTTCATTATTGATAGGTGCTTCTTCTGTAATTACTAAATTCTCAGGAGTATAATCAAGTGGTATAAAGCTAGGGAAAGGGAAATCACATGTTGTAAATACACCATTTGGATCTTCTAATAATAAATTACGATTACCAGTATTTTTTATATCACGATGTTGATAAGTACAACCAGGAACATCAATATCTGGCGGTTTGGCTATCTGTAAATAATGAGGATTATAAGGTTCTGGTACGTTTGGAATATAAATATCTGGAATACTTATATCAGGTATATCAATCGTAGGCATCTCTTGGCAAATAAACTTCTACAAAAGAATTGCATTTAGGACAGGAAAGATTAGTTACCATGCTATATTCCCCAGACATTAATGGATAATCTTCTCCATCCATATCGTGATCTCCACCCCAGATTAGTTCAGTTTTACAATGCCAACAGTTCAAATTCCGAGTCCTTTTGGTATTGGTAAAGATTCTCCTGTTACATCAGGTAATCCTTTTTCTAATATTTTTGGCATCATGCCTTGAACATTTCCAAGAATCTCATTCATAACTTGAGATTTGAAATTTTCAGATGTTACATATTTGTAGCCAAGGTATGCTCCACCACTCATGGAAGCTACCATTACAAATGAAACGATGCTAAGAATATTAGCAATTTTTTGAAACATGATTAAATTTGCAATATTGAAAGCACTATCTTTTTCAAGTGTGCTTGTATTACTGCTTATTGTAGCCCTATCCCCCCTCTACGTCACTATGGGGATAATGACAAGGCAAATGCAAGATAAGGTTAATTAATCAGCAGCTTCGGCTGTGTTTCCCTCTGCTACCCACTCAAGATACTCTTGGTAATCGGTGTTTGCTTCGTCAAATGGAACAAATTTAGTATTAGAATCTGCGTCAACAATTTTTACACTTTCTTCTTTATCTGAAAAGGGATTTTTTACAAGTTTGTAGATTGGATTAGTTGGATATGCCATTATAATTCTGCCTCCGCTTTGATACCTGTACCGGCAGCACCGGCAGAACTAGCTTTGTAATAATAGCAACTTAAATTTGTAATTTGAGAAATGCTTGTTAAGTTACCAGAAGTTGTAGTTTCTGAAACTGTCGGTGTTGTTCTCATTTGAACAGGATGAAACATATTATTTATAGAGTTACTACCATAATGACATAAATATAAATGAGCAGTATTTTGATAGTAGTATCTCTGACATAAAAGAAGCTCCTGACCGAATGACCTATGTTCAAAATCTGTTGCCACGCTGCCGACTTCTAATTGAACTCCTGTAATTTCAAATGTCGCATCATTTGTTGTGTACCATGTTGAAGTCATATCAGGAACCCTTGAAGAACCAGAGTAAGCAGCCCAAGCATTTAATGGTCTTGTTCCTGTAGCTGAAGTTCCCCTAAATACATTCCATTGTATGAACATACCTTTTTGATTATTATTGTCAAACTGCAAATTAGAATTTCCAGGAATTGTTTTTGTAACTTTAGTCCAAGTATCAGCAGTTAATGTTCCAGTTTCGGTTACATAATTTTGTTGTGTGCCGTCAATAGACATTAAATTTACATAAAAATTTTGAGAAACACTAGATTTAATCCAATATTGCAGAGTTATAAAACTTGAAGATGATGTATAGTTCCAGCCACTATTTGCTATGTCTTGTGCTTCTATATTTTGTCTTATCAAAATTTCATCGCCAGAAGCAGCACCACCTGATTGATTACCATTTGTAAGTTTAAAGGATTTTCTAAAGCCTAAACTGTAAGGTGTAGTGCCACTTGCAATATCAGCTTGTGCTTTAGTTACATCATTATCTATTCCAGCATTGTAATAATACATTCTATCGACAGTAAAATAACCATCTCCCCCTGCCGTATTTGATGTACCACGTTGAGCCACTTGCATAGCTCCGTTGATTATTAAATTACGATTACTTAGGTTATTAGTAATATTGGCAGTACACGTTCCATCAGTATTGTTGACAGTAATAGCAGCAGCACTAGCTCCTACCCCTTTGATTGAATTTACCTTGATCTCTGACATAATTAAGAAGCAGGTTTATCTGCTATTAGTTTAGCTTGCCATGCAGCTTTTACATCAGTAGTCCATACTACATTACATATTGCAGATACTTCTGCTGGTTGTCCTGATAGGTCAGTATCAACTAGATTATCAGAAGCATCTAACGTGCCAGCATCTAATACATATCTATGATAAGTTCTTGCCATTTCTGTGCCATCTTTTTTGATAACAGTCGCTTGACGAACTTGAACGTGTTTATATGTACCCACGACTTCTATTTTGTCGTATTC
>Ga0163180_10001782_pt1 | contig 12189 bp, 16 predicted proteins | sample AtlANTMetagenome_2_FD_109647 | JGI IMG/M metagenome (GOLD analysis project Ga0163180, IMG submission 109647) | Marine eukaryotic phytoplankton communities from the Atlantic Ocean - Atlantic ANT 4 Metagenome | ecosystem: Environmental > Aquatic > Marine > Oceanic | place: North Atlantic Ocean...
CGGTCACTTTCATCCATTTTATCAAACTCATCAATACAACAGATGCCATTGTCCGCTAGCACAAGTGCGCCTCCTTCGAGGACCATCTCACCAGTAATAGAGTCCCGTTGTACCGCGGCTGTCAAGCCAACACCACTACTTCCCCTTCCAGTCGTGTATACAGCCCTGGGGGCTAATTGCACAATGTGCTTAAGCAGTTGTGATTTAGCCACTCCAGGATCGCCCATCAGACAAATATGTATATCTCCTCTGATTGAAACACCATCTTGTCGCCCTCGTGAAACTCCAGAGCACAAAAGTAGTAGTAGGGCTTTTTTTACATCAACATGGCCGAATATCTCCGGCGCTATTGAAGCAGCCAACTGCGAATAGAAGTCACCTCGCTGGCGATACCTCTGAATTTTATCTAGCATACTTGCTTCAACTTGCACATCTGTATTTTTCTCTTTCAGTCTGCGGATATTCATCACATCGACATATGTAGTTGTGAGCAAGTGATTTTGCATAGACGTATGCCCTGTAGGTAGAAAGATACCATGTACATTCACCGTATCTCCTGGACCTACGCTCCGCACCAAGTTTCCCTTAATGTGTATGTTAAGAGATCGAGGTGTATGTCCAACGGGAACGTCGTCCGGTAATTCTTGTATCCTCGCTTCCTTTGATGATGTGGTTAGATTAAACGAGGATGGCAAGCGTATGAAATACCTGAAATTCAATGAACTTGGAGTTCCGTGTCTCAAGAACGAGGTTTACTTGTAAACAGAGAGTGAGAAGAAAACAAGAAGCATTTTGATTTCTTACCTGTGGAAGCAGTTTTGCATGTTTTTGATGGACAACTGGATAACGGTGTGAAATGTTCGCCCAAAACCTCCTTTAAAAACGTTCTGATATGATTTTTTGACTTATCTGGCGCTAAGATCTCACCTGGTAAGTGGCTTTATCACAGACATCACAAGTGAAACATGCCACTTGCAAAAGTGGTTTCACATCACTAATACGCGTACATATACCCTGTTGAGTGATTTAACGTGGTATGAGGTACACACACACACGAACCGAACCTTAAAGCCCACCAAGTGTCCTATACTAGAAGCTCGAATGTCACGCAGCTTCATCACTGCTTCAGTTCTTTCAGCTTTGAAAGAAACACGAAAGCTGCGGTGCAATGAACTCGGAATTTCCCCAGTATGTGCCATCACACTGTCGTTGGTCTAAGGAAGAGTTAAAGATCCTGACAAATGAACGCACGTAACTATACCTCGTGCGGCAAATCCCCTTCCAATACGGCACTACTGCGCTTTTCAACCAGTTCGTCAATAACCTCAGAAAAAATGCTTATGTAGCGGCATGTGTTACGCTTAATATTACGTAGAATATCACCATAGAGCATATCCGAATTGAACTGACAACATGTGAGATCTTGCTATTTACTGTGTATGACCAGTCATACTCACCGCTTTCAAGTCAGCTAAACATATTTCAAACTCCCTGCCGTTTGCCCCAGACAGGAGTGACTCCTACACGCATGTTAACACAGCGACTTAGCGCAAGATTGTCATCACGCACTAGCTGAACCATGTATTTGATGACACCATTTTCAGAGAATTCCTCGATGAACTGGGTACACAAGTCTGCCGTGGTAATCAGTCTCCCTGTGAGAATCCGGTGATGTGATAGATCTTTACTTTTTTCCGTCTCGTAGTTCGGTTCCAGACTTTCTGACATGAAGGGTCGAAATCTTGACTGCTTCTCGTGTCGCTGTGCGGACGGGTGCACGGCGTGCGCACAGCGTCTCCGGTGATGTGCCGCGTACACGCAAGGTGCCAACAGTTCCTTCTGATTCAAATATTTCAAACGCCATAATGCGTCATAAGCATAAGCATAAGCATATTTTCGTCATCAGTGATACCTAAAAAAACGGTAAAATGTGCGACTTTTACCTTCGCGTGCACCTTGCGTCGCGACGCGCGCTCCGTTAGCTGCGCGTCGCGGATATATTTTCTACACATCAAGAACTATCAAACACCGCCAAGCTCGTTACGTTTCGTTCAGTATGGCGTTGGCACCATGCACGGCAAATTCATGCATCATGCATGTAATTTCTCTAAAAACTGCAATGAGGTGATGGTGAATCACCAGTGGTGATTTTCAAGCCGCACATGGTCTAGAATTACAAACTTTGCGCGAACGCACCGACGGTGTTCGGATGCAAAGCGCGCTGAAATTGCGCAGTAAAGATGAAAACACTATTTTACATCTATGCGTACACTTTGAGCTAGTGTTCGGCTGGTTCACGCGTTGTCCCGTCCCATTATAGTTTATACACAAGTCGTTTCTGCGTGTACTCTCATGTTATCTTCTCATGGTAGCGATATCATCATTGTTATGTTGTTTGTAAACGATAATTAGGAAGTGCTGAGCGTCTCAAACACGTACCTCGCACAGCATCGTCTTGACGCCTTCTGTGACACTGAAGACACGCCACTCACTTGACACACCGCACGCTCGAAGCATGGCTGCGGATTTGTCAACGCTCGCTCAACTAGAACGCATTTGACGTTCCCTTCATCATCAGCAGTGTAATCTGAAAAATCCGGAGACAAATCGCACTCCTCGGTCGCTACTACCTCACGTTGTGTGATTGCTCACGTCCTTCTCAAGGGATACAGTCGCCCCTCGGCGATCTAAACATCGTCGGTAACTCGCCATAGACCTTCTCCGTGCCATCGACACGGTCAGAGACGCGTTTCGGCGCGCACGAGGGCGCGACATGCGCGACATACGCGACGGCCTCTATAACCCCAAAAGTTACATCCTGCGATCACCGCAACGGTCGTCTTACGTCAACACCCACGCGTAGAAGTCAAACGTAAACGGTCGGATGACACGGTACGCGGAAAGATCCGTTGACTCCGCGTCGCCTGGACGCGCGCGCGGCGCGGAGTGACGCGCGACGGCGCGAGAAAACGCAGTTGTGACTTATTCATTTTTACCTATATTGTATTTCCGGAATCACTGTCATTTTTTGTGGAGAAAGCAGCGTTTCTCTGAACTTAGTCCGCTAAGCTTGGGCTGAAGAAGCTTGGCCTGCAAGGTGCGAGCGGTAAGAACGTGTTAAAATCGCGCGTTCACATGTCGATAATTGGGGTATTCTCACTCAGCGTAAGCCCTTGCAATTGTAAAATCGTTCGATTGTAAGCATAATATTGTCCGCCATGGCTAATTGCTGCACGTTGGACATATTGAACTCTTCTTGCACTCTGTTGTTGAGAAGGGACTGGGGTGAGCGCCCTCCTCAAGATTACCTGCTTCAATTTTCAACGGCTATCAAGGAAGCTGGTGAGCTGCATCTAGCGCCCACATTTGCGCTACAATCTGGAGCACATGCTTTCTTCCATGTGAGGCACAGGGATTTGATCTTTCTCTGCACCTGTCAAACAGACGCGAATCCTGCTCTCATTTTCAAGTTCATTCACAGTTTAGTCGAACTTCTGAGGCACTATTTTGGGCAGTTGGAGGAAGAATCCATACGAGATAATTTTGTACTTATATACGAACTGTTGGATGAAACGATGGACTATGGATTCCCACAATTCACCGAAGGACATGTTCTTCAACAGTTCATCACCCTTGACGCGCAACGCCTTGACTTGGCCCAAGCTCCACCCACCGTTACAAGTGCGCTTTCATGGCGGTCTGAGGGTGTGTGTTACGCTAAAAACGAAATTTTCTTGGATTTGACGGAGAAATGTTCCTTGAATGTGAACAGTTTCGGTGAAGTAACTCGTTCTTCTTTACAAGGTGCAGTACAGATGAAGTGCCAGCTAAGTGGAATGCCTGAGTGTACCCTTGGCTTGAATGCTGCGTTTTCACCACAATATAGTGGACGTGAGGGATTTGATAGTTCTTCAAGTATGGAAGATGTGAAGTTTCACCATTGCGTTAAACTCCATGAATTCGCTACACATCGAAACATTGCATTTGTCCCTCCAGACGGGCTTTCAGAGTTGATGACATACCGAATGTCTTCCGGCGTCGCTCCCCTAGTTTGGGTCGAAGCGAAACGAAGCTTAATTGGGGGGACGAAAGTCAAGTATAGTGTCAAACTATCCACTTTATTCAAGGATAGATTTGCTGCACAGCACATCAATTTGTTAATCCCTGTTGAGTCAGATGCCACTAAACCAGAAATACAGTGTAAACTTGGAGAAGTTGTGTACAAACCAGAACTAGAATCGATCAGCTGGCGGTTAAAAAATATCACCGGCGGTAAAAATGTCGAGCTCGTTTTACTTCTATCTGTTCCAACCGTGAAATCAGATTCTTCACGTGCGAGTCACAAACACGTAGAAGTGGACTTCAACATCCCGTACTACACACCAAGTGGCACACAAGTTCGATACTTGAAAGTGGCTGAAAAGAGTGGGTACTCGGCTCTACCATGGGTTCGTTACATCACATGTGCCACCGACTATACGTTCAAGATCATAGAAAGATGAGTGGAACGTTCGTTTATAGTCTACACTTGTACAAGGGCAACTTGGACTGGTGAGCCATATAACATAGACTCATGCATGTTACGAACGGCTTCCATAGCGTCTTCACTGCCTTTGAGCGTTAGCAATGTTATAAGTCATAGATTTGTACCAAACCTGTGCACGAACGTAACGAAAGTGGTCGCCCGCTCGCCTTTATTCCCCTTGCTCTCCTTCCTAGACTCGATAACTTTGCCAAAAGTGCTAAAAACTGTGCGAACGGTTTCTTCGCTCACTGCAGACGAAAGCCCTGAAATTTTGAGCGTATGCCCAGGCATGAACTCGTACTCTCAATTGAAGTTGTATGAAATAGTTCCGCGCCTGGCTCAGGTGGCTTCGACCAGTGCTACGACGAAGCGACTGTTTTCGTTGATCGACACGAGCTTCCGTCACGTCCGCATCCTTATGCAAAATTATCTTCGCAATCGTCACTATGAAATCCTACATTTCACCATCAAATAAAATTATTTGCGGAACAGTCAACCTAGATGTACATCGGACAGCGTTGAGGAGCATGCGGGCCGACCAGAGCGCCACGCCATCATACGCACAGTGGAACTCTTGTGGATTCATACTGTTATCGTTCATCTTTTCTGTCAACCCATTTGACTTGAGCTGATAGTCAAGCGACGTGCGCGACGCGACTGTACCTAGCAGCTTATGATGTGGAGTTCTTACACGCGATTTTGGACGGTCTGGGATTCGAAAGTTTCCAGTTCAGTGTTTCGACTGCTAGACCAACTTGATTGGCAGGTACATCCTGTAAGTTCAATCACGCGAGAGTGGCCCGCTGTGGAGTCCCCAACCATACTTGTCTCAAGTATCCTTTGTTATTTGATGGTTATCTGTGTGGGGATGCAAGTTCAAGCACGGCCAAAAGCAGAACCAGCTGGTTCTGCCGCCCTGAAGACATTCATCATTATTCACAACAGTTGTCTGATCTTTTTAAGCGCGTACATGTGCTATGGATGCATACGAGAAGCATATAAGGGTGAATACAAATTATGGGGCAATAGTTACAACGCAAATGAAACAAGACTTGCAAAGTATTTATACATATTCTTTCTGAGCAAAATTTATGAATTCTTTGATACGTTTATCATGCTACTGAAAGGCAATATCAATCAAATCAGCTTCTTGCACGTGTACCACCACGCGACAATATCCTTCATATGGTGGATGATCGTTAGAGTCGCACCAGGCGGTGACGCTTATTTCAGCGCAGCACTCAATTCGTGGGTACACGTGTGCATGTATTCGTACTATCTTCTTGCCATCATAATCGGAAAAGATACAAGGAAAAGAAAAACATACTTGTGGTGGGGAAAGTATCTCACACAGATGCAAATGTTTCAGTTTGTCTTAAATCTGGCTCAGGCACTGTTCTGCAGCAGGTTCTCACCGTACCCGAAATTCCTTTCGAAAATTCTATTGTTTTACATGGGAACTTTACTTGCACTCTTCGGACATTTTTATCATTCCAAGCATATATCCAACAAGCAGTCTTTGAAGAAGAAACAATGATAGATGCAAAAAATGTCATTCCAGCAAGCTGAGCGTGAAAAGCCCCTGTTGATCAACATAGACTTCATTTTTGCCCATGTCAGCGAACCATATAAAAATTAAGAACTTTTTTCCATCATTCGTAACAGGCTAGCTTGTAACGCGAGGGCTTCTTTGAGATCGCTAGCTTGTCGAGTTTGCACCTTCTGGCAAGTGTTATGTCAGTACGTCCTTTAAAGGCGCTCTTACGTACCCACCTTGACTGAGTTTTTTGTTTTCACGGCGCATGAAAGTGTATCCCTTTCATGATTGTAAGCGATCGAAACAGCAAGCTAGGGCAACGTGGCGGTGAGAACGTCGGTTTTCTCGTGCTGGAAGAGATCAAGAACAACTCACCTTTGTTGGGGTGGCGATTCCAAAGTCGTACGAGGAAAAAACAAAACGCCCCATGTGAGTCGCGTAGATCCGTGCTCTGTACTATTTTTTTGGCAGTCCAGCCAGGATCGCGAGTCCACGCCTGCTCGCCCCACGCAGTGCGGGCCACGCTGCGAGGCGTGATAAATCTTTCCGCGTAATATTCCCACGGGGTCCCTACTAATCCATCAGCATACAAGTATTAGGGCCAGTAACAGATAGAAATTCCTTGTCGGAATAGTGAGTGATTTTCGAATTTTCGCTACAAGCTTGTACAGCCGGAATTTTTTGTCGGCATAGGACCCCCTAAAAATTAACTCGTCACGTGACGAGTCGTCGCTATGCGGACAAGGTCCTTGTCGGCATAAAATCGCCCGATTTATGCGGATAAAAAGCTTGTCCGCATAAGATTTATGTCGATAAGCCATCTGTTATGAAACAAAACGGCCCTTATCGGCATAGGCATAAGTCGGCGATTTCTATTTCCGAATTTCTATCTGTTACTGGCCCTTATTGACTAGAAATTCTATCTTTTCCGGTGCTTTAGTATGCAAGATTCAAATTTTTTAGGTCAGAATCCGATTAATGTTAACAACTTACATATTCCCAGCGACGAAGAGGTGTTGAGGTTCTACATTACGAGACCAGAACTGGTACTCTTACTCTTTAAAAATGGTTTGGCACTTTCGCTTCGCAGCCGAGTTCTGTCTGTCGCCTCTGTTCGGCTTATGAGTCCAACTTGAAACCTCGACCCGATCACGTCACCGCTTGACAACCGCTGGTCCAGCGGTTAAAGGTAACAAGGTTCCGAACGCGAGTACGGGTATCAAAATGCCGCTTAACAAAGTAGATGAGGCCCACCTTCTGAGTTGTGCATCTAGTTTAGGTAGAACCATAAAAGGCGTATACCGTCGTGATGAGCACTGCTACGAATGTTTACATGACATGCAGCAGTTTTTACGTCGAGACTCATGCCCCGCGAAGCCAGTCGCAACACAGCTTGTTGCTTGGAACGTAGTCTTTAAAGATTTATTGCCGCTCTTGAAGAACTACCCAACTGACCAGAAACTAATTCAGAACGTGCTGAAAATCATTGTGTTTTTGACGCTACCTCCAGAGAATGATGTAGAAAATACACCAGCAAGAAACACGCAACTTCTGTATCGGCGTACAGTCATCGACTTGTTATTGGCTGACGTTTCTGCAACAAAGGTACTACTCTCACTACTGATTGTTCCACTGCGTGAACTTGAAAGCGGAGTGCTGAAAGGAGGTGCTGGTGGGTTCAAGAATATAGAACTCGTTTTCACTTTTATTCGTAACGTCGTGCTCGGTAGCATAGAAGCACAAAACACATCATCTCCAAACAGCGTGCGTAAAGAAGAGCTGATGTCATGGTTCTTTGAGTGTTCAGTAGATGAACTATTGGTGACAGTCTCACAAGACACCAAGCATGTAGAATTACGCACGACCACTTTTATGATCTTGGAAATTATACGTTGCTTGTGTAGTAGCATGACTGGCCAGAGTTATATTTCACAGACAAAGTTCAAGTTTGACAGTCCCCACCGAGACAACCGCCTTCACTCTACTAGAAGTCAGTGGAAATCCGCTACGCGACTTACTATTTCCAGATTCGCGGGACACTATCATAACGATACCGTCTGTCGGGAACGCGTTCGAAATGTGATTACACAACCTATTCGCCCAGTTCACGTAGAGAAGGACAAGGCTATCGTCGTTCGGACGAGCAACCATGATACACCAGCACATTTCCTTCAGAAATTCCGCAACACTACATTATCGTGTGTGCTTGATCATACATTTAAAGAGTTGCAAAGCGCTCGAGACAACATTTCCTCAACAGAAGAGTCCATTCGAGTTCATGACTTCTTACAGGTACTGACATACTTTTTAGAAACTCCAAGTTTCACCTCTGACGGTAAATCATGCGAGGAAAAATGTGACTCAGCATTTTCTCGCATTTTCAACACGGCGTTTATTCGATATCTTAAGCTGACATGGGAAAAATTCAACCTAGAAAGAAATCATTTCGGTTTAATCGTTATGGATTACTTCATGCGAGCATTTTTGTGCTTCTTGGAACGCAACTCAAATTCAAAAGATACAAAAATCAAGTGTGCTAGCAGGACACTCATTGAGCATTCACTGGCATCTAAGCATGAGTGTTCGTTGCTACAATTCGCGCTGAAGCGGTTATCTTGTACGGAAAATAAGTCAGCCAGTGTGATGCAACTTGGTGTTCAGTTTGAAAATGTGAAAACACTTTCAAACCTACAGAAGCGTGTAGCCACAAGTAGGGGAGCTAACATAAAGATGCACGTTGATTCTGCTCTCCTAAGGCGAATCGCTAAACAATTTATATCATGCGTAAACTTGGACATCCATGAGGCGTGCGAAGCTCTGCTTTTTTGTTTGGAACGAATTTTATCTACAGATTGTGACGGTCTGAATCACATCGAGATGTTCCAGACGTTTGTGCAAATTTCCCAAGTCGAGCAAACATCAAATTTTATCTTGCGTCGATCAAACGTAATGCGTTTCATGATGCGTTGGGCTCGCCAATCATCGAGGCGTTTTTACTCAAGCAGTTCAAGAGGAAGTGCATTTGTGAAACAGTTATTTTCACCAAATGTATACGTAGTATTGTAAGGAAGCCATGAATAGTTTTACAACGCATATACTTGGTACGTTAATGATTCGTTGGGTGAGCTAAATTGGCCATATCCATTCTCCGAGGAGAAGTCTTTTCGCCACGCCGCTGAAACGTAAGCTGGAATATTTTTCATGCACCGCAAGCTGTGTCACTGCATCGCTTGTAGCAAGTGATTTAAGCTTCACCGCGCAGCTTCGTAAGCAAGATTGGCCATATCCAGTCTGGTCCCTGAGTTGCGACGACCAAGAGCCCCCAGTTAGTGAAATACCGAGCATTCGAGAACAAGCAGCAATTCTAGATGGTCTAAAGGAATAGAATGTACAGTCAAGCAACGTCAGCTCACACAGGTAGCTAGTGAGGAAATCTGCGTCATCTGGCTCAGGGACTTGTAAGTACTGTGCCACAAAGGTCCATGCTGTTGGCTGACAAATGCGGAACTTAACCACTTGCAAAACCTGACGCTCCATGCCAATAACTTCTTCTCGCGTATATGTATTATCGGTAATATCACAGAACTCATCAATTCGTGGTACGTAGATTTCTTCAAACTTAGCCGCAATATACAAGGAAGTTATACCTAATAGTTGGAGCAACTTCCGTGAAATATCACCAATCCGTAGGTATCTATCCATGAGGTAAACAGATAGAAACGTCGTCTCTGGAACCAAATCAAACTCTTCAGATACCTCAATCAACCAGTCTACCAAAGTGACTCTCATTTTTGACGTTGTTTCGCCTTGAGAAGATAATTCTAGTCGAGTATGCATAAACTCGTCCTCGGCACATTTCAGGTATGCGTACAACTCTTGTTCTTGTTCCTCTCTGGGCGAAATTCCACAGGAATTTCTACAAGTGTCATCAGCGACCCTGGTGCTTTCAGACCGCGGAGAAACGAAATCTGTAACCTGTGATAAACGCTATAATTAGTACTTTTTGCATTTGTGTTGTGAGACAAATTACTTTTGGAACACCGCGGCGTTCAAGGAGAGAGGCGTTAGTTAGATCGCGTAAGTGGCGTTTTGACATTTCTTTATCCCGTGTACGTAGAGTACAAACGGAACACCGTCGCCGTATCGAAAGGCGTGCCTGAGCGTGAGTGTTCTTGCGCTACAGGTCTGCGTAATATTGCTTGCAGACGGCGCCCCCGCGTTGCGGTTGCGCCCGTCTACTAGTGATGCGTGCATTTTGCGTGCATTTTGAAACTGAAAAGGGCAGCGGCACCGGTGTGAATTAGTTGTAGTCACCTGAGGGTATCCCAAAATCAAAATGAAACATTATGTATTATCCTCCAGGCCTTGGAAAACTTCATGGTCTGTGACTCGTCATATTTCATATCATGGATTTTTATTTCAAATACGATTATTTTACATATCCCTGTGAAGCACCACAGTATTGTACATGTCGAGAACACGCGCGCGAACTTCAAAACGTTTTGTGTCGTGGGAGAGAGCCTGAGAGCAGGGGGGGAAGCAGTACACTCTTTGTCATAAACTTCATGCCAACCTCTACTCTTACAAAATCTGAAGACAGTCAATTTACATACGTCTTTCCCTGTTTCCTCGTTGAAACGTTTCGTTATTTCATCCCACGTGTAGTTTCCTTCTAGCTCCTCAGACAACCGAGCAAGCACCGACTCGTCGGCATATGTCAACACTTTTGGCGGACCCGGTCTCGGGAGTGCAGCCGCGCTTCCTGTCTCGCGCTGCCTGTTTATGATGGCGTAAAGACATTTTGGACTAATTTTCCACACACTCGCGAGCTCCTTTATGCTCAACGTACCAGTATGGCGCGCGAAGCGCGCCGCAGTCGCGAGTTGTGTCCTCTCTTCACCCGTGAGTTGTCGGCTTCCGCGCTCAACCGTGGCGAGCGCAGGCCTGCACGGACTCAGTAACGCGCGGGAAGTCATCACACGAGGTGTTTTCAGTGCCGCCATTAGACGTCCACTCGCCGGTCGCGTCCGGACGGCGCCGTGTACCTCCTTGCGTTCGCCGTCGCTTGCGATTTGAATTCGATGGCGTCGACACATCTCCGACACCCGGCGCCCCGGTGCCTCGGTTTAGCGCGCGAAGTGGCCGATCGCGCTGAGACTTCGCGCGCGCGGCGCCCATGCCCGGTCGGGTCGGCCGCCGCGCCGCGCGCGCGCCACTGACGCGCGGAAGGGCGCGCTTTGTCAGCATCTTCGATCGATGGCGATGGCCGTAGTGTTGAGTCGTTAACCCTAAGAGCGCTAAAAACTTATGAAAATCACGGTCCAACTTTGCAATGTTTTTATGCATTTTCTATCATTTTGATCGATGAGGAAAATTTTCAACTGCAGTTTCCGGCGAAATTCGTGGAAAAAAGAATAGCGCAAATGCAACCATTAGACAGCATTTAACGAGAGCTTTCGAACGCGGGGCTACACGACATCATCGGGTAATCACCGGGTTAGGTTAGAGTTGTTTATTACGTTTTCCAAGTGCTGGAGGATAGTAAGTCAAAGTTTGCTTGCCCAGCTAGCTTGCCGCCGGTCCTGGTGTTCCGCTTGTCGTCAAACGTCGAACACAGCGGCGCTGCGGTGGTAGTATACGCGTGAGCGAGGGATCCTATCACATTCTATGTTTGCAGATCGTTTCTAGACTCGTTTAAGAACCTACAGCCGACAGTATGCAGCAATCTGTTTTTTCCGGTGGTGACACAACGGCATCCAGCGAAAGCTCTGAGTGTGAGGAACAAACCTGGATATCCTGGTTTTGTCGTTTGAAGGGAAATGAGTTTTACTGCGAAGTTGATGAAGATTATATTCAAGATGATTTTAATTTGAGCGGGCTTTCAAGTATAGTGCCCTACTATGACTATGCACTGGACATTATTTTGGATGTTGAGTCGCGCGAACAGCTCAGCGAGCAGCAACATGAACTTGTAGACTCCGCAGCTGAAATGCTTTACGGACTTATCCATGCACGCTACATTCTGACAAACAGGGGCATGCTTGCTATGCTAGAGAAGTATAAACAAGGGCATTTTGGACGTTGCCCGAGATATCTTTGCAATAATCAACAGTGTCTACCTACTGGA
>Ga0163180_10001784_pt1 | contig 12184 bp, 18 predicted proteins | sample AtlANTMetagenome_2_FD_109647 | JGI IMG/M metagenome (GOLD analysis project Ga0163180, IMG submission 109647) | Marine eukaryotic phytoplankton communities from the Atlantic Ocean - Atlantic ANT 4 Metagenome | ecosystem: Environmental > Aquatic > Marine > Oceanic | place: North Atlantic Ocean...
ATGAACTCACTTGAATTTACAATATTGAATAACTTGGTGACGAATGATCAATTTCGTCGTCAGGCATTTCCATATCTAAAGAAAGAATACTTTGAAGAAGAACATAATAAATTATTGTTTGATTTAATATCAAACTTTATTAATAAGTATGAGAAATGTCCTACTAAAGAGTCACTAGCAATTGACTTACAGAATGTCACTAGTTTAACTGACCAACAGTTTAAGATTTCTCTTGAAGCTATTGATAAAGTTAATGATGAGAAACTAGATCAGACATGGTTAGTAGATTCTACTGAAGAATGGTGTAGAAATAGAGCAATATATCTGTCATTATTAGAGAGTATACAAATAGCAGATGGTAAAGATGAGAAGAAAGATAAAGGTGCTATACCTTCTATACTTTCAGATGCTATCGCTGTTTCATTTGATAATCGTATAGGTCATGATTACTTTTCTAACTATAAAGAAAGGTTTGAGTACTATAATAGAGTAGAAGAGAAGATACCTTTTGATCTTAGTATGTTTAATAAGATTACTAAGGGTGGATTATCAAATAAAACATTGAACGTAGCACTAGCAGGTACAGGTGTAGGTAAATCTTTATTCATGTGTCACGTTGCTGCAGCAACATTACTACAAGGTAAGAATGTATTGTATATTACCTGTGAAATGTCAGAAGAAAAGATTGCAGAAAGAATAGATGCTAATTTATTAGGTGTTAATATACAAGATATTGCTGATTTACCTAAGCAAATATTTGAGAGTAAGGTAAACAAGTTAGTAAAGAAAACAAAAGGTAAATTAATTATTAAAGAATACCCTACAGCATCAGCACATGTAGGACATTTTAAATCATTATTGAATGAACTGACATTAAAGACAAGTTTTAAACCAGATATCATTTTTATTGACTATCTAAATATATGTGCATCTCAAAGATTTAAAGGTGCTGTTGTAAATTCTTATACTTATGTTAAAGCGATTGCTGAAGAACTCCGTGGTCTTGCAGTTGAGGTTAATGTACCTATCGTCTCCGCTACTCAGACGACTCGTAGTGGCTATGGCAGTAGTGACGTTGATCTTACTGACACGAGTGAATCCTTTGGTCTCCCTGCTACTGCTGACTTCATGTTTGCTCTTATCTCGACTGAAGAATCTGAGCAACTAAATCAAATTCTAATTAAACAACTGAAGAATAGATACAACGACCCTACTATGAACAAGCGATTTGCCATAGGGGTTGACAGATCTAAGATGAAGCTGTATGATGTAGAACAAAGTGCTCAGGATAATATTATCGAACAACAACCTAGTACTACTGTTATTACTAAGGTCAGTTCTGATGATGTTAAACCTACTGTGCTAAATAAATTTCAAAAGTTTAAAAATCTAAAAGTATGATTGATTTTGATAAGTATCTTCTATTCGTGGATGGTGTCACATCCGATTCCAGTAAGAATTTTGTCGATCTTGCTGATCGCTTGGGTGAACTTGACAGAGAGGGTGCCAATATTGAACGTCTTACCACTGCTGGTGTTGGTCTTGCTGCTGAATCTGGTGAGTTTCTTGAGATCGTTAAGAAGATGGTATTTCAAGGTAAACCTTGGAACGACGACAATCGAGAACATCTTATTATTGAGTTGGGTGATATTATGTGGTACGTAGCAAACGCTTGTATTGCATTGAACGTTGAATTTGATGATGTTGTACGAGGTAATGTCAAGAAACTAGAGAAGAGATATCCTGGTGGTAGTTTCTCCATAGAGAAATCTGAGAAAAGAAAGAGAGGTGATCGCTAATGTTAACTAGACAAGTAGAAGATTCATTAAGAGCAGCACAAGAACATTTAAGAGATGCTCTTGCGTTTGCAGCAAGAGGTGAGAAACCTTACGTAGCAAAACACATAGGTTCATTCTTAGCAGACATTGAGAACTTGATAGAAGCACAAGATATCATAGAACAGATGAGAGAAAAGATGGAGCAACTGCCTGACGATAAATAAAAATAAAAGGTCATGGCGACTGCTGCTAAGAAAGATAAAAAACAAGAACGAATTGATGCTCTGAATTCTGTTGTCAAAACAGTTCAGAGTATTTTTGATGAAAGGTTACCTGCAAGAAAGTATAATGTTTTTTATAACAAAGGAGGTAATAAATTATTTAATGAAAAGGAATTTAAGTCATCTATTGCTATTAAATTTTTTACTGACTCAAGTAGATATGATTTAATGCAGCAAATATTTAATTCTATTAGTAAATACCGTCCTAAACATATTACAAATAGCAATCTATCTGGTCTAGGACACATACAGTTTACTATACCATTAAAAGGTATTGGTAGTGTGGTAACATTTTATGTTATAGTAAAATATAGAAATGTAAATGCATTTAGATCTCTAACATATAGTAATACATTAATGGATGAAAAGGGATTCTCAACAACTTTTAAAAATAGATCACCAGATACCTCTGAAGAGCATAGAATACTACACTACCTTAATCAAAAGATATACGAACTAGGTAATGAATCTCCAGTAGATATTATTCTTAAACCAAACAATAAGTACAATAATATTATTGGTTTTATACCAGGTCCATATGGAACACATGCAGATTTTGTTGGTATAGATGAGAATTTAAATGAGTTATGTTTTATATCTCACAAACAAGGTAGTAGTGCTAATAATTTTCAACAGTATTCTGGTATATCAGTTGCTGCAGGTATGCCTATATCTAGTGATTCAGAAGTACAAGATTTTAAGAAAGTAATTTCTACTAAAGAATCTGATGAATTTACTAGTCAATCATTCTCAAGAAAGATTGAAAGTAAAGAACTAAAAAGTAAAGCAATATTTGGATCTGATTATGATAGTGGTGATGTAGGACATAATAGTTGTACTCATTTTATGCAAGGTAATGTAAACGTATCTAAAAAAAGAACAAAGAGAAATCCAGATGACAAAGCACAGTTAGTGATATCATTTAATAGTAAGAATGTATATAGATCTAATGTCAATCAATTAGATAGAGCAGGTTATAGACCTGTACTTGGTGCTAGACGTGGTGAATCTACTAGAACAGTAAGATATGGTTCTAATGTAGTGTCAGGTGTAAGGGGTGGAATATTCCCAGAAGCATATATAGAAGGAAGAAATAACTCAGAAATTTGAAATTCACAAACTTTAATAGTGAAGCAAAACGTACCCATTATAGACATGCTAATTTGTTTGAAGAGGGTACCTATATTCAGTATGAAAATAAAGTAGGTAAGGTTCATCGTCGTGGACCTAACTATGTTATTGCTGTCACGGATGAAGGCAAAATGTTTAGAGCATGGGCAAAGGACATTACCGAAGCCGCTGCTGATAAATATAATGGTCTAGGTAAAGGGCAAGGTAAATCTGCCAAGCATCGTCTTGTTGGCACTGATAGATTCAGAGAGTTTACTAAAACCATGGCACGTGGTTCTGAGTATGATATGTGGAAAGAAGGAAATTACATTCCTAAAACTGACAAAGACAAAGGCATTGAAGAAATGCTAAATACTACACATAGGAGCATCGAAGAGAAAATGTACTCAAATTGGAGAACTGAACTTACAGAAAAGACAAGTAAGTTTGTGGAAGTAAGTCCACAAATCATGGACAATACTGACCCTATGGATCAGGTCTTTGATAAAAACAAAAAGTTAAAGGGTGCTAACAAGGCAGTCAAAGAAGAAGTCGTTAGTGAAAAAATGGCATCGAAAGATCATGATGGAGATGGTAAGGTAGAGTCAGGTAAGGATGAGTACTTTGGTTCCAGAGATAAAGCTATCAAGAAAGCGATGGCAAAGAAGAAAGGTATGAAGAAAGAGCATCACGAAAAAGATATTAATGGTACTGTTATTGAGCATCCTGAGGAAGTTATTGATAATACCAGCGAAGATATACCAGATACCACACCAGCATCTGTTGAGGAAGGTTCACTCAAGCAAGCACGTAAGAATATAGGTAGAGATCCAGACAAACCTTCATGTTGGAAGGGTTACAAAGCAAAGGGTACTAAAATGAAAGGCGGTAAGTCAGTTCCTAACTGTGTTAAGGAAGATGAGATCATGGAAGAGGAGAAGTGTGATACAGGTAATGTGTATCAGAAGAAAAAGAAAGGTGAGAAGACAATGAAGTATGCTGACGGAGTTAACGAGCAACTTAGAGCACACCTAGAAGAACTTAGAGCACGTTACAAAGAGAAAGTAGAAAAGATGTATGAAGGGTACGGAAAGAAAAAGAAGAAAATGGGTTATAAATAAAACTGAATTATATTTTTAGATTATGTTATCATTTCTACTACCATTCGCTAAGAAGATTGTTGCAGACGCAGTAGCTAAAGTTCCAGATGACGGAGAGTTAGGTGAGAAACTCATCGACCTTTGCATCATAGTTCTGGAGAAAGCAGTTAAACTGACCAAAACTACCGCAGACGATAAGCTTCTCGAAACAGTCAAGGGTGCACTAGAAACACGCTAGTCACTAGCAACAGGAGGGGCAACCCTCCTATTTTTATAAATATACTTAGATTAAAATTATCTTATAATTACGGAGTAAAACAATGCCTCTCTGGGGAAAAACTACATCAGACGAGTCGAAACCCAAATACCTCGACAACGTAAATAAGAACGGTCTTGCTGAGGATTGCTTTGCAACTGAGGAAGGATGGGTTCTACGTCACTACAAAGGTAGCGACAAAAACACTGCACGTTTCTGGGATGAAGTCCTAGTTTCTATCGGTGGTCTAGCAGGTGGTGCATCAACTACTGAAGGTCTTGGTGCTGCAAATATTACTGGAGTATTTTTCGAGCAAGAATCTCTTGCACAAGGTGCTACTGGTACTGTTGTTGTGGTATATAACGAACTTGTTGATGTTGCTGTTTCCAACCCTACACTGGTTGTTACAGGATCTACAACAGGTGCAGTTACTGCAACCTATGCACGTGGTACAGGATTAAACCGTTTAGAGTTTGATTTCACTGTTCCATCACAAACAGAAACACTAAGTATTGGAGCACAATCCATTACTCTAGCAGGTAGTTCCACTATCAAAGATAAAGGAGCACAAGTTGCTGACGTTACTATCGCTGCTGGCGACGTACGTGGAGCAGGTGGTTCTGGAACAGACAAAACACTAAGCATCGCTTAATAAATGAATTTTGATGAATTGAATGAAGACAATTATCTATTCTTTGCTATAAAACATTACAACAATCCTCAAGCAGTAACAAAAGAGGATTTCTATGATGATCTCAAAAGGTTTAAATATCTCAAGAGATTGTTGAAGACGTATCTAAACAGTGGGGTCTTAAAACTCCACTTGATATTGAATCACTTAATCATCATATACAATGTTTTTGGTGAAGCTGCCACCCCATTGTTATTCTATAAAATCTCTGAAGAGTACTGGTCTATACTAAAGGCATTCATGTTATACATGAGCAGGTACCCAGAGCTAAATAAAGATACCATCATGGTAGATAAATACTGTTTACAGGAACTGAACAAGTTATGAAGGTCATGACTCTTAAAAAGAACGGTCACATTGTGGTCGAAGAGATACCTACTAACAGTGCTAGTTCTGGTGCAGTTGCTGGATTACCCCCAGATGAACCTCCTGTTCGTAAGAAAAAGAGGAAGAATAAAATGGGTATAGATATATTTCAGAGGATAAGAAACTCTAAGTTAAAAGAACAAACTATGGAAAACCAAACTACTATCAAAGAATACTCATCCGATGAAAAAACTGGATCAGGTGGTGGAAACAATGAGGTGAGTGCTACTATGCGTTTCATTCAACAGAAACGTAAGATGAATAAGAAGCAAGAACGTGAGAAGCGTGCTTCTAATCGTAAGCAAGAGATTCAACAGTTATCCAAAGCAAAGGCAAAGGATTACCAAAAGAAAGCAGGTGATCGTCAAAAGAAAATTGGTAAAGATATAAACAAGAAAGATGCAAACGAAAATTTTGATTGGCAGTCAGCATTTACTGAGGTCAATAAAAGATTTGCAGAATTAAAGCAAGAAGATCAAGAAGCAATGCTATGCACATGGATGCAACTGAGTGAAGATAATCAAAAGCAATTCTTGTATGTTCTTATTGAAGACCATGGTGTTGACACATTACAGAAGTTTATAAAAGCTACGTGACATGGAACCTGGCGTTAATGCAGCAATAATAGAAAGATTAGAACGAGTTGTCGAATCCTTACAGGAAAATTCTGTAAAGATGGGGCAACTTCTTGCTGTGCATAATGAAAAACTGGATAAGCAAGATAGAATTGATGCTGTATTGTTTGAGAAGGTCGATAGTGTACACAGAGAAGTAAACCGTAAAGCAGATGAAATCAAAAAAGGATGTGAAAGAGATATACGTAAGGTTGATGACCGTCTTAGGACGATGGAAAAGAAAATGTGGAGTATCTTTGGTGGTCTTGCTATTATTAGTTTCATGGTTAGTCCAGTCGGACAAAGAATCATCAAACCAATGTTGACAAATGGAACAGATACTGCTATGATTGTGAGAAGCTTATAACATGTAGTCAGTGATTTATGTTGATACCAAATACATTTCACTAGTATCAGGTAGATTAGACAAGTTCTCAAAGAAGAACGAAAATTTATTCAACTTCAGATGCCCCTACTGTGGCGATTCTCAGAAGAATCGTAACCGTGCTAGGGGTTATTTTTATCGCCACAAAGGATCCTTTATATACAAGTGTCATAACTGTGGGGTAGGTAGAACTCTGTCTAATTTTCTTAAGGATCAGGATCCTGATCTCTATGGTGAGTATGTAATGGAAGCATACCGAGAAGGTAACACAGGTAAAGGAACCAAGATCCCTTTGCCTGATTTGAAGTTCGAGAAACCGTCTTTTAATAAAGATATTTTCTCAAATCTAGAGAGAATCTCTGATCTAAATACTACACATCCTGCTAGAAGGATGCTTGCTGATCGCCAATTACCAAGCAACACTTTTAGTGACCTATACTTCTGCCCGAAGTTTAAGGAGTGGACTAATCAGCAGAAGAAAACCTTTGCTGACACTACATACGATGAGTCCAGAATCATTATTCCTTTAAGAGATAAAGACGGTGTGTTTGGTTATCAGGGCAGAGCAATAGGTCCATCATCATTACGGTATATTACTGTGATGTTAGATGAAGACAAACCCAAAATTTATGGATTAGATAAAATTGATGAAACAAAACCGATTTACATCGTTGAAGGACCGTTTGACTCCCTCTTCGTGGGTAATTCCGTGGCGATGTGTGGGAGTGACCTTGATCCTCGGACGTTTGGTTGGAGCGATTATATTTGGGTTTATGATAACGAACCTCGTAACAGAGAAATCGTCGAACGAATCAACAAAACCGTTAGTCGAGGAGATCAAGTGATCATTTGGCCAAAACATGTTCAGCAAAAGGACATAAATGACATGGTTCTGAGTGGACATAATATTAAAAATCTGCTAGAATCAAACACCTATCGCAAACTAGAAGCAACTCTTAAATTAAAGGACTGGAACAAAGTATGAGCAACGGTACTAAAGTTAATAAAAGAAACGGTTCAATAGAACCATTGGATCTAGAAAAGATCCATAAGATGGTAGAACTAGCATGTGATGGACTTGCTGGTGTATCATCTAGTCAGGTTGAGATCAATAGTGGTCTTCAATTCTATGACGGTATCAGTACCAAAGAAATACAAGAGATACTTATTAGGTCTGCATCAGATCTAATAGATTTAGATGCACCCAACTATCAGTATGTTGCTGCACGTCTATTACTATTTTCATTAAGGAAACAGTTGTATGGTGTCCAGTTTGATCATCCTACTTTGTTTGCACATATTAATAAATGTGTTGAACTAGACGTATATGATGGGGAGGTACTACATAAGTATACTCAAGAAGAAATTGATAATTTAGGAGAGTATCTAGATCATGAACGTGATTTCCTATTTACCTATGCAGGTCTTCGTCAGGTAACTGATAAGTATCTTGTACAGGATAGAAGCACAGGGGAGATATATGAAACTCCTCAGTTCATGTACATGATGATAGCGATAACAATTTTCCAAAACTATTCAGACGAAAATCGTACCACTTACATTAAAAAGTATTATGACGCAATCTCCAGACACAAAATCAACATCCCAACACCAATCATGGCAGGGGTCAGAACCCCCATTCGTCAATTTGCAAGTTGTGTTTTGGTTGATATTGATGACACCCTCGATAGCATCTTTAGCAGTGATATGGCTATTGGCAAGTATGTCGCTCAAAGGGCAGGCATTGGTATCAACGCAGGTAGGATCAGGGGTATCAACAGTAAAATCAGGGGTGGAGAAGTTCAACACACAGGTGTTGTCCCCTTCCTTAAAAAGTTCGAGGCAACTGTTCGGTGCTGTACTCAGAACGGTATTCGAGGAGGATCAGCAACTGTTCACTTTCCTATCTGGCATCAGGAAATCCAAGACATCCTCGTCCTCAAAAACAACAAAGGAACAGAAGACAACAGAGTAAGAAAACTTGACTACAGTATCCAGTTAAGTTCAATATTTTATCAACGATTCATTGACGATGAAACCATTACATTATTCTCTCCTCATGACGTGCCTGGTCTCTATGACGCTTTTGGTACTGATAGATTTGACGAACTATATGAAAAATATGAAGGACAGACAGACATTCCAAGGACAACCATCACTGCACAAGAACTCTTTTTAAATCTTCTTAAGGAGAGAGCAGAGACAGGTCGTATCTATATCATGAACATTGACCATTGTAATAGTCATAGTTCATTTAAAGATCCAGTACGTATGAGTAACCTTTGTCAAGAGATTACTCTACCTACTGAACCAATTGATCATATAGATGATGAAATGGGTGAGATAGCATTGTGTATACTATCTGCTATCAATGTAGGTAGGTTAAACAAACTTGATGATCTAGAAGAACTATGTGATTTATCTGTCAGAGGACTAGAAGAATTAATTGACTATCAAAAGTACCCTGTGGCAGCAGCAGAATCCGCTACAAAGACGAGAAGATCTCTTGGTATAGGTTTCATAGGTCTTGCACATTATTTGGCAAGACAGGGGGTTGCATACGATGACCCAAATGCATGGCAGTTAGTACATGATTTGACTGAATCATTCCAATACTACCTACTTAAAGCATCTAATCAGATAGCAAAAGAGAAAGGTGCATGTGGAAACTTCTCAAGAACTAAGTATGCTGATGGAATACTTCCAATAGATACATACAAAAAAGATGTAGACGACATCGTACCAAACAACCTCAACTATGATTGGGATACTTTACGGGATGACATTAAGGAGTTCGGACTTAGGCACTCCACGTTGTCAGCACAGATGCCATCAGAAAGCAGTTCCGTTGTGTCAAATGCCACCAATGGAATCGAACCACCAAGAGATTATCTGTCCATTAAGAAGTCAAAGAAAGGACCTCTTAAGCAGATTGTTCCGTCTTATGGATCTTTGAAGAATAATTACACTCTCTTGTGGGAGATGAAAGGTAACAAAGGATATATAAATGTTGTAGCAGTAATGCAGAAGTTCTTTGACCAAGCAATTTCTGGTAACTGGAGTTATAATCCTGCCGACTATCCAGATAATGATGTACCTGTGAGTGTTATGGCACAAGACCTACTCACGACTTATAAGTATGGTTGGAAGACATCTTACTATCAAAACACTAATGATATGAAGAGTGATGAAATTGAAGAACCAACAAACGTATCAGAACCAACAAACGTAGACATGCTATTAGCAGACCTAGAAACAGCAGAGGAGGATTGTGAAGCCTGTGCAATCTAATACCTTAAGTGGGATGACAGTGTTCAATACTGAACCCCACGACACCAAGAAACAACCTATGTTTTTTGGTAAACCACTCGGTGTACAAAGATATGATGAATACAAGTATCCTATATTTGAACGTCTTACAAAGACACAGTTAGGATACTTTTGGAGACCAGAAGAAGTATCACTACAAAAAGATTTTGGTGACTTCAAAGATTTAAGACCAGAACAAAAGCACATCTTTACTTCTAACTTGAAGTATCAGATCATGCTTGACTCTGTACAAGGTAGAGCACCTGGTATGGCATTCTTACCATACTGTTCTTTACCTGAGTTAGAAGCATGTATGGAGTGTTGGTCTTTTATGGAGATGATTCATTCAAGGTCTTACACATACATAATAAAAAACGTATACCCTGATGTAGGAGAAGTTTTTGATACTATCTTAACTGATCCTAATATTTTACAAAGGGCAGCAAGTGTGACAGATTCTTACGATACTTTCATAAACGCTGCACATGAATGGGATACAGGTAACCTATGGAAGGATGACCGTAAAGGTTCTTTCCTTGCTTCTTATGAAATGAAGCATCTTAAACGCTTACTTTATCGTGCTATTGCCAATGTCAACATCCTCGAAGGTATTAGATTTTATGTCTCGTTCGCTTGCTCGTTTGCATTTGGCGAACTCAAACTTATGGAGGGATCCGCTAAAATTATCTCTCTCATCGCAAGAGACGAAAACCAACATCTTGTTATCACGCAGAACATCCTTAATAAATGGAGCAATGGGGATGACCCAGAGTTTGCAGAAATTGCTAAAGAAGAAGAAGCAAACGTAATTGCAATGTTCAAGAAGTGTGTAGACGAAGAGAAAGCATGGGCAAACTATTTGTTTAAAGAAGGAACCATGATAGGTTTGAACGAGAAACTACTACACAACTACGTTGAATGGATTGCTAACCGTCGTATGAAAGCGATAGGTATCAAACCAATCTATGATGTACCTGCTAAGAACAATCCATTACCATGGACTGCTCATTGGATATCATCTAAAGGTTTACAGGTTGCACCACAAGAAACAGAGGTAGAAAGTTATGTCGTCGGAGGAATCAAACAAGACGTTAAAAAAGACACCTTCTCAGGATTCAAACTCTGAGATAGAGTGGGATCTAGATGAGTGTAAGAAAGCAATTCTAGATGCTGCTGATGATTATGATAAATTAGTTGGGGGTTAAACCAATGGCAATGAATAAGCAAACTAAAATGATGTTTGCTCTTGAACATGTAGCACACCTACATGACCTCTTTGAGGATAATGAATTTGAAAAGTATCTCCAAGATGCAGTATTTCAAATTGAGTTTGAATGTGAAAGACAACTAAAACTTGAACTAGATAAAAAGAATCTACCATACCCTTATGAAGATCGAGTTTGAAAAACAATTTGGTAAAGGAACAGACCCTTGGTATGCTAAAGCAGAGAGGTGGGCAAAGAAGCAACGCTTTCCCATCTCATTTTTATTGTTAGGAATCATTGACTATTTGAAAAAGAAATGGATTGATGCTAAAATACATAATACAATGCAAGACGTTGACCGACAGGCAGACGATCTTCTAAAACACTGGGAAGAAAATGACACTCAACGCACCCCACACACAGTGGAGAAAGGAGTATTTGGAGATGAAGGCTGGTCTCTCGAAATTACAAATCCAATTGTTGAAAGAGGGACCTCAACAACTATCACAGGCATGGTTACTGGGAGCGATGCACAACGACTACAAGAAGATGAAGGGGATTAAAGAACCTCCTGTTGGTCGTGGATATCAAACTACATTAAAGGAGTTCTTTAAGAGACATGGATAATGTACCAAACGACTTGTGGCAAGACATGTCAAAACTCAATGCACTCTATGGTGAGATGTGTTGGGGTCATGAAGACATCCTAGAGTTCTGTGCTGACTATGAGAACAATAGAATAATAATAAGAAACAAAACTATGGAAGGAAGGATATGGGATCTTCCAAATGAGTTAGTATAATGGTAGTTTGGGGTGTTGTTATTATGGTAGGGATACTACTTGTAATAGTATCATGGTATATCTACTATATACTTCGTATGGCATTCACAGAATGAAAGTTGTAATTACACCTGACAGAGGTGATGAAGATATTATCTCTGAAATGATGACCCTTACACGTATGTTAGGTGGAGAGTTAGAAAGATCCACATGCATAGATGAGAAATCTGGTATGAAGTGGAAGAAAATAATTATTACTTATGATTTAGAAACATGAAGAAATTAGTTCCTATACTTGGCATCATTGG
>Ga0163180_10001785_pt1 | contig 12177 bp, 7 predicted proteins | sample AtlANTMetagenome_2_FD_109647 | JGI IMG/M metagenome (GOLD analysis project Ga0163180, IMG submission 109647) | Marine eukaryotic phytoplankton communities from the Atlantic Ocean - Atlantic ANT 4 Metagenome | ecosystem: Environmental > Aquatic > Marine > Oceanic | place: North Atlantic Ocean...
CTTCGCGCGGACATGGCCAACTGCCAGCGGAGGGCCTCGGCCCGATCCCAGTGCATGGAGGCATTTGTTGCAGCGGAAATCGTCTCTGGATCGCGGGTTTCTCGGGCTGCGCGCTGGGTGCTGAGCACCGCTTCTTGCAATCTGTCGACCGCCCCGGCCTTTGTCCGCTCTTCCCGCTTGGGGCGGACCCTCAGGATCTCTTCCGCCGCATCCAAGCCGGCGAGTGCATCTCTGGTTTGGTACTCGGCAGTTCGGATCTGACGGGCAATTTCCTTTTCTTGATCCCCATCGAAACGCATTGTCCCCCTTTGGCCCACGATGCGCAGCGCAGGCCACTGCCAGTATTATACTCTCACCTGCACGTAAGGTTCTACGGGCCAGCCAATATTCGAGTGCACCTTGCAGGGCCGACCGGTGCTACATTGTCCTCCGGTTTGAATGGTTCATTTTTGGCGGAGAGAGCCTTGGTCCTTTGCTTTTGGGTACTTGCACTCCTGACGACACCTCTCGCAAAGGCGGAGACGGAGGTGGTTGTGCTGGGCCTTCATCTGGCGGTGGATAGTCACCCGGATGCGGTGCGTATGGCCGATAAGCTGGTCAGTGTGGTGGATCGGCAGCGAGGTCTAAAGGCGATCTCACCGGAGCTGGCGCGGTCCAGGGTGCGGGGTCGGGGTGACCAGATCATCGACGAGGCATTGACGGGTCACGGGCGTACCTTGCTGGCCGAGGGGCGCTTGCTCTTTGAGCAGGCCGAGCTCGATGCATCGCTGACTCGGCTCTTGGCATCGGTAGAGGCGCTTGAGGCCGCCATGGCGGGGACCACGGATAGTCGTCCATTGATCGATGCGCTGCTCTTGGTGGGGATGGTTCAGCTCTCCATGGGTGAGGCCGATGAGGCGCGGCGGGTCTACAAGAAGGTGCTGCGCTTAGATCCCGATCGAGAGCTGGATGCGGTGCATTACCCACCCAAGGTGGTCAAGCTCTTCACGGAGGTTCGGTCTGCGGTGCTGGCCGCCCCTCGTGCAGCGGTCATTGTTGAGCCCTCCGACCCGAATGCGCGGGTGTTTGTGGATGGGAGACTCAGGGGGCACGGCCGAGTCGCTGTAGAAGATCTCGTGACCGGCGATCATTACCTCCTGGTGAGCTCGGAGTCTGGGCACCGCAGCTATGCGGAGGTGGGTGTGGTGCCCGGCAGCAAGAAAGTCATCAAGGCCCATCTCAAGCGCCGCTTTGTCGGCAAGGCAGCCGGCTCCTCCGCAGCACGCTCCGCGCAGGTGGCGGGACTGTATCGATCCCTGGGGGATCGGGTCACCATGGACATCGTCTTGATCGCGGGTCAGCTGTCCCGAGACCAGGTGGGTATTCAACTCTTTGAGCCTCGGACCGGCAACTTCTCCAGGATGCTGACCGCTCCAGTCGAGGGGGAACCCTCCAAGGCGCTTGTCGAATTGGCGACAAGGGTGGGCGAGCTCCTCAATGAATCAGGAGTCTTGCGGGCCGATCAGGTGTCGGCGACGACCATTCCGTTGGATATCGGCGCCAACCCCATTCTGGCGGAGGTCCTATTGGATGCCAGGACCGGCGATCGCAGCGACGACCAGCCCGCCAGCCGGACGAGTGCGCGCTCGAGCCATCGACCGACAACCCCCTGGTATGTCTGGGCGGGTGTGGGTGCCTTGACGGCTGGCGCGGCCGGTGCTGCGTTTGCGCTACAGGGCGCGGATGCAGCAGCCAACAGGGGCGGTACATCGACGACCACCTCGGATACCGGCACTGTGGTGGTGGTCCGCCCCTGACTGGAGCGGGTGCCTCAGAAGACCAGCTTGTGTGTCTTTCCGGGAATCACAGTCACGGTCTTCTGGCTCTTCTCGCCACCGCCACCCTTGATCACGAGGACCTTGTGTCGTCCAGCCTTTAGCTTGTGGCCGTATAGGGGGGTCTCTCCGGCCCGCTTCCCATCGATGTAGACGGTGCCCCATCCACCCTTGGCAACGATGGTCACCTTGCCTGTGGAGCCGACCGGCTTGTCTTTCTTGACCGCAGGTGGCCTGCCCTCTGCTGCGAGCTTTCTCGCCTCCGCTCGCTTGGCCTCCCGCTCTGCTCTGCGCTTGGCCGACTCCGGACTCTCCTCTTTGACCGGCCGCGCCAGTGGGATGGGGAGGTTGAGTCGCTCGCCTGGGGCCAAGGTGTGCAGCTCTTCGTAGGTCTGGTACCCAGGTGCCTCAATCTTGAGCTTGAGGGGCTTGTTGGTGTTCAGTCCACTCAGCGTCATCTCCGAGCCGCGTCCGACCGCATCTCCGTTGATGAACACCCGTGCCTGGACGGGTGGGGTGATCTCCAGGCGGATCGATCCGGGCTTCGCCACTTCAGCGGGCACCTCGACGACCTTCTCGATCACTCGCTCTTGGAATTGGCTGGCCAGCCAGATGCCCACACCGCCCAGCATCAACAGCAACGCGATCGCGATGTAGATGGGCGTGCGCGATGCGGGGGCTTGCTGGATGGTCTGTCCCGAGCCCGGACTCTCCACCCACTCCTCATCCAGATCGATCTCTGGGGCGGCCTCAAAGAGCTCGGTCGCCAGGCGCGTGCCTTCCTTGAGCCGGTCTTGCTCACTGCGAATCTCTTCAGAGAAGAGCTCGGTCATGAAGTGTCCGAGGCTCTCGCGAACCAGGTCGGGGGTGGCCGGGTACATGAACTCCAGCAGGGCCGTCTGAAGCGCCCGCGCATCCTCGAATCGATCGTCTGGATCCTTGGACATGGCCTTCATCACCAGCGCATCGAGCCTGGGAGGAACCGCAGGATTCAGCGCGCTTGGGGGCTTGATGTCGACCCGCTTGATGCGCTCCAAGGTCTGGATGTCCGACTCGCTCTTGAACAAGCGTCGTCCCGTCAGCATCTCGTGCAGGATGATCCCTGTGGCAAAGATGTCGGACCGCAGATCGATCTGCTCTCCGGATGCCTGCTCGGGGCTCATGTACTCAAACTTGCCCTTGAGTACGCCATCCTTGGTGTTGTAGGCGCTGATTCGGGCCTTGGCGATTCCGAAGTCCGCAATCTTTACCTCACCATTGTAGGAAATGAGGATGTTCGAGGGACTGATGTCGCGGTGGATGATCCCCAGTCGCTCGCCGGCCGAGTCGGTGCGCTTGTGGGCATAGTCCAGGCCCTTGCAGATCTCGTGGGCGATGTAGACGGCGTACTCATTCGGAAGCAGCTTTCGTCGCTCTGCGAGCTTCCTGAGGATGCCCTTGGAGTCCTTGCCCTCTACGCACTCCATGGCGATGTAGTAGTTCTCCTGCATCCGCCCAAAGTCGAAGACCTGGATGATGTTGGGGTGCTGGAGCTCGACTGAGATCTTGGCCTCATCGACGAACATCTCAACAAATTCGTTGTTGTCTGAGAGGTGATCGAGGATGCGCTTGATCACCAAGAGCTTCTCAAAGCCGCCATGCGAGAACGTCTTGGCCTTGAACACTTCGGCCATGCCACCCACGGCGATTTTATCCACCAGGTAGTACCGTCCAAAGGATTCGGGGGAGAACGCACTCATCGTGGGTCAGTCTTTGGTCGCGAGGGAGCGAAGGTTGAGCGCCGCAAGAATAGCTCTAAAATAGGGTACCCGCCCTATATCGGTCAATGCCACTCTGACGGTCTACTTGTCGAAGTATTCGCCGATGTCAGCACAGGACCACTCCTCAGAGACACGGTCGCCATAGGTGGCACAGGTCTCCAGCTCCTTCTCGGTGGCTGTCGAGAACTTCTCCAGGCACGCATCTACTTGAGCCTCGGGGAAGGTCTTTTCGCAGTCCGTCTCTGCGTAGTCGGCCATGGTCAGGCAGACTTGCTGGCATTCGTTTTGGCAGCCCGTGAGCATCAATGCTGCGGCGATGATGAGGCGCATCCTTCCTCCAGTGCCACCAAATCTATCGCGAGTAAGCCGAGGGTGTATCAGCTTCCTGCAAAGTCACCGTGCTACGCTTCAGCCTGTGCAGCCCAGATACGATGGCGTACTCCAGATAGAGCCCACAGACCTGTGCAACCTCAAGTGCACGATGTGTGCGCCTCATCATGACGAGTGGGCGCAGATTCACGGTGTGGCCAAGGGTCGACTGGACGTTGCGCTCTTTGGAAAGATTGTCGATGGCCTGGTCGCGGATGACTGTCGCTTCGATCACATCATCTTCCAGTGGCTGGGTGATCCGTCTCTTCATCCGAACCTCGATGGCCTCCTCAAGGTGGCAGCGGAGAAGATGTCGGATCGTGTGGGATACCTTCGAGTGGACACCAACGCGATCGTGCTCACACCCGATCGCATGGACGGGTTGCTCGATGCCGTCCGTGGCGATGTCCCCATGCTGATGGTGTTCACCCTAGACGCTCACACCCCTGAGACCTACCAAAAGGTGAAGGGCCAAGATGCGCTGGAGCGGGTCCGGCGGAACATTCGCTACATGATTCGGCAGCGCAAAGCGCGCGGGGTGCCCGTCAATGTGCAGCTTCAGTTTGTGGTCCAGGAGGGAAATGCCCATGAGGCACGAGACTTCCTCGACTACTGGGCGGATCTGCTCTCGTGCCAGGGCGGCGCACAGTGGCATGACGAGATCATGTTCAAGAGGCTGAGCGTGGGTGGGGGTGCCCAGGGGCAGGCTGCAGCCGATGCGCTGTACGAGAAGACCATTGCGCAGGCAGAAATCCGGGCCGGTGCGCATGGGCACGTACAGGTGCAGATCTGGGAGTCGCGTCCGTGGCAAGAGGATGATGGCCACAGCGGAGAGCGAGGTGCCTGCTCGGGGCTGTGGATCACGCCGGTGATCCGGCACGATGGGCACCTCATGATGTGCTGTGCGGATCTGGGCGGAGAGCTTGATCTCGGCAGCCTCTCACAGTCGGGCTTCCGAGAGCTCTGGGAAGGGCCCGTGGCCACCCAGCGGCGCCTCGATCACATCCGAGGCCGCTTCGAGGGGGTCTGTGCTGGCTGTGGTGGGATCAACTGGTACGAGACCACGGATGCGATGGTGACCGCCGCAGAGCGCAGAGGTCGAGAGCTTGGGCTCGCCACTACGGCTGATACATGATGTAGGCCAGCATGATGTGTGGTGGTGCATTGTTGTCGCTGGCCATGGAGTGACTGTAGCTGGGCACGGAGTGGCTGTGGAAGCCCATGAGCTCCGAGCCGCTGGTGCAGCTTCCATTTCCACCGGTGCTGCTATCGGTGGTGCCTCCAGGATCGGATGCCAGGACATGATCGTGGCTCTCGGTCCCACCTTCGGTCCCGATCTCGGAGTCCGTCGGGGCTCCGCGCACAAAGTAGGAGGTCAGATCTGGAGTGTCGTCGGTCCCGTCGCACAGGACCCAGCCCTCTGGGAGCTCGTCGACCTCACCGGACCACATGGCGATCACGCCGCTGGTGCTCGCCGCGGTGTCGAAGGGACTGACCCAGCTCAGCGCGATGTAGGGCGGCACGTGGGAGTCGGCCGTGACCCAGTGATCGTGCAGGTAGCCATGACTGTGGTTGGAGTCGGTTGCGGAGTCGCCACCGGAGCTGACCACCCGCCCACCGCCTGAGTAGCTACTCGTGCTCTCGACCTCGCCGGTGTAGGCCATGTGATCGTGCGTCTCCGCTCCTCCTGTCTCGCCGGCATCCGCTCCGTCCGGCGCACCCTTTAGGAAGCGATCGCGCAGGTCCGGGCAGACGCCCAGTCCATCGCAGACCTCCCAGTCATCGGAGAGGGCATCATCGGTCCGACTCCACGCCAGTACGGCGCTGCTCGGCAGGGCATCCGCTCCGGTGTTCATCAGGTAGATGACCTCGTAGTAGGGCGGCAGCATCGTGTCCTCGGCCATGGTGTGGCCATGGGTGAAGTCGTGGGAGTGGGATGCGGTGTAGGCCTTCATGGTGCACCAGCAGCCGGGGTAGCTGCAGCTCCTGCCACCGGGCGAGGCTGTGCCTGTCGTCAGGGATGTCTCATCGGACTCCGCGCCATGATCGTGTGCATCTGAGCCGCCGGTCTCACCGGGGGCTCCCGCACCCAGGCCCAGGACGAACCGGTCTCGAAGATCCGGCGTGCCATCGGATCCGTCGCAGACCGCCCAGCCGGAGGGAACCTCCGCGAGGCTGCCCGTCCAGGCCACGATCAGCCCGTTGGGCATCGGCACTGGATCGGAGTCACAGATGCCGTCTCCATCCTCGTCATCGGGGTTGTCTACGGGGCACGGGTCACAGAAGTCTGCCACGCCGTCTCCGTCCGAATCGGTGGCGTCATCGCCTCCGGAGCAGGCATCACAGTCATCTGGAATTCCGTCCAGATCTGTGTCGATGCGGTCATCTCCATCTGCGCAGGTGTCGTCGGAGTCGCAGACGGTGTCGCCATCGGAGTCATCCGTGGCGTCGATGGGGCAGTCATCACAGTCATCGGGTGTGCCGTCGGCGTCGCTATCGATTCGATCATCGCCGCCCGGGCAGATGTCATCGGAGTCACAGACGGTGTCCGCATCGGTGTCCCCTGTGGCATCAAACGGGCAGTCATCGCATGCATCCGGCGTGCTGTCTCCATCCGCATCGGCCAAGTCCGATCCGCCCTCGCATAGGTCGCAGCCATCGGCGACTCCATCGGCGTCGCTGTCGACAGCGTCATCGTGCCCAGGGCAGGCATCCTCCGAGTCACAGACGGTGTCGCCATCGGAGTCATCGGTGCTGTCCAGCGGGCAGGGGTCGCATCCGTCGGGGACGAGATCTCCGTCGGCATCTAGGCTGTCATCGTGGTGATCGCAGATGTCATCGGAGTCGCACACGCCGTCTCGATCGGTGTCGTCCGGTGCATCCTCGGGGCACGGATCGCATGCATCTGGGACGTCGTCTCCATCGGTATCAAAGATGTCGTCTGCACCCTCGCAGGCATCGGCGGAATTGCAGACCCCATCGCCATCGGAGTCGTCGGGGTTGTCCTCTGGGCATGGGTCGCAGTGATCGGGGGTGCCATCGGAGTCCATGTCGACCCCGTCATCTCCCCCGTCACAGATGTCGTCGGAGTCGCAGATGGTGTCCCCATCGGAGTCATCCAGGGAGTCTTCGGGGCACGGATCGCACCCGTTTGCGACTCCATCGCCATCGGTATCGAGATTGTCATCTGCCCCCTCGCAGACATCATCGGAGTCGCACACGCCGTCTCGATCGGAGTCGTCGGGGTTGTCCTCTGGGCATGGGTCGCAGTGGTCTGGGTTGCCATCGCCGTCGGCATCGATGTTGTCATCGCCGCCCGTGCAGATGTCATCGGAGTCGCACACTCCATCGGAGTCCTCATCCGGACAGGGAATACCCGTGTCGTCTCCATCAAGATCGCTGGACGAAGTCTGTGTGTCGGCATCATCCCCGGGATCGGAGGGACTCTTCTCGACCGTGGTCGAGCAGGCCAAAACCAATGAGAACAGCAACGTGCGAGGCAGCACAGGAACCTCCGATGAGCCCTGATGGTACCTGATATCGAGCGTTTTAAGTGCCTCTTTATGGAAGGCTTCCTGGTTTCGGTGCGTCCAGTAGTGCCTCGATCCCCAGCAGCGCGCAGCCGACATGCTGGACGACATCCATCTGCACGTTCAGGCGACCAGGGGTGTCACGGAAGCCCCCGATGAGGTTCTCGGGCTTGCCGAGGAATGGTGCATCTGCGGCTCTGTATGCGTTGGCCAGGAATGCGCGTCCGTGCGCCAGCGCCTGCTCTCTGAACGGTCCACTTGGGTTCAAGAGAGCACCGGCAATCACCGCCTCAGCCAGTCCTCCAGCGGCACCAGAGTGCGGTCGGATGCGCTGGGTTTCGGAGGGCGCCTGTGGGGCTTGGGCGTGAAGGTAGCCCTCGCATACCGCTTGTCCGTGCGCCGTCCCGAGGGCCTCTTTTGCCGCCAGTGCAGCCAGGCAGGTCCAGTGCTCGTCCAGGGTGAGCATGCGGCCGACAGCACCCGGTGCGTAGTCGCCATCGAGGTAGGCGGCACCGCGCGCAAGCGCTGGACGGAGGTCTTCATGGCCTGAGCGCACCAAGGCAGCGAGGGCGAGGACGACTTGGCCCTGGCCATAGGGGTTCTTCTTTTGGTGTGGGAACACCTCGGTGGCCATCTGCATCTCGCCGTGGACCTGACCGTGCTCATCGATGCTCCTGGCCAAGAACCGACCCCAAGGGCCGGCCAGCGTGTGGCCTCGCACATCGGCGGCCAAGGCCGCCAGAGCGGTCGTACCCGCCCAGGCCTTTCCGTCCTTGCGTCGGGGGTCATGCAGGTAGGCCCCGCCTACAGAGGTGTGGGTGGTGTGCTTCTCCATGAAGCGGAGCCCTGCATCGGCTGCCTCGGCAATCTCTGCGTCCCCGGTGCGTGCCGCCAGTCGGGCCAGGAACCAGGTCGTTCCGGCATGTCTGGGGAAGTTGTAGCCCTTCTTGAGGAGGTTTCCGCTCGGACCCTGAACCCGGTAGGCGAACTTGCCGTCCGGTGTCTGGTTGTGGGCGATCATGCGACCACCGGCGAGTGCGGCGGCCAGTGCGGTCTCGGCCGTCAGCACTGGAGGCTCCGCCCAGCTTCCGCGTAGAAGGCTGACGCCCTCGGGGGTGGCGACAGCGCTGTCGAATACGGTGGGCCTCTGCTTCTTGGCGCGACCCTTGCCCAGAGCAGGCAGCGGCAATCTCCACAAGGGCAGGACCGTTCGTGCCTTGACCGAACGGTGCCACAGGGCTGTCGGAGATGTGCCATCGTTCTTGCCCATGGCGCCGCTCTCCGCTGCCCGTACGACGCTTCCGCGCGCCCACATGGAACGAGCCAGGTCGACGACGAGCGCCTGGCGCTCACCGGATGGCGCTGGAAGTTTCGGCACGGCGGCCTGGATGGCCGCTGTGAGGCTGTTGCCTCGTCCCACTACGCTTCGCTTGGCCTTTCCGTCGATCCATGGCGTCAGCAGGACTGCCGCGGGACCGCTTCCTGTGGGCAATTCCGCTTCCTTGCCCTGCCACAAGTCAAAGGCCGCCATCGTGGCGGCCTTTAGTTCCGGCTGTGCGGGCCATGTGGCCATGGGCTGTGGTGAAGACCACATGGGAAGAGATGCCAGGAGGAGCGCGGCCAGCGGCAGGAATAGCTGACGGAGCTTCCCACCGGCGAATGCTTGGCACAAGGGCCAGAAGACAAACCAAGGCAGGACAGCTGCACCCACGCCCATGCTCTTCTGTCCAATCTTGCGGGCATCGCCGCCGTAGGCTTCCTGCAGGTGCTGCGCAGCGCTCCAGTACAGTCCGGCGACGACTGCCACTCCGATGAGGGTGAGGATGGATGCCCATCGCGCAAGCTGGGGTCGGCCTCGGAGGATGGCGATGGCCGCTCCGAGCTGCAGTGCAGCGCATGAACATGCCACCACCATGGGCAGCAACCAGCGCGGCTCGAGCCACCATGCAGCACCACCGAAGAGGAGGGCCTGAGTGAAGTTGCCGATAGCGGTTCGCTTGTTCATGGGGTCAGCTTGGCCGTCAGATCAGAACAAGAAGACCGTGCCACCTGAGATCTGGGGCACGAGGCCGGTTGGCTGAAGATCTTCTTGTACCTCGCCGAAGTACTCACCCGACCACATGCCAGCTGCTGCGTTGAGGTTGAGTCCAAAATTGTCGGCGATGATGAAGTCCACTCCACCGCGGGCTCGGAAGCCGAAGGCCATCGCACCGGTGGACTTTACATACCCGGGGATGAGCTGCATTCCAGCACCCACATATGGGCGAATGTCGGAGGCGGACGGCTTGTAGAGCATTCCCACATTGAAGGGGAGGATGGTGTTCCACTGGACGGCGGGCTGGCCGACAGGCACCAGCTCAGGCGGCAGGGTGCGCCGCACGGAGTAGGCCTCAAGGCCAATGACCAGGGCCAGGGTGTCTTGCACCTGGAAGGCACCTTCGAGACCGTAGGTCAGGAAGTTGAGTGACTGGAAGTTGGAGAAGCCCAGTCGTCCCGTCAGCCCAAGTGAGCCTGCGTTGCTGTTGCTCGCAGTCTGCGGTCTGCGGACTGAAACGCTGCGCTCTGGCCGGCTCCGCGCCGTTCTTGTCGGGCGAGGCTGGGGCTCGGGCTCATCCAGATCGTCATAGCTCCGGGGAGAGTCTCCCTCGGGATCTTCGTCATCGTAGGAGCGGTAGCTCTGGCGTGGTGCGGGCTCCGCATAGGTTCGACGTGGCGCGGGTGCCGGCTCCTCCACTTCGATCAGAGATGTGGCACTTCCGAAGGTGACGTCCTCGACCTCGATGTCATCGGTGGCCGATCCAAACTCGAAGTCTTCATCGGGGTCCTCCGCTGGCGCTGGCGGTGGCGGGGGTGTCCGGGCGGGGGCGTAGCCACCGCGTTCATCCGGGTCCTCAAAGTCGTCGGTGAGTCGGGAGGAGGAGGGAGGGGTCGCGATGCGGCGCGAGACGGTGGGCGCCAGCACCAGTGGCGTATCGTCCTCTTCTTCCTCATCGAGGAAGTCGACGCCGCCGGCCTCAAAGCCCTCTACGCGGGCCTCTTTCTTCTTGGCCTCGGGGTCTACTCCGGTCACGACGAAGCGGGCATATGTGGCCAGTCCATCGGCCACGGCCATCGGAGAGATCTCGAGCTTGGTGGACTCAGTGCGGACGATCTTGCCATTGTCGAAGTAGACGAGCTTGATGTCATACCGGTCGCTGCGCTTGGAGACACTGCCGCCGACCACCGCTTGCGCGCCATACTTTTTGGCGATGCTCCGCAAGCAACTGGAGCTGCTCATGCAGCTCGAACCCCAGCCACTGGGTTTCTTGTCGAGCTGCTGCACTTCATCGAACTCGCCCATGAGCTCGATCTCGGATGCGATGAGTGTGGTCATGCTCAGTACGGTCTCTGAGCTGGTGCTGCGCGCGTAGAAAGGAGGTACGACAACCTTCTTTGCGTGTGCGCTTGAGGTGAACGCCCCGATTAGAAGGACGATCATCCATGCTGTTCTTTGTGCGCTCGCCATCCAGACCTCTGACAATCGTGAGACTCAATGCCCATAGCCCGCATGCGCGCGGGGTTCATCCCATCGCACTAGCGGGCTCGGTGCCTGCCGAAGAAGATAGCATGACAGCGCACGACTGACCCGCCTCCCTATTTTTCTGTCTTTGGACTTGTGATGCCCCGGAACGACTCCTCGCCAAGCTCACCAACCCGATGGTCCTCTGCGATCCTCTCCGGTTTTCTCGCAGCGGCCTTGGTGGGCATTCTTGATGCTGTCCACAGTCTGCGACTCGATACCCTGCCTGTCTCCGGTGGACGGGCTGCGCAGCTGCTGATCCTTGATGCCTTGGCCATGGGGGTCCTGACGCTTGGTCCGCTGGTGGTTCTCGTGTCGCTGGTTCGGCAGCGTCGGGATCGGTTTCTGTCCGCCTGGTGGGGGATGGCTCTGGCTGTCTTGGCGGTGGGCGGAGAGCGCTGGTTTACCAAGCCGCCACCCCACACTGAGGTTCATCCCCTGCAGGGTGCACTGTGGGTGTATGCCCTGGTGGCCATGGTGCTCCTGTTGGCCGGCCCCCTGCTGGCGCGGTGGGCAAAGGGCGTGGGTCGAGTGGGGCTGGCAGGCCTGTTTCTGATTGCTGGGATCTGGGTCGGTGCACAAGATCGTGCGCTCCCGCCAGCAGGGCAGAGCAAGGCGGCATCGCCCGACGTGGTCCTGATCACCATCGACACCATGCGGGCCGATCATGTGGGCTCCTATGGCAATCAAACGATCTGGACGCCCACCCTGGATGGTCTGGCCGAGGCGGGTGCCCGCTTTGAGAATGCTTCCGCCCAGATCGCTGTGACCGGCCCCAGTCACATCACCATGTTCAGCGGGCAGGGCCCCTGGGACCACGGTGTGTTGCTCAACGGCATTCCGGTGCCTGAGGGGGTGGGCTGGCTTCCGGAGTCACTGCGGTCGGCGGGGTATCGGACGGGCGCATTCGTCAGCGCCTATGTCCTCGATGCCAGTCAGGCCTTTGCCCGTGGATTCGATGTCTATGACGATGACTTCGGCATCCTACCGGGATGGTCGGACACCGGTCCGGGTCGCATTCAGGCCATGGTGCAGCGCAAGCTGGATCCAGTGCATGTGCTGGAGCGGCGAGGTGAAGACACGATCGACAAGGCCCTGCAGTGGCGCCAGACCGTGGAGGATGGGCCGGTGTTCTTGTGGGTGCA
>Ga0163180_10001789_pt1 | contig 12170 bp, 7 predicted proteins | sample AtlANTMetagenome_2_FD_109647 | JGI IMG/M metagenome (GOLD analysis project Ga0163180, IMG submission 109647) | Marine eukaryotic phytoplankton communities from the Atlantic Ocean - Atlantic ANT 4 Metagenome | ecosystem: Environmental > Aquatic > Marine > Oceanic | place: North Atlantic Ocean...
AAAAGTGTCCAAAAATATCTTACTAAATGTTTAGGGTTTTGACGCTTTTTGTGTCTTTTTCTCTCTCGTGTATCTCTTTTCGCGTGCGCTTTTGCGTCACAAAACAAACGCCTCACTTCTTCTTTGCGAGCGGTGCGCGTGCATTCTTTTTGGACGACGACGACCGACGACGACTTTACGTCCGTCCGTCCAAAAGAAGGGGTCTTCTTCTCCTCCGCGCGCGCGTCTGTCTCGGAATTGTTTTTTCCGAATAGAATATCAGACATCGTCAACAAAAACCTCATTTAGTATTGAACGCGAGAAAGAGCAGCCCTTCTATATATATACATATATATATATACAATCGAATTCATCATCATCAACATCATCGGGACGACGACGACGACGACGACGACGACGACGACAGGCACCACCACCGTCGTCGCCAACACCACCGCGTCGAACAGCAGCGTGGAAGGCTCCTCCGAGAGACAGGTAGTACTACTCGTCGAGGAACTCCGCTCAAAATCCGAGATTGGTGGTGGTGGTGTTTCGAAGAAGAGAAGAAGAAGGACGAAAAGGAGGAGACGCAGACGCGTGCACCACGCGCCGAGGTCGTTGCAAAAGAGGAGGAGGAGGAGGAGGAGGACGAAAACCCAAGACGAAGGGGACGAACCACGCGTCGTCGTCGTCGTCGAGAGGACTCATCCCGAAGAGGAGAAAACCGGTGGTCTAAAAAACCGAGGAGCGTCGTCGTCCGTGCGACAACTCGTTCCCGAGCGGCTCGATTTTTCCTCCTCGTCGTCTTCAAAGACGGAGAGTCACGCGAAGTCATTCGCGTACGTGTTGAGGCAAAAAGCGCCGTCGAGTTCGTACAGAAAGTTTATATTGAAGAAACTCGTCCCGAAAGTCGCAAAAGTTGGGCACACTGGATATAGAAAGACGAAAGAAACGAAACGATGCGACTATCTCCGAGAGAAGTGGACAAACTCGCCTTGGCGCAAGCCGCTCACTTGGCACAAAAAAGACTGGCGTCAGGTATTCGTCTCAACCATCCCGAAGCGACGGCGCTACTCGCGAATCAGATTCTCGAGCTCATTCGAGAAGGTCCAGAAAACGGAGACGAACAATCTGTCGCGCAGATCGTGGAGAAAGCGAGGACGATTTTGGGGACGAGGCAAGTCTTACCCGGCGTCGCGACGTTGTGTGGAGAAGTCCAAGTCGAAGGGACGTTCAAGGACGGAACGAAATTAGTCTCGGTGCACGGACCGATTTGCCGCGAAGACGGAGATTTGTCGTTGGCGTTGAAAGGGTCATTTTTACCGGTGCCGTCTTCGGATGCGTTCCCAAAAGTAACAACGCCAGATGTTATTCCGGGCGAGTTAAAAACTGCCAAAGGCTCTTTGACGCTTTTGGAAGGGAGAAAAGTGAAAAGTTTGCTCGTCACAAACACGTGCGATCGACCGATTCAAGTCGGCAGTCACTTTCATTTGGTGGAAACGAACAAGTCATTGCGCATTGATCGAGTGAAAGCGTGCGGGTACAAGCTCGCCATCCCAGCGGGTACCGCCGTTCGATTCGAACCAGGGGAGACGAAAAAAGTACAAATTTGCCCAATCGCTGGTAATTGCATCGTCAAGGGTGGGAATAACGTTTGCGATGGCATGAAAATCACGTATCCTCTCAGCGAGAACGATAAGAAGAAAGTTTTGGATTCGGTAACGAGAATCATGGGCGCCGACGCGCATCAAAACGAAGACGACGATGAAGAGTCCAGCGAACCGATTACCTTGCCTAGATCTAAGTACGCAGACATGTACGGTCCGACAACTGGCGACCGCATTCGATTAGGTGATACGGATTTATACATCACTGTAGAGAAAGACTACGCCACTTTAGGGGACGAGTGTAAATTTGGCGGCGGTAAAACGCTTCGCGAAGGCATGGGACAAAACGCCGGTTTAGGCGCGAAAAAAACTTTAGATTGCGTCGTCACGAACGCTTTGGTTGTCGATTACACCGGAATATTCAAATGTGATATTGGTATCAACGACGGTATGATTGTTGGCATCGGCAAAGCCGGTAACCCGGACGTCATGGCAAACGTAACGCCAGGGATGGTTGTAGGCGTGAACACGGAAGTCATCTCTGCCGAGGGCTTGATTGTCACTGCGGGTGGTTTGGACACGCACGTGCACTTCATTTGTCCGCAAATTTTAACCGAAGCTATTGCGAGCGGTTTGACGACTTTGTTAGGTGGCGGTACTGGGCCAGCCACGGGCACGTGCGCGACGACGTGTACGCCAGCTCCAGAACAGATGAAGATGATGCTACAAAGCACGGATACGTTTCCCATGAACTTCGGGTTCACGGGTAAAGGTAACACGTCCGACCATAAAGGGTGTGGCTTGAACGAAATCGTCGAAGCCGGAGCGGTTGGGTTAAAACTTCACGAAGATTGGGGAACAACTCCAGCAGCTATCGATGCGTGCTTGACCGTCGCCGAGAAGGAAGACATCGCAGTGACTATCCACACCGATACTCTCAACGAGTCGTGCTGCGTGGAGACGTCGATTGAAGCATTCAAAGGGCGGACGATTCACACGTACCACAGCGAAGGGGCTGGCGGTGGCCACGCCCCGGATATTATCAAAGTTGCTGGTGAGTTGGCCGTTTTACCCTCATCGACGAACCCGACAAGGCCATTCACAAAGAATACCATCGACGAGCACTTGGACATGCTCATGCATTGTCACCATTTGGACAAAAACATCGCCGAAGATGTCGCCTTTGCAGAGTCGAGAATTCGTGCAGAAACTATCGCCGCGGAAGATGTTTTACACGATATGGGTTCCTTATCCATCATGTCTTCTGATTCTCAAGCGATGGGTCGCGTCGGTGAAGTCATCACGCGTACGTGGCAAACGGCGCATAAGAACAAGCAGCAGCGAGGTCCTTTGCCAGAAGACGAAGGGACAAACAGCGATAACTTCCGAGTGAAGCGATACATTGCGAAATATACGATCAATCCATCTTTAGCTCACGGGATGTCGCACTTGATTGGTTCTGTCGAGGTTGGTAAACTCGCCGATTTGTGCTTGTGGAAACCAAGCTTCTTTGGCGCCAAGCCAGAACTCATCGTCAAAGGTGGTTTCGTTGCTTGGGCGCAAATGGGCGACGCGAACGCATCTATTCCATCGCCAGAGCCTGTTATTTCTCGTCCAATGTTTGCAGCCGCAAACGTGGGTAAAAGTTCCATTGCATTCGTGAGTAAAATCGCGGCGAAAAAATCCGTCGGAAAGACGTACGGTTTGCAAAAACGCGTCGAGCCGGTGTGCAACATTCGCGGCGTCACGAAGAAAGATATGAAACTGAACGACGTCATGCCAAAGATTGAAGTCGACCCGGAAACATACAAAGTTACTGCGGACGGCGTTGAATTGAAGTGTGAACCAGCCAAAGAATTGCCGTTGGCACAAAGTTACTTCTTGTTCTAGAAGAGATTGAATAATCCGAAAGGAATTTTGAGAGGAAGAAAACAATTATTACATCATTATTTTATTATTATTATTGGATTTATTAATGAGATTAGGATCCTAAAAAACAGTGGTATTACGGACACAAGAATATAGATTACAGAAAGGAAGCGTATGAGATAGAGAATAAAGAAGACATCAATGATGAACGACGATAACAATAGCAACAACAACGATTTTTGGACGGCTTGGCAGCTGCTTGATCCCTTGCTCCCTACGGGCGGGTTCGCGCACTCGAACGGCCTCGAAGCGGCAACGCAATTCGGATTTATAGATAACGGTACCGGTACTGGAATAGACGTTTTAACCTTTGTTTTGGATATCGCTCGAAACGCATGTTCGACGCTCGCACCTTTTGTATTAGCCGCGAGAAACCGTTTTGATTCATATTCGTCTGAAAGAGAAGAAGATGACATATCGGCGTGGTCAAAAGAAAACGCAATTCTTCACGCCATGCTCATTGGTAACGCACCAGCCCTGCGAGCGTCTTTATCCACGGGTACCGCGCTCTGTCGAGCAGCTGTCGCCGCGTTTTCAGTAGACTCTTCGAGAATTTCGAAAAGGTTAAAGGCTCTGAAACAAGCCTCGAGACCAAACTCGCGTGTTGGTCATCTCGCCTGCGTCTTTGGCGCCGTGTGCGGCATTTTAGGTGTTTCTGAAAAAATAACGATTCGTATGTTTGTCTATGTGACTGTACGAGACGCGTGCTCGGCAGCAACGCGATTGAATGTCGTCGGACCTCTCGAAGTAGCAGCGATTTTGCGAAAATCGACAAAAACGATGGAGGATATGTGCGAGGAAGCGATCAAAAGAGGAAGCGATGTTCACATTGCCGCCGTATCGGCACCGTTGGCAGAAATGTTCGTGGCCTCACACGATCAGCTAAACGGACGGCTATTCAACAGCTGAAAGAAAAGAAGCGAAAATGACTGAACAAGAACGAGATATTGCGATGGTGGAAGTCGAGAAAAAACCCCTCGCGGGTCTCATCGAGGTTTCCTTACAGTCATCGATATCTTCCGCGACAAAGTTGTTTTCGACGTATCCTCTGCGCATTTTACACCCAAAAAAGGTTCAATTCGATGCATCAGTCGATTGCGCTTGGTTTTATACAGTTTCATACGGCGGAGGTTTGGTTTCCGGCGACTTGGTGCCGATGTCGGTGGACGTGCAGAAAAATTGCACCGCGAGCGTGTGCACGCAAGGCACGACGAAAGTGTATAAATCCATCAAACCCTCATCGACGAATGGTACCGAGGAAAGCGGACAACAACAAAGAGATGGAATCAAAACGACTAAGCAAACGCTCGAGGCAAAAGTTGGAACGAACGCGCTTCTCTGTTGGTTACCGGACCCGGCACAGTGTTTCAAAGACGCAAAGTTTGAGCAAGTGCACGAGATTTCATTGCAGGATGATTCTTCTAGCTTATGTTTCGTGGATTGGATCACCGCTGGGAGAGTCGCACACGACAATGAGAGATGGGCATTTCGTATGTTTTCCACGAGAACGACCGTGACAACTGGAGATGATAACGTGAATGTCATCGAATCGCAACGACTGGAAAACTCTTCATCGAACGAAGAAGAGAGTCTCGCGAAACGCATGGCAAACGCGCACGTCATTGCGAGCGTGATTTTAATCGGGCCGAGAACAGAGGGCACGCGTAGAAAGTGCGCGATGTACGCGAAGGAATCGTCCAAAAGAACTATGAACGCCGCGAGTTGGTTGACTGCAAAATCGCCGCTTCCCGCGGGCGTTTCGTACTCGCTCGCGACGGCTTCTGAATCCAAAACGCAAAGAATGGATGAGGAAGGAGACAAAAAAGATTGCTTAGTACTGAGAGTCTTAGCGAGCGACATAGAATCCGCGTATGTCGTTTTGCGCGAGTGTTTGCAGCCTCTCGAAGTGGAAATCGGGTGCCCGCCATACAACGAACGAGGCGGAAGTTGAGATTGTTTTTCGCTGTTTAATACGTTTTACTTCTGTAATTCTAGAGTTCAATTCTTAGAGTTCTATTCTATGTAATCTAGGACTGATTATTATTATTTATTATTACTCTTCTCCACTTTTCAAAGACTCATATGCTCGGCGTAACTGGACCTCCGCTTCATGCGCACTTCTGGATGCAGCGGTTCTTGAACCCACGCGACGCCCTTCTCGTCTTCATTCGTGTTGTTATTGTTCGTTATGCCGTTCACGGATGACTCATCCATCGAGTTGTCGGTTGAAACGTTGTTCTTCGCGTATAACATGGCGTACAACATCTCCCCATGAACAGTGCTTTGAACGATGTCTCTATTTTCACGCATTTGTGTGAATTCCAAAACTTTTGCTTCACTGGATGAAGAAGATTTGATGGCTCTGAATACGTGGTCGTGTCGTCGGTGTAACGTTTCCAGTTCTTTCAACTTTTCTAAGTCAATCGTCAACGCCGTAGAGCCGTGGAGATGGCGCAAGCTCTCTAATTGCATGGCGACGTCGTTCGCTTTGGCTCGTCGCGCAGCGTTTTCTAAATCTTCAGCTAACACGTACGAATCGTATAAGATGGACGTCTCTGCATTGCTGTCATCGCCATCTCTTTCACATTGACTTCCCCTTCTCGATTTCTGAATGACATTGACAACGCTCAAAATTTTAGACACAACCTTTGCGGACGCGCACACGGAGAGAAGATTGGCGACGTGCTTTTCATACTCCCCGGCTAAGACTGATTTCGAAATCAAAAGCACATTGTCCCTACTATCATCAATCTTCTTGTTCTTCTCCGTCTTCTCTTTGTCGTCGTCGTCGTGTAACCAGTTTTCACACGCTTTCAATATTGCTGCGCAACTCGGTCGTTTCTCGTAATCAATCGTCAAACACATCTTAATTAACTCGATGAACTTATCTCTCGGAGCCGTTTCGATTAGAGATTCTGGTAGAATGCCTCGCAACAATTTCTGCCACGTTTCTTGCACTTGCGCACCTTCCGGATAACCCGTCAACAATACAATCAAGACGACGCCAACCGACCAATTATCGGTCTTTTCGTTGTACAATCCTTTGTTGCACATTTCCGGACTGGCGAAGAATTTCGTGCCGTGGTACCCGCGAAGCTTTTCGTTCTTCTTACAAAACGAAGCCGAACCGAAATCAATAATTTGCAAGTATGGTTCCTTATCAATCGTCCATTCGGTTTTACACATGATGTTGTCCGGTTTGATGTCTCTGTGTACGACTCCTAAAGAGTGCATGAACGACACCGCGCTGAGTAACTGTGTGGCAACCAGTCGCCAATCGCGTTCGTCGAAGACTTTACGTTTCGAAATCGCATCGAACAAAGAAGCGCCTTTACAGGCGTCCGTGACGAGATATATGATGCCACCACCGAAAAGTTTTCTCGACTTATCCTCGTACACCGCTATTAACGTCGGCAAGTTAGGATGTTTCCCTGACACCACCCGCAAGGTTTCAATTTCGTTTCGGATTTGATGCGCGTAATCTACAGAGTTGACCATGGATTTTATCGCAAAATCTTCCTCCGTATCATTTAATTTCGATTTGGCTAATCGAACTGATCCGAAAACACCTCTTCCGAGTAAATCGCCAAACGTGTAATCATCGAAAATGGTCTTCTCGTACTCTTCGTCAAAGACGCCGCCTTCGTGAACGGTGATATCGCCTTCGACAAACTCTGGGATCAGGTCTTCTTGTTCTTTCCAGCTCATACTGCTCTTCAAACCTTTTGGGGCGCACACTCGCGTGTACACTTTTATTTTATCGTTTGTTCCGACGTTCATTTTGAACGCGTTTAAGTACTGCTCCGGTTTCGGCAAGTCGCACACAATCAAGGTAATATCGTCGTGTCGTCCTCTTTTTTCAAGGACTCTATCTACCACCCCATCCACGCACTCACTTGCGAGTTTGTGTTTAGAACATATTTTGGCTATTTCAGAATCATTTAAAGCGGCAAAAACACCGTCCGAGGCGACTAAAATCCTCGCGCCGTTGGGAGGTAATTTCACTCTCGTGCACTCGGGTTCGCTAATAATCGCGTCTTTACGCGCAAAGTTCCCAACCGCTCTCGAAACGGCAAACCCTCCTGGGTACAGCCTTAGCGGCCCAGCTTCTTTGCCATCTCTATTATTTGACATTCGCGCGAGTCTGTACCCGGCTGAAACTAACCTTTGCGCTTCTAAAGGATCGTCCGGCGTGTGTTCTCGCGCTAACCTTTGGTATTTGTTGCTCCCTTCTACGAACTCTTCCTTATCGTCCGGGTGTGGCAGCATTAAACACGAGCTGTCCCCTACGTTCGCACAGACGATATAAAACGACGCGCTTGTTTTATCATCCTCGTCGTCCGTCACGCCTCTCTGCACTGAAACCGAACACATCGTCGACCCGCCTTTCGGAAACTTACCTTGCGGGTTCCCGAAACATCCCAAACATCTCGTCGTCCCGCGATGGCTCTCCTTATACGCCATCTCCATCGAATTCACCGCTTCGGACAACACGGATTCCAAATCGTGAATTGTTTTGTTATTGTTATTGTTATTGCTATTACTCTCATCGTTATTAACCATCATCCTCTTCGATCTCTTCGCGCTCCCGTGGACGCTCAAATCGTTGCCGAATTTGACTTGTTTCTCCACCGCCAACTTCAAATGCTCCAACCATCTTTGCTCGCAAAAACTAGACGCGGAGTTATCCACGTGCCCATCGAACACGGTAAACGTGGCCGTGATCGACCCGGGTTTAGGTGTTGGCAAGACCAGCAGCTCGTCGTCGTCCTCCACGAAAAGCGCTCTCAAGTCTTCGCACGCGAGGAATCGGTCTTCGCCTTTTTTGACGATTGTGCGCACGGCAAACGCGGTCCCGGATTGATTCTCGCCTCCGAAATTCGTGCCCGAATGCACGGAAGAGTCTCCCGGGTCGATGTTCAGAAGACTCAGACCCATCTCTGAAAGACTTCGAGTAAGGTCGACGGGTGGTATGCGTCTCTTTGGTGGTAAAGAGTTTCTTTAGTTGGGTTTCCCAAAAAACGCAACGTGACGTGGAGTTTTTAATTAAATATCTCTTGTAAAACAAAACCCTAAATATATGGGCCTTTTATAGGGGTTTGCTTGACTTTGAGGGGTGGGGTGGCGGCGTCAAAAAGCGTCTTTAACTGAACTCCTTTTCAGTCGCAACCCAAAACCAAGCGAGAGGAGAATACGGCCCGCGCGCGCACACACACACCGCGCAAAAAGAAGAAGAAGAAGAAGAAGAAGGATGGAAAACGAGGAGGCGCATTTTCGTGGGGACCGAAGGGCGAGCGTGAAGCTTCCGCAAGCGGGCGTCCCCGGTCTCGGCGTCAGAGATTCCAGTCCACTCTGGTCCGATTTGCTCATGTACGGATGGTTCGTGGGTTTATGCGTCGGATTCCCGGTGGTGTGCTTGTGGATGAAAGCGAACTGGAAAAGTAACAAAGAGGTGCAAAAAAGCACGTATTTAGCCGCGTTTCAATTGGTCTATTTCATACCTACGTTTCACGTGGTCGTGAAGGCTGTGCACGTCTGGTATTTTGGCAAAACACCTCTGTCGGAAAAAGAAACGACTGCGTTTGAACGAGTGTTTGAACCCGTGACCGGTTCGAACGAAATAATGAAAATTGTCTTCGCGTCTCAAGTTTGGAAATTTTGCATGTCCATGGGCGATTTCGAACTCGCGTGGCCAGAATTTCTCGGTTCCCAGTTACTATCGACGGTTTTGAGTTATTGGACGCTGAGTATCCCGTACATGCAGTATTACGCGGTGTATTATCTTGGCGTGTGCGAATTGACGAACCTGCCTTTGGCGGCGATTGATTTGGGGAAGTATTATCCGTCGATCGGGGACGGGATGGCGACTGTGGTGGACCTCGGTTTGAAGGCGATTTTCAGCGCTTTGTTTTTATATTTTCGAGTGATTAATTGGTTCTTTATGAGTAAGCAAGTGTACGAGGACACGACGTTCATTTTAGACTCTAAAAATCTACCGGCTGGATTCGAATATCCGTGCCCGAGGGAAGTCGTATATGGCGTCTTGGTTATGCTTGGGATGTTTACGCTGTTGAATTTGGCGTGGCTATGGCAGATTGCAAAAGCAGCAAAATCGAATGTGTTCGGTGGTGGTGGTGGTGGTGGTGGTGGAAAGGGAACGAGTGGCAAGAAATCGTCGTCAAGTAAAGATAGTAAAAATAATGCATCTAGGAGGCAACCTACGAGGAAGGCGACGAGATCGTCTGCGAGAGCGACAAAAAAGAAGACGAGTTAGCTTTTGTAGACAAAAAACAAAGTACTAGTTTTCAACGCGCGTGCGAAAGAAGAAGGTTTCTATTATCTTATTGTTTGCATTTATTTAGCGTATTGTAATCGTTCGTACCAGTACGAAAATAAAAGTATACAACATTTTATATACTAGGGTAGGTATGGTACCTCCCATGGTTGGTACGCATTATATACGCATTATTCTTTTCTCACACAGGTTCTATTTAGAACTCTGTTTCATTTATAAGGTACAAGCATTACATGAATCTTAACATAATGCCTTAGAAATGTATAAATAAGCATTCACAGCATTATTACTGTATTTGTTTAAATGCGATGACATATTTACGCGCCTTCCTCATGCTTGGCGCCGGTCAATAGGCCCTTGATGACATTGCCGAGAACTTCTCTGGACTCGTACAAAGGCAAGACGATGATGACGACCGTCGCGAGGAGACCCCACGCCAGGGCGATGATGACCCACATGGTGAAGTAACCTTCGGAGAAGACGCCACAGTCGCCGTCGCCGCAGCCAGCTGGCAAGGATAAGCACGGCCAGACGATGACCATGATGACGCTGAAGCCGACGCCCCATTTAGTGATCCACTTCAAAGCGGCAACCAATCTCTCTTCGTCTTTTTCTTCGTCACCCAAATCCGGAAGCTTGTCATCAATCAAGGCAATGCCATCCTTCAAGGTGGTCAAGTCAAAGTTTTGCGGGTTCATCTTGGACATGACCGCGCAGACAATACCGGACATGCCGATCGCCATGACGTTACCGGCCAACATCGGGTAGTTGCCGCCCAAAGTGTCCAAGTCAACGGTGCCGTGCTTTCCGTTCGCATCTCTTTCGAAGAGAGAACAGACAATCCAGGTGATCAGACCGCAGATTTGACCGACGACGGCACCAGCAATGGCACCATTCGCCGAGGCGTCCTTCCAGGTCAACACAAAGGCAACCGGCATGACGGCGGAGCCGATGAAGATACCCATCATCAAGTAGACAAAGCCCAAAGACAGGCCCAATTCGAAGAGGATGATAGACAAGACGCCCATGAAGATACCGAAGCCCAAGATTGCAATTCTGGAAACCTTCAAGATTTGTTCGCCAGTCGCCTTCGGATTGATGTACTTCTTGTAGATGTCGTACGCGATCAAGGAAGAGACGGCGATTTGTTCCGCAGACCCCGTGGAAGTGATGGCCATGAACAACATGATGGTGATCATGATGCCACCACCCTTACCAAAGAAGTGGACAGCGGCGGCTGGCGGGACCAAACCATCGTCCGCTTCGTCACCAGTGACTGGTAAATCCATAGCGACGGTGGCCAAACCCATGGCGGTGGCCAACGCAAACGGAATGGTAAACCAGACCAAACCGCCCAACAAGTAACCCTTGGTAGAGGAGCTCGGCTTGGCAGCGATGGCGGATTGCCAGTAGGATTGATCGACAAAGACAGTACCAAAGTTACCGACGATATTGATGATACCGAAGATGATACCGCCCTTGGACAACATGGTCAGGAACGAACCGCCTTGGTTGTCCTTGACGGGACCGCAGTTTTGGTCTGTCGGGTTAGCGGTGCAGTCTCTTTCGGAGCTGGAAACCGCTTTCAAAGCGTCGTAAACCTTCTTTGGGGAGCCGACCAAGTCGTCATCCGAGGCATACACGGTGAACAAGAACGTAACCAACACGGCGAAGATGATCGCGGTGTGCAAGTACGACGCCATAAACGTCGCCTTCAAGCCGCCGGCCATCGTGTACACGATAACACCCATCGGAATCAAGAAACCAGCGGCGTAGATGTCCATACCAGTCAAGGCGTTCACAGTAGCCGCGCCTCCCAGAATCAACAAAGACGAAACGATTATGTTTGTCAAGAAGCAAAAGAACAAGAATACTTTGTGAGCGGTGGCACCCCATCTGGCGTCGATAATTTCACAAATAGTGTGAGCGTTCGGAGCATACCTCTTCACTTGAATCGCCAAGATACCAAACAAAAGCACTTGGATCGTGGCACCGGACGCGTACCAAAACGGACCGGAAACACCATACTGATACGCGACGTTTGAGGACTGCAACAAAGTCGCGGCCCACGTCCATTGAGAAACGATAACTGCCGCGGTCAAGCCCGTCTTCACGGTACGGCCGGCGGTGTTGAAAAATTCAGACGAGATGTTCGTCCCGTTGAAGCGTTTGTCCAAGTAGACCAAGAAGGTGGTAATCAAAGAGAAGCCAACCCCAAAGCGAGTACGATGCCGTAACCGGCACCTTCGGAAAGGACCGCGGAACCTCCGAAAAACCTGCGTTGAAATATGACGTTCGGTTGTGAAAAGAAAAGTTCGTTAGTTTAGAAAACAGTTGAAAAAATTTTTAAGGTTCGCGTC
>Ga0163180_10001791_pt1 | contig 12162 bp, 15 predicted proteins | sample AtlANTMetagenome_2_FD_109647 | JGI IMG/M metagenome (GOLD analysis project Ga0163180, IMG submission 109647) | Marine eukaryotic phytoplankton communities from the Atlantic Ocean - Atlantic ANT 4 Metagenome | ecosystem: Environmental > Aquatic > Marine > Oceanic | place: North Atlantic Ocean...
AGATGTTTCTTCTTCTTCTGGACTTGACAAAGCTCCGAGGGCCAAGGTCCCGAGACCCGCAGTCAACATCTTATTATCTTTAACAAAGTCCATTACTCCACCGAACATACCGTCCGAGCCACCCGAAGTACTTCCAGTAGTCATTCCTTCTGACAGAAAATTCTCAGAGCCAGTCATCGTAGTAGGAACTCCGGCACCACCAGAATACAAGCTATTCTGCAAAGCATTAGGACCGAACATACCTGTGCTGGCCTGTGCGCTAGAGCTCATCATACTTGATGGGACAAAAGAAGTTACACCGTAAGCCAGTGCAGCATTAGTAAGTGCGTCGTTAACTGACTTGCCGCCAGCTAAACTACCAATCCCAGAACCAATGGACGCACCCATAGGACCGCCAAAGTAAAACCCAGCAGCCGTACCAATAATCGGCAGAAGATCTTCACCGCTACCTAAACCTAACGCTTTTCCAAGATCACCAAATAACGCCATACTATGTCACAATCTTTACAGTGCCTGAATCATTATACAGTGCGCCCACCTCAAGTCCAGTAGCGCTTGTCGGTAAACCTGTTAATGTTGCAGTGGAGGCACGAATACCTCCGGGGTTACGCTCTTGCTCAATAAATATTTCCAACGCCCTAATAAGGTCAGACATATAGCCAACGCTATATTCAGGTGGCGCTTCCGGCAGTCTTGGTGGTGGGACTTGATTACTAGACACTAGCGCCTCCCATCCTGCCGCATATCAACCCTCGGGCTACCAAGTCTCCACTTAGCACCGAGAGCATTAGACTCAACTCTCAACGCGAAAGACCGTCCCCGAGCGCGGACATATAACTGTTTCGTATACTCTTCCACAGGGCTAACCTGTGTCCTTGTTGTTGTGCCTGCACCAGTGTTGGCAAAATCCTCGCCCGGAAAATCTCTAGCCTTTATAGTAAAGGTGGCTTGCGGGGTAGATATCGCAGTGGACCCAGAAAAGCTTAGATCCGGTATAACCCTTCTGACACAAGTGAAGTGATCTCCATCACCTATATCCATCACTGCTGACTCTATGTACGATGTCATTGCGCTGCCATCGTCGTCATGTCCAAACTCTTGGTTGTACAAATAACCAGTGTCATCTGTAGCTAACGGAAACGGCCTAGTTCCACGGTCCAACCATGCTGTTCTACTAAGTGTGCCATAGTACCATATTTTATCCAGATAGTTATACACTACATATCTGTCGTTGACTTGCGACGCGGCTGATGCGTAAAACCAAAACACCTCACTAAACTCAGAATTAACGCCGCCAAAAATCTTATCGTTCTGGTCCAGATTGATGTCGTTAAACACTTTGTCCTTGACAGTGCAAGGTAACTGCGCTGTCTGACCAGCATAGACATAGAAGTTATCTGCGCCCATCCAGAACACAAAGTCCTCTGTAGCAACAGCGGCGTTTGGTCCGGCGATGGTTATGTTAGAGGCAAGCTGCTGTAGACCAAAGGTAAAGGGAGGCCCGATAAACCGCATGGATGTTAGTGCAGTGTCAGTCCATACTAGGATCTCACGCTTGGTCTCAATGGCTTTTACAAAGGTAGAACCCGAACCAAGGCGCAAGTCTCCCGCTGTGTTAGTCGTTACAGGATACCAGTCGATTGGGTTTTCCTGACTGGAGAAACGTATCAACAATGGATCTTGAATCCCGTCCCCTTGTACGTCGGACGCACCACCAAGACCGTCAGAGCCAAAAGCAAGAACGTGACGATCCCTGTCTGACACCATAATTTGTTTGCAAATTGTGGGAACACTTCTCTTGGTGCCGGATATTGTAGATAGCTCCAAGGCTCTCGCACCTGTGCCTGTTGTTTTCTGCCAGTAAAAAACCCCGGAGTCACGAGGATTTATAAGCAGGTTTTCTCCAAAGTTATCGTGCGACCACAGACGTATTTGAGTTGTGGTTGTTAAGCCGCCAGAAGCTGCAACGCCCCACCCAGAAAAATCATCGTCTGCATCAGCGTTGCCTTTGGCTAAAATAACCAAGCTACCGTCAGTGTGAGTGGCAGCGATACCCGGTCCAAGAGTATTTACGTTTGAACTTGGCCCCGACCCCGCGTATCCTCTAGTGCAACCTGTTAAATCATTGCTGGAAATACCACCAACAAGTATTAGCTCGTTGTCAATCAGTATAACGTCACTAGCCACGATGCCTGTGGTGCTGGTCACAGTAATTGTAGTGTCACTGGCTGAGAGAGTGCCGCCTTCGTTCAGCGTTGTTTGCAACGGTGCCGAAGTCCTGCCTCCGAACAAACCTGCTCCCCATCCTGTGCCGCCAACAGTGGAGTTTAGACCTACGTTAATCTGGTAGTTACCTACCGTACTGCCGCCGCCATTACCTGTATCAGAACCATTGGATGTCACCGTAACGCCAAGAAGATCTTTAGCTGTAATCTCGTAGGAACTAGCACTTAACACCTGATTGATGCTGTATTCTTGATTTAAAACATTGGCGTTCATGTTGCCGCCAAGACTAGCCACGCTAGAAAAGGTGACAAAATCTCCGGCTACCGCACCGTGGTTGGTGTGTGTTACGGTGAGTGTACTAGAGAACGGCGCTGATGTTACAGCACTAAACGTAATAGCCCCTGCACTGGTAGGAGAGCCAGTGCGGATAGGGGTGATGTCATTGTATGTGCCACCCTCTTCAAGATAGTATTTTAAGTTTGTTCCCAATCCTAGATAGTTGGAGCCATCCAAAGCAATCCAGTTGTGTAGAGCACGGCAAGTCCCTAAGAAAGTTGAACTGGTATACTTAGCCCACCCGCCTATTTTTTCGGGGTAGCCCAAACGAAAGCGCACCTTATCGCCATCACGCCATCCACCTTCGTTAGAATAAGATGTAAGATCCTGAACAATGCCGGGTCTGAATTGTAATTTTGTTAGCGGCATTATGTTTTTCTCCCGCCATAAAAATCAGATATATCTAAAGCACCAGATGTAGGAATGCCTGAGTTAACAGCTACGTTAACGCTTCTGCTGCTGTAGGAACTTCCACCGATATATGTATAGTGACCAGCCCAACCGCTAGAAGGGAAGCTAGTGGATATACCGATCGTGTTGCCAGCAGAAGCAGAAAAAGTTCCAGTATTGTAAACAGTGCTGAAGCTAGACGTTAGACTTTTACTATAGACGGTGCTACCGTTCACCGTAACAGTTAGCGGCGCAGTTAGTCCGTATGAGTACCATCCAAACCGCACAGTATATGTTCCAGTTTTGTTGACAGCAAATGTCATGCTCACCGAACCCGTGCTGCCGTTGTCCGCCCACATTTGATGGTTGTATATATAACTCCCGGGAGTTGAAGTATTTATCGCTGGGTTATAACCACCAAACTGAGCACCCCTTAAATTAGTAGAATGACTACCAGAGAGACCGGATGCAGTTACGGCTTCTGGAACAGTGGTTGGAACGTACCCGTTACCACCACTTTTGTAGTACTCGCTCATAGAAATAGGGTTTGAGCCACCAAACTCACCCTGAAGATCAGAAAGTGACAGAGTTCCAGAAGATGGCAGCGTCATTAGATCGATCCATATGCAGTTACGTCATGAATAGTAGTTATCTTGCCGTTAGTAGCTATTTTAGCTTTCGCAGAACCACCGTAAGAAAACACTAGGTTGTTGCTGCCATCAACAGAAATTGACCAACCGCTACCACCTGTGAGGCTTAATGTGTTTCCAAAGCTAGAGCCCGCGCTAACAAATGAAAGCTGTCCAGAGCCGTCTGTCTTTAATAGCTGATCTGCGGTTCCATCTGCTTGCGGATAGGACAATCCGTCAAGTATAACAGAACCTGTGCCATGCGGGGTAATCGCAATATCCCTATTGCTTGCTGTGGTTACAATACTGTGGGTTACAACATCAAGGTTGCCGCCAAGTTCAGGACTCGTGTCGTTAACCAGATCAGTGGTTGGTGTCAGGCTTTTAAAAACACCGGAGCCACCGCCGCCATCTCCTGTCACAGCGGCTGACTCACCTGCTGCAATCTCTACGCCGTTAGATGTGGAGTATGTAACACCTTTATATATGACGCGACATGCACCGTTGGTTTCATTCTTGATGGTATAAAATTTTTCTTGATCTGTTGGAGTGACTCTTAGCTCAAAAGTAGAACCCGGGGTTCCAGTTAGGATAAGAACGGTGTTCGCGCCGTCACTGGTAGAGCCATCGTTGGTGGTCAGGTCTTGGCTACCAGTAATAGTTATTTGCGCTTGACCATGAAGAGCCTGATCAATTATGTCGAAGTTGGAATTAGTTGTTGTCCCCCAAGTGCCTGCCTGTTCGCCGGAGCCGGGTTTTTCAATTCCAACATTTGAAGTATATGTACTTGCCATTTATACCACCTTATTTGTCCACGTTGCTATTGTAGCACCCGCATTGATTTCTGTCCATGTTCCACCACTTGGGACAACCTGCACCCAGTTTTCTGATGGGGTGTCAGCATCTATACGCTCCCAATAGAATCTACCTTCGGCAGACACAACAAACACTGCATCAATTTGCAGTTCATCCATGAGTATGACTTTGGTGCCAAGAGAAGACAGTATGAAGACAGACTCAATGGTCAACGGAGAGTTTGTTATAAATGTGGGCGTGACAGACTGAATAAATTCCGCCGTCATCTCCTGCGAAGCAGAGTATAGCAGATTTCCCCCGGAAGTCTGTGTAAAGTTAGCACTCTGCTCGGAGACTCCACTTAGGGTCATAACCGAGTTTGTGCTTTGTATAAAGGCAGCGTCTTGATCGGATATTGCTGAAGCTACAAACGTACCATTCGCAGTCTGCACAGTGCTAAAATCCATCTCCGCAATGACTGTTCCAAAGCGGGTAAGCTCTGTGCTTTGTAAGAACTGAGCAGAAGCCTCAAAGATACCTGCAAGCACACCTACGCCAATTGAAACCTTAACACCAATTGCAGACATCTCTTCGGAGGCGCTTGCTATAAACATAGGTGCGCCGTCTACAGTGAAGTTGGCATCAGCAGTTGCAGAACCAAAGGCTAGAATACCTTGATCCGCGATAGCCCTTTCGGATAATGCCAACTCACCAAACATCAGTCAGCATCTGCTATAGTTAAGTCGCCAGCAGCTACTTGACGCATGATTTCTGCGTAGTCTGTATTTTCAAGATTTTCTGGAACAACACTCATAATTCCATTGATACTAACTTCAATATAAGTCATTTCATCTTGTGTAACTTTTTTTGCGTCCTTATAAGCTGTCATAATATAACTCCTTATAATTCAGCATTGGCTGTAAATTGATAAGTATACGCTATAGCATCAGTTGATGTGCCGGTAAATCGCCCTACCAGACCAGCAACACCACCCGTTGGTTTGGTGCTGGTTGTTACTAAGGTGTTTCCGTTATAAACTGTAATGCTACCAGCGGTGTTAGCCACACCTGACCGCCCCGGGTAATAGACTATTGTCGGTGCGCTACGCATATATGATGGAAACCGTACATGAACTGGCGCTCTATCTTGATTTCCGTCAAGAGACTGTGCGTATATATTGCCTTGGTCTGCATAAGTTGTTACGCCCGGGAACCATTCATTAGCCGTTCCTAAGTTACCACTTTTGATGAAATACCTCTGACACTTAGCTAACGTAGTTCCGTAGTCCTCATGCTCAAAGGGTGTAGCCACATCTCCGATTTCAAGCTGCACTTGAGATAGGTAAAAGTTATTGCTTGTGCTATCCAGCCAGTTTACTTGATTGGATGTACTGTAATGTGATGCATTAGAAGACCAAGTGTTATTTGTGCCATGAAAGTTTGAGCCAAATGCAAGATTAAATGCAACTTGAAAACCTAATGCATTAGTATTAAGTAATGCCCCTGCTGATGCTGTAATAAATGATGTGCTTCCAGCGGTGGGGGTTATAGTAATTGTTTTCTTTTCCCAAGTGTTCGCACTGCTAATTGTGTACTCATTAGGAATTATGTACCCTGTGTTCCCACTTTTATATATAGCTACTGTATATGTTCCAGTTTTGTTAGACTTAACCCAAAACGAAAGCGTTATTGTTTTTGCGGATGATGTTCCGTATTGTAGCGGTTGAAGATTTTGCGCCTCTATGTTTTGAAAAATAGAAGCATACTGAGCAGCCGCAATGCTCGTATCAGCCGTAGTGCATTTAGCAAGAAACGAATAACCTGTTCCTGTCGGTGTATCAGTTGATTGTTCAGAAGTAACCGCACCGTCATTACTCAATAACCAACCCCATCTATCAGTGGTGTTAATTGTATTATTTGCACCCGCAGTAGCTGCGGTGGCTCTTTGCCAAACCTGCATATCGCCATTGATTATAAGATTCCTGTTCGACAAGCCGCTTGCTGCCGGGGAACCTAGATCAGCTATTTCTCTTGCACGGCTCATCTCTTACTCCGGCTTAGTAGGCCAAGTTACATCGTCTAGGCTTGTGGCACTCTTGGTAATGTCACGCAGTGCCTTACGGTAAGCTGTACGAGCGCCGCTCATTGAACCAGCTAAGTCACTAGATGCCCACCAGTCTGTCTCTGCAATCAAGCGGTTACGCTCTTCGCGTAGCAGCCTCATAGGCTCTGCCGCCTTTAGCTCATCAGCTTTTGCCTTGACCGCTGACCAAGTTGTACCCCAGTCATCAGGCTTGCTGCTTTCGATTGCAGAGCCATTGGAATCAGCGCCCGTAACCTTACGGAACATCTCGCCAAATTCAGCCTCTGTTGTTGGCTCACCTCTAAGCACCCATTCTGTGATGCCTAGTTCTGTAAGTGCTTGTGATATGCTCATTTTATTCTCCTATCCTATTCTTACACCAGAAATGTGGGGGTATCCCATAGTGGTTGTGCTGTCATCATAAAAAGTCAGGTTACCGCCGCTATTCTGATAGACAACAAGATAAATATAATCTGTAGCACTAAATGTATTCATAAAGGTCCATGTTTGATGCTGGTATGCAGAACAATTACCTGTTTCAAAATAGCCAATATAATTAGATGAAGCGTCTGTTTTTATCCACGCCCCAATTCTAGCAGCAGTAACATTATTCACCTTAAATCCGTATGTGATTAAATATGTACCCGCTGTTGTGGAACTAAATTGTATTCTTTTGTTTGTGGTATCACAAAAGTTGTGGGTATCTGATGTAGCTGTGTCAAAAGTAGTGATAACCGTAGTCGTATTGTTTGCTATTGTTTGACCAGCAGATGACCTAAAGTTAAAGTGCGGCAGTTTAGGGAACGCATACCCACCAGTATCAATCGTCATAGCCGTATTCCCGTTAGTCGGGTCTTGGATTTCGGAGACTTTCAAGATGCTTGTCATTGTGCAATCTCCATAAGGGTAATTGTGAAATGTCCGTAAGTTGGATAAGAAATGTAGGTAGTCCCGCCGCCTACTGAACGAACGTGAACCGTATAAGTCAAAGAGGATGTGCTAGAAGGCGAATCCATAACTTGAGTTGTTGATGGCGCATAGTTTGCAGTATTATAAACCATCATCAAACCGTAATCGCCGTTGCCAATATTAGTGGAACCCCTCAAAACTGTTGCGTATGCGTTATCCGAACCAATATACCAACTAGGCACACTCACAATCACAAAGACTTTGCTAGACGTAGATGATGGAGTAATGCTTGCTGAAAGCCCACTAGATACAAAACTGGTGCTGGTTGTGTTAAAATCAGTAGTGATAAAATTGCTTACAACCTGAGCCACACTGCCTGCTGCTGGCACAAGGCCAGCAATCTGCACACCATGACCGCTGGTCTTCTCAACAATGTCATCCACAAAGAGCTTACTCATTGTGCAATCTCCGTAGCAATTATCCCAGCAGCACCATCGGTATGGCAAAGCCTAGCAGTTCCAGAAGTACATTTAACATATGGTTGAAATTTTAATACATCTAAACTTGTGCAAGTATGAAAATACACTGTGTTCATTGGTGAGAATGGATTATAGTCTGCGTGAGAATACCCCATAGATATTGTGGAGGTGGTGGTTCCAGTACCAGAAGCAGGAACTATTTCATATGACCCACTTCCAATTTTTTGGTATAATGCAACCCGAAAGGCAGCGCCACTACCTTGCGCTTCGCACATTGTAGAATATGCCTGTACTTTAATTATACTGTTATTAAATTTCGGTGTAATTGTAATCTCTAACCCACTAGCTGCAAAGGATGTTGAGGTTCCATTATAGAGATGAGAAGTAACTCCCCATCTAATATCTCTTTGCACCTGTACCACATGACCCGGAATCTGCACACCGTTGCCGCTGGTAGCTTCAGCAATTTGGTCTACATTTATTATCGAAGCCATCTATGCCTCACAGTATTGTTAGGTTGCCGTTAACCGTAATCGTGGTTGACGAACCTATCGTTAGAGGGCCAATCGCCAAGGCGTTCTTGGTTGACCCTATTGTTGTGTTTTCTGTTACGCTCTGACCGTTTGTACGGAACACAGCCGTATCAACTATTGTGTTTGTTGTCTGAAAGGACGTTGCGGTAATCTCCCCAGCAAACGTACCCCCAGAAGCCTTGCTCACTGTATCAGTTACAGTGAATGCGCGATAGGCTCTAATGACTAGCTCATCGTTTAAAGCTGCGCCTGTCCCTAATGTTATTGTGTCCCCACCACTAGCTGTGAAATCTGAGCTATCCAGATGCACACCGTTCAAGTAAACATCTACGTCATTGCCACTAATCACCAGTATAGCACCAGTGCTGTCTGCGCCAGTAAACGCAGTCTGATTTGCTGTAGCTACATACTTGAATAGCTGCATGGCGTAGCTGGTTGGCTGATCTACGGCGCGACCAAAGTAGCGCACAGTAATGATGTCACCGTTGGCAGGGGCTGCGGAGAATGTAAGTGTGTTTGCCTGTGCTGTATAAGCCGCGCTTGACCCCGGCTCCTGAACCACGTTTCCTATGGTTACGACAATAGCCTCACCGCTCACAACAGCCTGAGACAGAGTGAAGGCAGTGGCGCTCCCTGTTCCAGTAAACTTCTGGAATGTTATGTCACCTACATTTGGGTCTATGCCTATGTATGCCATTTTTTATCCTGCAATTTCCATAAGTGTAATTGTTCCATCTTCATTACCCAGCAATCTCCATGACTACCATGTGACCATTGGCATATTGGTTAAAATATACGCTGTTACCGTCTCTGGATCTCGTTTGAACCTTGTATGTAATCGCGCTTGTTGTATTGGGCGTGTCTAAATAAGTGCTTTCAAACTTTTGGAAATTATAGGAGTTAGTAGGTCCTAATACACCACCATCGTAATCTGAATAAGTGGTAGGATAAATTACAGTGCTGTTGCGTATTATCTGTGTTCTAAAATCACCCGCCCACGCGCCTGTTGATGGTCCTGCAAGAGTATGAACACCGTAACTAATGAGTATTTTGCTACTCGTAGAAGTTGGAGTTATCGCCAGAGAGTACCCGCTTAAATCACCGAAAGTCTGTGAAGTCACGGTTTGACTGTTGGAGTTTCTGTCTACTTCTGCGTATTTAACCTGCAACACCTTCCCGCCTACGCCAGAAGCAAAAGAGTCTGATTGTATTTTAGATATAGGCATTACTTAGACTCCAACGCAGTGATACGGGCTTCTAATTCAAGTATGGTCTTACAAAGAAGTGGGACGAGTCTGCCGTAGTCTATGCCTTGTGGGTCTATAGCACCGTCAGCATCAACCGCATCCTTAGTCCCGCTGACACTTTCGGGTACGATTGTTTGCACCTCATGGGCTAAAAACCCGTCCACAAAAACAGCATCATCGCCATCAACAATCCATTTAAATCTAGCTGGTTTGAGTTGCTTTAAGCGTGTAGTTGCATCCCAACTGTAGCTTACTGCTGTTTTTAAACGGTAGTCTGAATTGCTTTCATAAGTTGTTCCACTAGTAGTGACATTAATACCGCCAACAAATGACCCAGCCCTTCTAAAGTTAATAAGTCTGCCATTAGAGCCAGACCGATTAAAGTAACAAGCCTCAGCGTTAACTGAGGCTACTTGAAGTTCACCTTTCAGTATTGTCGTGCCAGAATTAGCAGTATTATTGTATGGAGATGTATCAGAATCTGCAAAAATCATTAACCCATTTGTGTCAACTTTTAAACGCTGAGTATTGCCATTCGTGCTAAGTACAAAGTTATTTTGCGCTCTTATAGCATAGTCACCGGCTGTTCCACTTGCTACAAGCGCAGCAGAATTACCTAGATACCCAATCAATGCACCAGAATTGCCTAATTGATATTCAACATATCCACCAGTTGCATATGTGCTTTTGAGAAGGAAAGGAGAATTAGTGCTTGTCTCAACTTGAAGGGTTGAGGATGGCGAGGCTTGATTAATGCCCACCCGATTATTCGTGCTGTCAACTTTGAGGGTGCTGCTGTCAACGGTTAAATCACCAGAGAACGTACCAGTGGTGCCGGAGACTGCTCCGCTAAACGTACCAGTGGTGGCTGCAAGCGGCTGACCAGAAGGATGCTCTAGTCGTGTTGTTGGCTCTGCCAGCCCTCGGTAGACAACGTATACATTGTTTGTACCAGCGTCAGGCGCTGCATCGAATGTTAGTGTAGTTCCTGTGGCAGTGTAAGACTTCCCAGACCCCGGCTGTTGAGCCACGTTATTCACAAACACGTTCAGGTCTTCAGCCACATTAACCGGACGGTTTAGTGTGAAGGCCGTAGCAGAACCGTTCCCACTAAAATACTGGCTAGTAGGGGTTGCTAGCTTCTGTGATGGTGGTGGTCCTAAATATGCCATTAGTTTACCTTAACCCAACTTTTTGTCTCTTCATTCCAATTATGTAAATTACCATCGTCAGGGTAGGCCACAGGAGAATCCCAAAGGCATGTAGATTCGTTTAGCGTCCAGCTTGCAAACGGCTGGGGTGGGATAAACGCATCACGAACACGGTCATATGTGAAGCCGATACCAGCGTAGTTTTTTCGTAGTGGACGATCTTCTGGGTGCTGCCCACTATTAGTATTGTAACTGGTCTGTACCCAAAGACCGGGTGAATCGTCTACAAATGTGTCAAAAAATTCCTGTTCAGCCACGATGACTTTGTCTACGATGCCGTCCACTACTTTTGCAAAATGTGCCATCTGTTCCTCCTACGCCGTATAAGTGCCGGACGAAGTGTAAGTTAAGATGCTGTATAATCCATCTGTTGTAACAGTTGGGCTGCCTGTTGTTGTTCCGCTATAGTTGGCAGTCAGCATTTTTAGAATAACAACTCCAGAGCCGCCAGCGCCGCCGTTTGATAATTGACCGCCGGTAGCAGCGCCGCCGCCGCCGCCACTTCCAGTATTTACTGTGCCGTCACCAGCATGAGAGGTTGAGCCAGTTCGAGTAGCACCTGCTCCTCCGCCGCCTGTTCCGCCAGCAGCGCCAGTAGTAACAGTTCCATTACCGCCACCACCACCACCGCCAGCACGAGTCACTGACGAGCCTGTGATTGAAGAAGCAACACCGTTACCACCAGCGCTGGGCGTACTACCCGATGAAGCTGCACCTACTGAACCTGCGCCACCACCACCAGCACCAGCACCGGCTGCCGAATTGCCGCCAGCATAACCTTGTCCAGAAGTGCCTGAAGCGCCAGATGAGGAACCAGAACCACCGCCACCAGAACCGCCGGAAGTAGGCAGTCTTGCAGGTGCGCCACTGTCTGCACCGCCAGAACCACCACCTGTCGCGGTAATAGTAGAAAATACAGAGTCGCTTCCCGGATTACCCCCATCAAATGGGGTTGTTTCTGCCGCCCCACCGGCTCCGATTGTAACGGTGTAACTAGTTCCTACTGAAACATTTAAAGTAGATTCTGCACTTGCTCCTCCACCAGATGTTCCAACAGAGGTGCGATAACCACCTGCACCGCCACCGCCAGCCGAATTACCACTGTTTTGATATGTGTTGCCACCACTGCCACCACCAGCAACTACAAGGTAGTCAACACTATAAAGAATCGTCTGTTGTCCAACAGGAGTCCACCCAGTTCCGTCATATACTTCAACAACATTTTGAGTTGTATTCTCCCGAATCATTCCCTCGACAGGCGAAGACGGACGTTGGGCAGTTGCCAGATGGCAAGTCGATAGCATCTGTATTACTGCCAGTACCAA
>Ga0163180_10001793_pt1 | contig 12150 bp, 6 predicted proteins | sample AtlANTMetagenome_2_FD_109647 | JGI IMG/M metagenome (GOLD analysis project Ga0163180, IMG submission 109647) | Marine eukaryotic phytoplankton communities from the Atlantic Ocean - Atlantic ANT 4 Metagenome | ecosystem: Environmental > Aquatic > Marine > Oceanic | place: North Atlantic Ocean...
ATTGAACAACCAAAATGTATAAAAAAGAAATTGTTCGAGCATCAAATGAGTTCAGTATATGCTATGGCAGAATTAGAAAGAACAAACAGTTTTATGATATCTGTTCAAAATAATAATGCAAATGTACGGAATTTATATAGACCAGATGCAGCAAATTCATCATTTTGGCCAAACGACACTCCAGTTGATATTTTGATTAATACTAATATGGGTATTTATTCTGATAAAGTTGGTGCGGGAAAGACACTTTCTATGCTTTCATTGATAGCTTATAATAACAACTTGAAGAAAAAAGATAAAGCTTTTATCAGATCAACGGAATCATCATATTATTATTCACCGTTTGGAACAACCGCAAATATTATATTGCATGATAAGTATAATTTCGTTGATACGAATCTAATTCTGGTTTCGCATAGTCTTATTAATCAATGGAAAAAACATCTTGAACTCTTTGAAAATCTCGATTATGTTGTTATTAATAAAAAAGCACACATGGAGTTGATTGTAAAAGGAAAAGATTTTTGTTTACCGAAGGTCAAAGTGATTTTATTATCAATTAATATGTTTAAGAAATACAATTGTTTTGATAGACGAATCGTATTTAATAGACTAATTATTGATGAACCACAAAGTATTGCATTTAGTAATAGTTTACCAAACGCCAAATTCCTTTGGTTAATTTGTGCAACACCAAGAGATATATTATATCCAAGTCGTGTATATTTGAAAGAAATCATAGCACCATTATCATATAGAAATATGAATCTAATGACACATTTAATAATCAAAAATAAAGATGAATTTGTTGATTTATCACTTCAATTACCATCTTATATTGAAAAATCTTTCAAATGTAAAGCGCCACATTTGTATAGACAATTACGAGATAATCTAACAAAAGAAGCATTAACAGCGTTGCGAGCAAATGATATATCTGGAGCAATCGCAACATTAAGTTGTAATGCAGATTCACAAGATAATATTCTTGATGCTTTAGTTCAAAATTTGAAAGACAATGCTCATAATGAAGAATTAGAAATTAATAGGTTAATGCATCTTAGGAATATTAATGATAATGAAAGACAGAATAGAATTTCTGTTCATAAAGAAAAGCTTGAATCTCTTAACACTAGAATAAATTCTATTATCGAAAGAGTAAGTAATGCAAAAAATATATGCCCGATTTGTTTAGATGAAGTAACTATACCCGTTGCTATTACGGGATGTTGCCAAAATTCATATTGCTTTGAATGTATTTTGATGTCTATGAATATGTCTTCTAACAAGAGGTGTCCTATGTGTAAAACTCCAAACTGTGATAAAACATTGCACATTAACACAGATGATACGAACTATGCTGAAAAAAATGAAAAAACTGATGAAAATGATGAAAATAAACTTAAATCTAAAGCTGAAACACTAATGAACATATTATCAAATATGAATGAAGATTCAAGATTCCTTGTATTTTCTGAATATAGTGCTACATTCCATGAGATTTCATACAAACTAAAAACAAAAAACATTAAATATTCTCAACTTATTGGAACATTGAATCAACAAGAAAAAGTTTTAGAAAAATTTAGAAAAGGAGAAATCAAAGTTCTCTTGTTAAACACATCTCACTTTGGTGCTGGTCTTGATTTACATATGACAACAGATCTTGTTATTTATCATAAGTTTAGAAACAATGATATGAGAAAACAAGTCATCGGAAGAGCACAGCGTCTTGGTAGAACGAAACCACTTAACGTTTTGTATCTAAAATACGATGACGAATAAAGTTATATGAAATAAACAAACGAAGTTATTACTCCAATTACATCATCATTCAAGTTCGATAAACGACCTTTATTATAAGTAATTGCTTCTAAGAAATTCTTTTTTGATGCCCAATTCATACATAAATTCGATGTATCTTTTACCTTTAGTCTGTTAATATGTTCAATTAACACAGGACCTATATAGTAAGTGATTCCTATGATTTCTTTTTCCCAATCTTTCTCCTTTAAAACTTTTATTATAGTATTTGGCTCAAGTCCATACTTATAGCACATTTCAAGAATTTTTAAGAAGAATGTTCTACAATGATATTTGTGTTTAAATATCAAATTTTTTATGAAATTTTCATCATTTGGATCACAACCTTTTTTCAGGAAAAATCTTAACAATCGTATAGTAGTTTTTTCCTTATGGATAAATCTTTCTTTTAATGTTCCACTTTTATTATGATATGTATAATGTGATACTGGATCATTATCAGAACCTGAATATGTTATCGGATTCTCAACATATGTTTCCATTACATCCCATTCATTATTTTCATACCATCCATCACGTATTACATCATCAAAATATCTCCAATTTCCGAAGTTTACCTTTCTAAAATAATTTAAAGGTATAAATTTGAAAGAAAATCTCCGATTTTCTCTTCCTCTGAACTCAAATAATTGAACTAATGAATATTTTAGTAAATATTTTGGATTTTGATTATCCTTTCTAATAATTGATTTTACTGCATTAATATCCAACGCTGAAATTCTTCCATGTAATTTAAGAGTTTTATTATATCTTTTCCAAGCATATGTTGCCCATTCCTTAAACAATATTCTTCTATTTCTTCTATTTTTGTTTTGAATAAAGCGTTCTACTTTTTGAATTAGCTTTTGTTTGCGCCTTCTAATTCTGAGTCTTTTACTTAATGTTTTGTTATGTTTTTGTGCAACTCTTTTCATTTTTATAATAATTTGCACTCCATTTGCTTACCAAATATATACATTCATTTTTTTGGATTCATAAATTTAAATGTACTTATTGTTTTTATTCAATTGTATAAACATATATGGACTATTTCAAAATAGATTTATCAACAATAAGTGCTGGCTTAAGTCATCAAACGTCAAATCTATCTGTAATAATAAAATATTGTTTCATTAATAATTTAAAATTAATAAAACCAATTTTTAAATTACATGGACACCATAATAACAACAATAGTTTGATAACAGATTTATCAAAATATTATGATCTGAATGGTATAACAGTTAATGGTAACTTATTTAAATTATATGATGATGATGTTAAATATACTTATACCATTAAAAAAAAATCATATAACGGTGGATTAGTTAGGACGGATCCTAAATTTAAAAATTTAAAAGATGTAAATATAGTTATACCATATAAAAAGGATATAATTGATATAGCTAAGAGAGCTTCGTCAGAATTAGATGAATATATGTGTATTCATGTTAGAAGGGGTGATAGAATAACAAATAAGCAAATTGATATTGATACTCAACCTAATAATATTATAAAAATGATTAATGAGTATAAACCAAAAAATGTTTATATAATGACTAATAAATTAAATGAATTGAAACAATTATCAAATATTGAAAATATATATTTCTATACGAATTTTAATTTTTTAGATAAAATTAATGATAATTATTATCTATTTTGTATAGAAAATAATATTATGAAATTTGCTAAAATACGTTGTTCAACATTTAATGCGAAATCAATTGATAAAATTTCTAATTATTATCATTGTTATTTACATGATTCTCCAGGTGTCCAATAAATAAAAAATATCTAAGTTTTGTCGCATTTTAAAGTTTCAAGGGTGTAAATGTTTTATATATGATGTTTTAGTATTACCATTATCATATAATGGAATTTTTAGATCAAATTGTTCATTCATTTTAGATATGTCTTCATAAAATAAGTGAGTTTAAGAAATTACTATTTAATATATTTTTGTTTTAAATCAGAAATATATTTATCTTCATTAGTAATCTTTTTAGGATGATTCATAAGTTTTCTTTCGCCTCCACATTTTTTTAAATTCTTAAAATCATAATGCACAACACTTGTTTTAATTAATTTAATTGAATCTTTATGGACTTTTTTACAAAATGAAGACCACCACGAATCTAATCCCCAAATTGATTTATCATTTGTCATTAATTTCATTCTTTCATAAACGATATTATAAAGGTTTGAATGAATAAATGGTGTTTGTACTTCTATAAAATGTGTGCTTACACATTTTTCTTTTTTGGCATTAACAAATTCAAGATGAATGTATGATGATGTCTTTTTTATACATTTTGGTTGTTCAGAAATATATGGCTGATATAATAAATCATTATCATTTATTAAATAATAACGAAATAAACTCCAATCAAAAGTTTCAAAACCCAAATCACAATCACAAAACCATATGTAGTCAAAATTTTTTAGAGCACATGGTTTTATTAATTTCCATTGTTTCAATTTTGGTCCTTTATTATAAACAACATCTTTTACCAATGGGTATTGATTTAAATTTAAGTAATTATTAGTTTCTTCAAAAAATGTAATAAATATATGAAAATAATCTCCATGTTCAGAGATATATTTTTCTAATATTTTATAATTCTTATCAAATAGTTTACTACATCTATCTGAATCTTCCATACTTAAAAATAAAAATATTCTTATATGATCATTGTTCATTAAATTTATTGCGGTGATTTACAAATCAATGAATTAAAATTTGTATTTTTATAAAAACAAATATGGGAATATCTTTCAATTCAGATTATAGTCTTTATTAATAATTGTGAATATTCTCATAAAAAAAAGGACGTTTACACATTCATGCGCAAATGCTAATGCATTTGTAATAATTCTGCATTTTATTGTAATGTATAAACAATGTTTACAAACAAGTTACTGTCTAAAGTAAACACTTTTGGTCGAGTCTGCATGCCCGTTTGCTACCAGCCAATATTATTAACAACATATGGGTTCATTTTTTTGGATTTGTTAAAATTTTAAATTTTTGTTTTCTGGTATTAATAAGCTTATACCCCAACGTCTTCTTTGATGACTTCATCGCACGCTTCATCGCACGTCTTCTTGTGAGTTTTTTTCCACCCTTTTTTGTTCGTGGTCTCTTTGTTGGTGGTTGTTCTTGGGGTTGCGCCTCCCCTATGTCTTCGACATCGTCGTCCATTGGAGTATCCTTTGTTTCAGGTAAATATTTGTTCAAACCAAACGGATCATCTTCTCTTGTCCTTGCGGGGATTTCGCCTTCGTCGTCGCCGAAGGGGTCGTCGACCGCTTGTTGTGGTTGTTCTTGGGTATCTGTTGGAATAGATTTATTATTATTTTTTCTATTATCATAATGTTTTTCCTTTTCTATAAATAATTCTCTATCTTTTCCTATAGATTTTATAATCTCAATTTGATCTCCCGCAGCATTCTTTACCCATGTTATTATTTTATTCTTACACGTCGAGAGCATGTTATGCGGGAGGTTTTTGGAAAATTCATCAGGGGGGCGTATAAGATCTCCATCGGGCTGAGTATTCACAGTTTTGAAAGGATTTGTAATACTTTGTCCAGATTTTTCAAAAATAGCACCAGCTAGAGTTAAATCACACCTCTCGCCATCTCTATCGTATCTAAACCAGTATTTTCTCAATATTTCAAACTTTTCTTTCGCCTCATCTTTTTTTTTATTGGTATTTTTTAAAGACTCCATAGCACAATCTACATTATCTAGAACTTCTGATTTTACAGAATGTATTTTCTTATTTAGAAAAAGTGGATAACGAATTAATTCACTTTCCTCTATAATATGTATTTCATTATCTTTAATTTGTGGTCGTTTGAGTATAGGGAGAGGTTTGCCCGTGACGTAGTGATAATTCCCGTAATTCCTCTCCCAACGGTTTTTCCGCCGAAATACATGTGTTTTTAACCACTCATTCAATTCATTCACGTCATATTCTATTTTATAATAAATTTTGTCGTCACTATCAGATGTTGTATTCGTATTTGAAGATTTTTTTCGTCCAAAACCGATGATTCGTGAGACCGGTACATATAAATGCGATCTCTTAAGCTCGCTATATTTCCGGTTTGCGTACTCTGCCGCTTCAGCCTCCTCCTCGGCGCGCTCCACCCGGTTCTCAGCGAGCTTCACCCGCTTCTTGGCGGCGTCTTCCAGCTCAGGACGTCGCGGTCGCACATCTCTTTCTTTTATCAATGCTTTTTCTGCCTCAATCCACTCTTTTTTTGCAACTTTCAGGGGCTTAATTTTAGACTCATAATCATATGGATCTTCCAAAAATTCAGTAATTCTTTTTGGTCTGGCTATCCATAGACTTTTCTTTTTCACACCAACAGATTGATTTAATTCTGAATATTTTCCATCTAATAATAAATAGTCTCCATCTTCTTTAAATTCTTCTTCCTTTGATTTTTGTAATTTATCAAGTGTTTCTCGATCATCAAAATCGGTAAGAACGAATCCTTCCTTTTTTTCTCTTTCCCAAATATCTATGAATCCTTTTCGGTAACCTTTAGAAAGTTTTTCTTCTATAAATTTTATTTTCAAATTTTTATTAATAAAACTTGATAACTTTTCTTTCGAAGCATTTGTGGGTATATCGTTTATGTTTTTCATATTAAGAGATTTTTTTTCCAGAAATTCATTTAGTTCATGCTCATATATTGAATTATAAAATGATGATGTAGACTTATTGATATTATCGTCCGCATCCTTGAATGCCTGCTCTTCTTTGATTTCTTTTTTTTCACTTAATAATTTATCGATTTGTAATTTTAACTGTTTATGATTAATTGTATAAAAATCCTCTATCAATCTCAAACGAGTAACACATATATCTTTAACCTCAAAACATAATTCTTTCTTAAGAGTACCGCGCCTCAGTTCCATCAAACGCTTAGAAATCTCGATTTGCTTAGAAATCTCGATTTCATCAGAATCTGTCAAATGATTAAAATCATCAAAATCGGTCAAATAATTTTTAGAAGCATCAATATTATTCTCAATAATTTTATACGTAATACATGACAAACGTTTTAAATATTCATTCCATCTATAATCAAAAGTGGCATTTAAATCTGGTTTACTTTCAGTATCATCATTAATAGTTTTGATTGTATTAAATATCTTTTCAATATTTTTGGGCTTGAAGATTTTTTCTGTTTTTAGTGTATTATTATATCCATCTATAAAGATTTTTAAACCATTTTTAATGTTATCATTCATAGTTTCCAAGTCTTTCGCCGACAGCCTCCAGGGGCTCCAAACGCCGCGCAGCGCGCGCGCGTCGAGGGCGAGTGCCGCGGGATTCGGTATGTGATGTGTTGCTTCACCTTTACCATTTAATATAAAACCTGAATTAACCTTTACACCTTCATCATCCACTTCGATACTTGGTACAAAGTCATCTTTTGCATTATTAATTTTTTTTTCTAATAGATGATATAAGCATGGTTCGTGAAGTATATTAAATGCAAGACCAAAACGATAAGGTAACAAATGATCACATTCCAATTCAGTTTTAATACTCCCATAATTGTTGTAACTAATTCCAGTAGCTATAGAATAAAACCCTCCCAAATCATCAGTCATAATCTTTCCACAATGCTTTTCGTCTCCTAATTGTTTTCTTAAAATATTAACGGGTTTCTTCACTTTTTTTAGATTTGAACGAATCTTGGTGAAGCTACTTTTTGCAAAAACTCTACCATCCAGTCTTGATGAATAAGGTGATGTTTTTAGTGTCCACTCTACACCCTCCTCTTTAAGTTCGCCTCGGTTATTTCCTGTTAAACCAGTTACTAAAAAAGTTATAATTTCTTTTACATACATATTCCTTATGCCATTGTTAGTATTGTTTGATTCCCAAGGGTATGAATTTATAATATTATTAAGTAATCTTTTATCGCCGTATAACTCTTTAATAATGTGATAAAATAATTTATAGTAGGGAATCCGTTTATTGTCTTTAAACCTTTCTTCGTTTTTGATTTTATGACACAAACTTAGTGTAAAGAATTCATCTGGAATTTTTGATGGAGAAGTAGTACTATCTCCACCAATAATGGGATTCGATGGTGTAGCGTCGGCATCGACCGTCTCCCACGTCGAGTTGCTTGGAGTTATATTGGAGCGCCAGACCTCCTTGTCTTCCGCCTCGCGCAGAGGACCGTACTCCATCCTCCGGAGCAGCGGTAAGCCCTTGTAGTAGTGTATTTCAGTATCATCTGTATCCATTGGTATATGTTCTTGCATGTCAATGTCGTCTGTATCCATTTGTATAGGTTTCTGCATGTCAATTTGCTTCTCATCATGTTTACAGGAGTAATGATTGCCCAGTTCGCTCAATTGAGAATCAATGTATGTCCGTAAATCAACTTTGTCAAATTCTTGTATTGGTCGATTAGAATCAACACATGACTCACTACATGGCGTTAAATAATTTTCTATTACCCAACATACAAATTTTCCTCCATCTTTTATAGCCTTAGAATCATGTTTTTCTTTATTTTCGGGTTTTATAATATCACTTTGTATAAAATTAGATATATCTAAATTTCCAGTTTCTAATTTATTAGTTAATTCATCATCTTTCATTACTATTCATAAACATTATTTTAATCAGAATCATATTTCTGATTATCCTCATCCCAATTAAAAACGAATTAAATCCAATTATAAAATGATTTAGACTTGACTTGATTATAAAAAATAATAAACATTAAAATAATGGAAAGTAATACAAATATTCAAGATAATAATCCAGAATCAAGGGCTATTATTCCAAATATTATACCTTTAGAAGAATATTTTCAACATAGATTAGATTCTAATATTATTCTTCCTGAAGATCAAGCACTTATGAATAATGTTAGTGACAATCTGTGGTTAAATAATTTTGCAAAAAAAAATTTAGAAGCACTTACTAGAGATTTAGATTCAGACGACAAAGAAATTCTTGAAGGTCTATTAGACCTGTCAAAAGAATATGAAGATAAAAAGAAATTATCTGAATCTATAAATATTGTAAACGCACAATTGGCAGCACAAAATAAGAAATATAATAACACACAAGGATTCAAATCTAGAAAACAAAGTAAAAAATTTAAACCAGTAAAAAAATCAAATAATATTTTCAAACCTTCAGATGAAACAATAAGAAATTTTCAAATGCCTTCATCAAAACAAGAAGGCGGTTATTTGATAGAAAACAAAGAAAAACGAAATGCATTCAGAACAAATAAAAAATCAAGAAAAAAATATAAATACAAAGGTGGAGTTGATGATGGTAACGCATCTCCTATTACAGATACAGAAAGTCCGAGTCAACCTGTTTTACCAGAACCCACATTAGATGAAATTATTTTGGCTATAACATTACATAGTGATAGAAATAAAACTGGTCGAGATATATTTAGAGATTTATGGAAAAGAAATGGAGATTGGTTATCCACCAATTCACAAGGAAATAACGTTATCCACCAAGCAGTATTATTTGATAGATCAATTCTAGCTAAAATGTTAATTAAACGTTTTGAACAAGATAATAATCACAAACAAATGCTTAGTTTACAAAATAATAATGGAAATACACCTTTGCATGTTGCAACTAATACTATGGTTCTAGATGGATATGGTTTGAATGCATTTAATAAAATGGGAATTGAAGAAAATATTAATTTACAAAATAATGATGGAAACACGGTTTTACATATGATTAGTAATGCACAATTTGAATCACTTGATGACATTAAAAAAACTATTAATAACTTGACAAAAATTCCTGGTATTAAAATTAATTTACAAAATAATAATGGAGATACACCACTAGTAAAAACACTATTAAGAGCAGCATTTCATGGAGATGATTATGAAGTCGGTATATCCAAAGTTATTATAGAAACATTGTTGAATAATGGTGCAAATGTTGATTTAAAAAATAATAATCAAGAATCCGCTATTTCTATTGCATTAAAATATAGATATCATGATATATTAGGATTATTATACAACCATCTTGCTAAAAGGCAAACTAAAAGAACTTTAGTAGAGCAAATGGCTCATCCTTCTGGTGCTAGAGGTAGAATTCCTAGAGGAAGTACCGATTATAGTATTAATACAAACGCTATGAATAAAATAAAATCCTATTTGGGTGGTAATAAATCAAGAAATCTTCTTAAATATAAAATTAAAGAATCTGTTTTCTCATAAAATCATAAATATTAGGGTATCCTAGTTCTGACATTGTGAAAGAAAATGTTGAAAATGCTAATTCAAATTGAACATATTTGTTGTTAAAGTTGGTACCATATTTTCGCGAACAAGTAGCAAGTTCCGAAACACATTTTGGTATATTTGGATCTGAATCGAAATTATTTTCAAGTATTTGAGAAATATCATCTACAAAATCATGCCTCTTCAGTCTAATTCTCTTCTCAGTCATTTTTGTTACATACAATCTTGCTGCTTGGTGCCATTCACGTTTCAAAATATGACTATTATAGTTTAACAAAACAGCTCTTTCAAAAGAATTCAAAACTCCTGTTAAACCGTAATCAATTATTCCAATACGATTATCATCTAAAAATATAATATTTCCTTTATGCAAATCCGAATGCCAATGTCCATCGATAAAAGAACTTTCATAAGAAAAATTCCACAATATATTTCCATATTCCAGCCTTTCTTTGCTATTTATATCTTTCAAACTTTTACCAATAAGATATTCTTGTGCAATAATAGTTTCATTTGATAAATGTCTATAAACTTTAGGTATTACTATTTCATTATTGTTTTTATATTTACTATAAAAATACTCTAGCTCATCTATTTCTAATTCAAAATCAGTTTGTCTTAGTAATGTATCTTTGATTTTTTCTAATTTATTATCATAGTCAATAATTCCAAAATTTGAAAAAAACCATAATATTGAATACAAATTGTTATATGATTCAATAAGTTTTTTCTCAATATTTTGTCTTTTCACTTTTAAAAGTATATGTTTATCTTTCAATACACACGAATATGTAACAGCAATGCAACCACTACCAATTCTAATTGGTGTTGATTCGTAATTTATATACTTTTTAACATAATTCAATATGTCATCTTCATCGTTATTATCGTTTATAATAACATTATCTGTTAGTTCCGATAAAGCTTTGCACACATTTGGATTGAAAATATCAATGCGATGGCTCAATACTTGTCCGATTTTAATGCCAGTAGGTCCAAATAAATAGAATATATTTCGAATACTATTTCCTTCTAATTCATGATATTTGTTGAATCTATAATAATAGATTAGTATTGCTTCTTGAAATACTTTAAGAATCAATTTAATAGAATCAAACATTATAATTAATAACCAATAAATCTTTAACTTTTAAACACAAAAAACACAAAAAACACAAAAAATCGGTATGGGTAAGATAGGGCGAATTGGTATATAACAAAGAAAATGCTATTTAAACGAGTTTGGGCAAAAACGGGCTAGATTGGGCAAAAACGGGCTGGGAATTGGGCAAAAACGGGCTGGGAATTGGGCAAAAACGGGCTAGATTGGGCAAAAACGGGCTAGAATGGGCAAAAACGGGCTAGATATAATAGAAATGAGTATATTTAACAATAGGGTAAAAAAGGGATTTAGTAAAAGCGCTTTTACTAAACTCCCTTATTTGCCCAAAAGTCCATTTCACCACCATTTTTGACCATTTCGCGACCATTTTTACCACCATTTTCCCTAAATTAACCAAATTACATATATGACCATTCCCCTAATTTCACCATGATCTGTTTATATCGGTTTTTTACCATTTTCCCCTAATTTCACCATTTCTATGAAAAATCACATCCGCCCTTTTTTACAATATAAAAAAATCAATTTTTTTGAATTTTTTAAAGATTTTTCATTATAGGAACGCCCTAAAATGACTAAAAATATGCAAAAATTACAAAATTTCCGTTAAAATCAACTAAAAAACGAATTAAAACCAATAAAAAACTGCAAAAAATGAAATAAAATAGTTTAAATCTAAATTCATAACATAAATTGAGAGAAACAATGAATATTCCAGGTGCTTTTGCTAATAATAACAAATATAACTTGAAAGAATGGACAGGGAAAAGAGGATTAGAAAGACATAAAGGCGAAAAATGGCTTCTAAAAGGAAAAATTAGAATATGGAGTGGTAAAAAATGGCATTGTGAACATAATTTCGAAAGTAACAAATGCGTTGATTGTGAAAGTGTTGGTATTTGTAAACACAAAATTAGAAGATCACGATGTATTGAGTGTGAAG
>Ga0163180_10001795_pt1 | contig 12145 bp, 6 predicted proteins | sample AtlANTMetagenome_2_FD_109647 | JGI IMG/M metagenome (GOLD analysis project Ga0163180, IMG submission 109647) | Marine eukaryotic phytoplankton communities from the Atlantic Ocean - Atlantic ANT 4 Metagenome | ecosystem: Environmental > Aquatic > Marine > Oceanic | place: North Atlantic Ocean...
CGGTATTAATCTGGGGCAGTTCGTGCAGCAGTTTAATGATCGAACAAAAGAATATAACGGTACACCGATTCCGGTAATCGTGACTGTATATCAGGATCGGTCATTTGACTTTGTCACCAAAAGTCCTCCGGCTGCATCGCTGCTTAAAAAGGCTGCTGGAATTGCCAAGGGGTCTGGAGTTCCCAATGTAGAGAAAGTAGGCACCGTTACACGAGCTCAAGTTGATGATATCGTGAAGGCCAAAGCCGCTGACCTGAATGCAACAGACCCGGATCATGCAGCCCGAATCATCATGGGCACAGCACGAAGTATGGGCATCATCGTTGAAGAATAAACAAGTTGAAGAATAGACAGGCTTAAAAAACAAGTAGCGTCCAGCCGATTAGACGACTCGGATAACGGATTAATAAAATGGTAAATACATCAAAACGATATACATCAAATTCAGAGAAGATTGCCGCTGCAGGTGAATTTGTCGCTGTAGGTGACGCCGTAAAACTGCTTAAAGACCTTGACCATGGTAAGGCTGCGGAACCTACTGTTGAAATCCATATGCGGTTGGGTGTTGACCCAAAGCAGGCAGATCAGATCATTCGCGGAAGTGTTGTTTTACCGCACGGTATCGGACGCGCACAACGCGTAGTTGTGTTTGCTAAAGGTGATCAGGCAGATGCTGCAACCGCTGCAGGTGCCGATGAAGTTGGCCAAGAAGATTTAGCAAAGAAAATTCAGGATGGTTGGACTGACTTTGATGTTTGTATCGCTTCTCCCGACATGATGGGATTAGTTGGTCCACTCGGAAAAGTTCTGGGGCCACGTGGATTGATGCCATCACCACGAGCCGGCACTGTTACACCTGATGTAGCAAAGACTGTTGAAGAATATAAAGCCGGTAAAGTCGAGTTTAGAAATGACGATGGTGGCAATGTTCATGCAGTTGTTGGCAAAGTTAATTTCGAGCAAGACAAGCTAACCGAAAACGTCCAGTCATTTATCGATCATATTGTTGGTTTAAGGCCAATGACTATCAAAGGCGCATATCTCCTGAGCATTTCCATTAGTGGAAGTCAAACTCAGGGAATTATGGTTGCTATTTAAGACAGATAACACCACTAACTCAAAAAGTGCGACAGTACGATGAGCAAGTATCTAAAACAACTTATCACCGACCAACTCTCCAGCGAATTGGAAGGCGTAACGGAATGCGTCCTTGTAAACGTGATTGGCCTTTCTGCTAATGAAACCGTCGACTTGCGTAAGCAACTGCGGGAAAAGGACATCCGGATTCGCGTTGTAAAGAACAGCATGGTGATGCGTGCGGTTGAAGGTACAGTACTAGCACCTGCATTTGAGGGTGCTAACGGAACCCTTGCTGTTTGTTATGGCGGCGAAGATTTTGTCACCCTCGTTAAAGAGGTTCACCGTCACCAAAAAGATGAAGACAACTTTGAGCAATTCGTTGCCAAAGGCGGAGTCATGGACGGTGAGACACTCACGCCTGAAATGGTTGCCGAAGTAAGCAAATGGCCGTCAAGGGAAGAACAGCTCAGCATCTTGGTTGGTCAATTGCTTGGCCCTGGACGCACTCTGCTCGCTCAATTGGAAAGCGGTGGAGCGAATCTGGCTGCTCAAATCGATCAAATCGATGGATCAAATTCACCGGCTGAAGAAGAAGCTAGTGATGAATCAGATGCCGAAGCCGAAGCACCGGCTGAAGAAGAAGCTAGTGATGAATCAGATGCCGAAGCTGAAGCACCGGCTGAAGAAGAAGCTAGTGATGAATCAGATGCCGAAGCTGAAGCGCCAGCTGAAGAAGAAGCTAGTGATGAATCAGATGCCGAAGCTGAAGCACCGGCTGAAGAAGAGTAACAAAACAATCTTGCAACCTGACATCAGGTTGCAATTTATTTAATGAAGTAAGTAATACACCCACTTTTTTATCACGCACCAAAAATTGTTTGTTCAATCGTTGGATAACAAGTGGTGCACATTGAGAAAGGACGTTTTTGGAAATGTCTGAAGAAGCTGCAACTGTTGAAGTTTCTGCTGAAGTTCAAGCGCTTGGCGATCAGCTAGCTGATCTTTCACTTAAGCAAGCCAAGGAACTTAGCGATTACCTCAAAGATTCTTATGGTATCGAACCAGCTGCTGGTGGCGGTGTTGTTGTCGCTGCAGCCGGTGGCGGTGGTGCTGGCGATGACGGTGGCGCTGCTGAGCAAACCGAGTTCGATGTTGTCTTGACTGGTTTCGGTGATAAGAAGCTTAACGTCGTTAAAGAAGTTAAGAATCTCACCGGTCTAAGCCTTATGGAAGCCAAACAATTGGTCGAAAGCGCTCCAGCTACGATCAAGGAAGGTGTTTCCAAGGAAGAAGCCGAAGATCTCAAGACAAAGATCGAAGAAGCTGGTGGAGCTGTAGAAGTTAAGTAGGTCTTTTTGGTATCATTTCGGTGCCCACTTCAGTGGATATCGTTTTGAGATACATCCAAAATGTCCTGCTTAGTGGTGTCCTTTGCGCGCACTGTACCTGTGGCTATCACTAGTCATATATATTTGTGTAGGCAGAAGATAGGAAGGCATTAATTGCCAACTCGGCTCATGCTGGGCCGATCAATTCAAGAAAGGTGGTCACCTGACCAGGTAATACAAGGTTTGGTAAGCAACCGCTGCTTACCGTCATTGCGCGCCGCTGTGCGCTGAAAATGACATTTCTGAAGTTTTCAGAAAAAATCTTGTAACGGTGCTGGTAGTGTCCGCTTTTTTTATTGCCTCAATCTAAAAGATTGAATCCAGAGAATTCGTGGAAATTGTTCAAACAACAACACCAAGAATCTTCACACCACACAAACAGCCCATCGTTTTTATTCTTCCCGCCGTATACAGGTGCTCGAACATAGACGGATCATATGACGCCAGCGTTTCATATAAATCCGATTTACTTCAAGCAGAAGAAACAAACCATTAGTTAACTAGAGAGCACACGGAGCAAATCCATGCCAATTCCCAGTGTTCGTCGACTTCAACCTACCGATATCCGACGATTCGGTAGTGGTCGTGAGTATCCGCCGATCCCGGATCTAACTAAGATCCAAACGGTCAGTTATGAAGCATTTCTTCAAAGCGCCCTATCTCCTGAAAAGCGTAAAGATCAGGGTGTCGAAGGGGTACTTAAGGAAATCTTCCCGATTGAAAGTTACGATAAGCAACTCTCACTCGACTACATCAAGTACGAGCTCGGCAAGCCGAGGTATACCCCCGAAGAATGCCGTCAGCTTCGCCTCACCTATGGTCGACCATTTCGAGTTTGGCTCCGGCTAAACAAAGATGAGCCGGTTGAAGAAGAAGTATATCTGGGTGACATGCCAATCATGCTCGGCGGTGGTGAGTTCATCATCAACGGTGCTGAGCGTGTGGTCGTAAGCCAGTTGCATCGAAGTCCGGGTGTTGACTTCGTATTGGAACAAGACGGTACAAGCGATCGGAAACTTCCGAGCTGCAGGATTATCCCTGAGCGCGGAAGTTGGATCGAAGTAAACGTTACCAAAAAAGACCTGCTGACCGTACGAATTGACCAAAGTGGTAAGTTCTCGGCAATGACATTGCTACGTGCGATGGCACCGGAATACGGCACGGACGCTGAATTGACACGCGCTTTCTATCCCACTTCCGTCGAAACCGTGACTGATGGTCGAAGCGTAAGCAAGATCGAAGGCAAGGTCACGGTAGACGACGTTGTATATCCTGCCTCCAGCGAGCGTGCTGGTGAAATCATCGTGGATGCCGGGCAGAAAATCACCAAGAACCTCGCAGAGCTAATATGCACTTCGGGAGTTGGTGAAATTGAGGTAATGGAATCGCCTCGCGTTCCATTGATCTTCAATAGTCTGGCTGATGATGCAACGAGCAGTCATGAAGAAGCGTTACTGCGAATCTACCAACGACTTCGTCCTGGCAATCCTCCGCAACTGGAGAAGGCTCGTACGTTGTTCCAGGAGAAGTTCTTCGATTCCAATCGATACCGGTTGGGGCGTGTCGGTCGATTCCGTATCAACCGCAAGCTGAATCTGGAAGTTCCCGAACCTGAAATGACACTGCGTCCGGATGATCTGATTGCTTCGATCGCATACATCATCAAGCTCGCCGGAAATGAAGAAGGTGCTGAGATTGATGATATCGATCACCTCGGTAATCGACGGCTTCGTACCATCGATGAATTAGCGAGTGACGAGCTGCGTAAAGGTTTCTTAAAGCTACGTCGTACCGTGCAGGAACGAATGAGCCTTAAGGATCAGGAGGATATGACACCTCGAAGTCTGATCAATCCAAAGAGTATCTCGGCGGCAATCGAGTATTTCTTCGGTCGAGGTGAGCTTTCGCAGGTTGTGGATCAGACCAATCCGCTGTCGCAACTTACGCACGAACGTAGGCTTTCGGCACTCGGTCCTGGTGGTCTAAACCGAAAGCGTGCTGGTTTTGAAGTTCGCGACGTGCATATTTCTCACTATGGAAGAATCTGCCCGATCGAGACACCTGAAGGTACCAATATCGGTTTGATCTCCAGCCTTGCGATTTACGCAAGCGTGGATGACTACGGTTTCCTGGTGACTCCATACCGTAAGATCACCAACGGAAAGTTAACAGATGAGATCGTGTATTTGCGTGCAGATGAAGAATCGGAAGCCCGCGTGGCACCTGCGGATTCTGCTGTCACCAACAATCGCATTGATGGTCCGACGTTGATTGCACGTTATCGAAGTGACTTTGAGATGATCACTCCCGAAAACGTGCAATACATGGACATCTCGCCAAGCCAGATGATTGGTGTATCAGCAAGCCTGATTCCATTCCTGGAACACGACGATGCAAACCGTGCGTTGATGGGATCTAACATGCAGCGTCAAGCTGTGCCATTGCTTGAAGCGGAAGCACCGATTGTTGCAACCGGTATGGAAACGGCTGTCGCTAGTAACTCCAGCATGGTCATTCGTGCGGAAAAATCTGGTACGGTCAGTCAAGTTGACTCAACCAAGATTACCATCGCTGGTATCACGTATCCGTTGAAAAAATTCGCGGGACTCAATGAGCGAACGTGCCTGAACCAAAAACCAATCATCAACCTTGGTGATCGTGTTGAAGCGGGGCAGGTTATTGCTGATGGTGCTGCCACAGTAAACGGCGAACTCGCACTTGGTCGTAACGTACTCGTCGGATTTATGTCCTACGAAGGTTACAACTTTGAAGATGCAATCATCATCAGTGAAGAGTTGGTGAAGAATGACACCTATACTTCGATTCACATCGAAGAATTCGAAGTCGAGATTCGCGAAACGAAACTGGGGCGTGAGGAGTTCACTCGGGATATTCCTAACGTCAGCGAAAAGATGCTTCGCAACCTCAACGACGATGGAATCGTTCAAGTTGGTACTTACGTGAAGCCCGGTGAAATTCTCGTCGGCAAAGTCTCTCCCAAGAGCAAGACGGAATTAACTCCGGAAGAGAAACTTTTACACGCCATTTTCGGTCGTGCTGGCGAAGACGTCAAAAACGACTCGTTGGAAGTCTCATCTGGAATTGAAGGTATCGTTATTGATACTCAGCGGTTCTCTCGCAGAATGAGCTTAAGTGACGAGGAACGAAAGGTTTTCGAAAAAGATCTGCGAGATATCGAAGCAGAGCACAACGAAAAGATTGCGGCGTTGTTCCTTGAAATGATTAAGGAAATGGAAGCAGCCGTCGGTCGTAAGATTACCGACGATGATGACAATCCTTATTCAAGCAACGACAACATTAAGTTCCTTGCCGAAGCTGCTCAACAATTCCGAACCAATGCCATCACCAGCTCAATGCGAAGTGATGAGTTGATAAAGAAGATTGAGAAGACCTATCAAGATCATCAACCGGCCATCGAGGATGAACTCGATCTACGCGATTCCAAGCTAAACAGTATGAAGCGCGGCGACGAACTTCGCAGCGGTGTACTTCAAATGGTGAAGATATACATCGCCACGAAGCGAACGATTTCGGTTGGTGACAAAATGGCTGGCCGCCACGGTAACAAGGGTGTAATCGCAAAGATTCTTCCAGAGGCAGATATGCCGTTCCTGGAAGATGGAACTCCTTTGCAGATCATGCTCAATCCGCTTGGTGTCCCAAGTCGTATGAATGTTGGTCAGATTCTCGAAACGCATCTCGGCTGGGCTGGTGCTAACCTGGGATTCCAGGCAATTACACCTGTCTTCGATGGTGCTACCGAAGATGAGATCAACGAGGCACTCAGTGAAGCGGGACTACCGGCACACGGTAAAATCCAGCTTCGTGACGGTCGAACAGGTGAAATGCTCGAGCAAGAAACCACTGTTGGTTACATCTACATGCTCAAGTTGCATCACCTCGTGGATGACAAGGTACATGCACGAAGCACAGGACCTTACTCACTGATTACGCAACAACCGCTTGGTGGTAAAGCACGCTTTGGTGGTCAGCGATTCGGTGAAATGGAAGTGTGGGCACTGGAAGCATATGGTGCAGCATACATCCTGCAGGAACTCCTGACTGTCAAAAGTGACGATGTTGAAGGACGTACGAAAATCTACGAATCGATGGTCAAAGGTGAAAACTCACTTGAGGCCGGCACGCCTGCTAGTTTTGACGTGCTAACTAATGAAATTCGTGGACTTGCGCTGAATATGCAGCTCGAGAAACGCCGCGTCTAGATTACTGGAATAACCCGTTGGCGCCGGATGCTTCTTGTAGGCAATGGCGAAAACAAAAAGATCACAATGACGTGATCAAAACCCAAGAATTGGAGTCAACTAAATGACCGTTGGCGAAAGCTCTTACGACCGTATTAATGACTATGCTTCGGTAAAAATTAGCCTGGCTCGACCGCACGATATTCGTAGCTGGTCGTTCGGCGAAGTAAAGAAACCGGAGACGATTAACTACCGTACCTACCGACCGGAAAAGGATGGTCTTTTCTGTGAGCGTATCTTCGGCCCTGAAAAGGACTGGGAATGTGCTTGCGGTAAGTACCGAGGTATGAAGTACAAGGGAATGATTTGTGACCGCTGTGGTGTAAAGGTCACTCACTCCCGTGTGCGACGTAAACGAATGGGCCATATCGAACTCGCTGCACCAATCGTGCACATCTGGTTCTTCAAGGCCATGCCGAGCAGACTCGGTAATCTCTTAAAGATGAAAACGACCAGTCTGGAGAAGGTCATTTACTTCCAGGATTACGTTGTTATCAGTCCCGGAAATACCGAAACCGAAGCAAAACAGCTTCTAACCGAAGAAGAATACAAGAGCATCGTCCGCGAGTACCGAGAACAAGGTAAAGATCTTGGTGAATTCGAAGTAGATATGGGTGCTGAGGCGATCCGCAAGATTCTCTCTGGTATGGATCTCGTTGCCCTGTCAGATGAACTGCGTATTGAGTTGACTGAAACAAACTCGAAGCAAAAGAAGAAAGATCTCACCACGAGATTGCAGATTGTCGAATCCATCCGCGATAGTGAAAACCGACCGGAATGGATGGTGCTTGACGTTATCCCTGTTATTCCACCAGACCTGCGTCCGCTTGTGCTGTTGGATTCCGGTAATTTCGCGACATCAGACCTCAATGATCTGTACCGACGAATTATCAACCGAAACAACCGACTACGAAAACTTGTAGATCTGAATGCTCCGGAAGTGATTATTCGCAACGAAAAGCGAATGCTCCAGCAATCTGTCGATGCTCTCTTCGATAACAACCGCTGTAAGCGACCTGTGTTAGGAAGTAGTAACCGACCGCTTAAATCCTTGACGGATATGATCAAAGGTAAGCAGGGTCGGTTCCGTGAAAACCTACTCGGTAAACGGGTCGATTATTCGGCTCGTAGTGTGATCGTTGTCGGTCCACGACTTAAGCTACACCAGTGCGGGCTTCCCAAGAAAATTGCTCTGGAACTATACCAGCCATTTATCATTCGCAAGCTCAAGGATCTGGGTCATGCTGACACGATTAAGAGCGCGAAGAAAATGCTCGAGCGAAAAGACGAAGAAGTTTGGGATATCCTGGAACAGGTGATCCGGAACCATCCGGTGCTTCTAAATCGAGCACCAACGCTTCACCGTATGGGTATTCAGGCATTTGAACCGGTACTGGTCGAAGGTAACGCGATTCATTTACATCCTCTGGTATGTAAAGGCTTCAATGCTGACTTTGATGGTGACCAAATGGCTGTTCATCTGCCGTTGTCTCTGGAAGCACAGGTTGAAGCACATACCTTGATGCTCTCCACGAATAACATCTTTGCACCTTCCAACGGTAAGCCGATCATGAGTCCGTCGCAGGATGTCGTGATGGGTTGTTACTATTGCACCATGCTCATTCCGGAAGGAAAGGGTGAAGGTATGCTCTTCTCATCGATGGCCGAAGCAGATCATGCGTATGCACAGGGTGTTATTGCACTGCATTCACCGATTAAGGTCCGCCTACCTGAAGAACGCCGTGTTAAGACAGAAGACGACTCTGCTGAATTTGGTGTTTTGATCGAAACCACGTACGGTCGTGTTCGATTCAACATGATGTTACCGGTCGGTATGGATTTCTATAACCATGCCTTACGATCCGGTGATCTGGCTCGCGTGATTAGTGACTGTTATCAGGCACTTGGTCGTAAAGACACGATTGACCTGCTCGATAACATGATGCAGTTCGGATTCCGTGAAAGTACGCTCAGCGGACTCTCCTTTGCAACGGATGATCTGCAGACTCCTGATACCAAAGAGAATCACATTCAGGAAGCTGAAAAGACGGTTCTAAAGTTCCGCAAGCTTTATGAGCGTGGGGTGATTACTGAACTTGAGCGTTACAACCAGGTCCTCGATGCATGGACACATGCTCGTGAACGCATCACCGAAGAAATGATGAGTGTGATGGAACACGATGATCACGGTGGCCCAGGTTACATCAATCCTGTTTATCTCATGGCGCACTCCGGTGCTCGTGGTGGTATTGAACAGATTCGACAGCTCGCAGGTATGCGTGGTTTGATGGCTAAACCAACCGGTGAAATCATCGAAACACCGATTAAAGCTAACTTCCGTGAGGGACTAAGTGTACTTGAATACTTCAGTTCAACTCACGGTGCACGTAAAGGTCTGGCTGATACGGCACTTAAGACAGCCGACTCCGGTTACCTGACACGTAAGCTCGCTGATGTCGCTCAAAACGTTGTCGTCACAATGGACGACTGCGGTACTAGCCAAGGTATCACCAAGGGTGTTATTTACCGTGGTGAGAAAGTGGAAGTATCACTTGCTGATGCTATTACCGGTCGTGTCAGCCTTCAGGCGATTCGAGATCTCGTTACACAGGAACTGATCGTTAAAGAAAGCGGAATGATCACCGGTGAGATCGCGCGTAAAATCGAAGAGCTCGGTCTGGATCGTATACCCGTCCGTAGTCCTATGACTTGCGACGCTGCTCTTGGTGTCTGCAAGAAATGCTACGGCATGGACATGTCTACCGGCGATGAAGTCGAAGAAGGCATGGCAGTTGGTATCATCGCCGCTCAGAGTATTGGTGAACCGGGTACACAGCTTACGATGCGTACCTTCCATATCGGCGGCACGGTGAATACCAGCGTTGAGGAAAGCGATATCAAGAGTAAGAAAGCTGGTATCGTTCGCTTCACACGTATCCGTTTCGTTCGAAATCAGAATGGTGAAAATATCGTTCTTACTCGAAATGGTGAAATCTCAATTCTGGATTCAAAGGGTCGTGAACTTGAGAAATACGAAGTACCAACCGGTGCACTGCTCAAGGTAGAAGAAGACCAGGAAGTCAAAGAAGGCCAGGTCGTTTGCGAATGGGATCCACATAGTATCCCGATTCTTGGCGAAGTTGATGGTAAGGTTCGCTACGTTGATGTGGTTGAAGGTGAAACGCTGCGTGTTGAAAAAGACGCTGGTGGTAGTCTTCGACGTACCATTATGGATCACAAAGGCGAGCTGCATCCGCAAATCGTTTTGGAAGATAGCGATGGACGGCCGCTGGATGTTTACTATCTACCGGAACGTGCGCATATCGAAGTTGACGAAGGTGCCAGCGTAAAGGCTGGTTCTATTATTGCCAAGACACCACGTGAAGCATCTGGTGTTTCTGATATCACCGGTGGTTTACCGCGTGTAACAGAAATCTTCGAAGCTCGACGTCCTAAAGATCCTTCCGTGATTGCAGAAATCGATGGAACCGTTGAAATCCTTACCGAGCAGAAGCGTGGTAAGCGATCCATTATCGTACGAAGTGAAAGTGGGATCGAACGTGAGCACCTGGTGCCACACGGTAAGCGATTCCTCGTCCACTCCGGTGACGTGGTTAAAGCAGGTCAGTCACTTGTTGACGGACCCCTTGTTCCACACGATATCCTGATGGTTTCCGGTGAAGAGGCTGTACAGCAATACCTAGTTCACGAAGTCCAACAGGTTTATCGAAGTCAACGTGTCGAGATCAATGATAAACACATCGAGATTATCATCGCTCGCATGTTGCGTAAGGTGAAAATTGAGACTGCAGGTGATACCAACCTGCTACCGGGAATGATCATGGACCGATTCGACTTTCGACAAAAGAACACGGAGCTGGTTAAGAATCTAAGAATCACTGACGTTGGTGATTCTGACTTTGAACTGAACCAGATTATTCCAAAATCAAATTTGGAAGATGTAAATGCTGAAATCGAAGCAGCCGGTGGTGCTCCAGCCAAAGGTAAGAAGCCTCGATCAGCTACTGCAAGTACACAGTTGCTGGGAATTACGAAAGCGGCTGTCCAAAGTTCGAGCTTTATCTCAGCAGCTAGTTTCCAGGAGACCACAAAGGTACTTACGGAAGCAGCATTGTCTGGAAAAGTCGACGACCTTGTCGGTCTGAAGGAAAACGTGATCCTTGGTCACTTAATTCCTGCCGGTACCGGGTTCAGAACCTTCCTGGAATCAGAAGTGCGTTATCAACCGGAAGCATTGCAAGCCATTGCAAATGAACCGGAAGAAGTGCTTCCGAACCAATTCCCATTGCTGCAAGCAGGAGCGGATGCAGCAGCGACCCCATCTGACGGTGAAGGAGAGTAATTCACTCAGGGTGGGTTCGCGGATTCTCACGGACGGGAATGCGATACCTATAGCTCGTATCCGGTGTTTGCTGAATACGGCGCCTTAGTTGTTGTTTTTGGTGAAATAGTGGTGATACCAAAATTGGTGCAATCATTAATCAGCCAATTGACAACGACCGCAAAACAGGTACGCTGAGTTGTTTGCGGCATTGTTTATGTCGTGAATAGAGTAGGCGTATAGAACAACCATAGAAACGACTTTTGTTGCCGGAAATGCAACATTTATACGGAAAAACGCATGCCAACAATTAATCAACTGGTACGAAAGCGTCGCAAGCGAAAACGCAAGATGTCAAAAGCTCCTGTGCTGGATCAATGTCCACAGAAGCAAGGCGTATGTCTCCAAGTGAGAACGATGACGCCGAAAAAGCCGAACTCAGCACTGCGAAAGATTACGCGTGTGCGGTTGACCAATGGTAAGGAAGTAACCGTCTATATCCCGGGCGAAGGGCATAACCTACAGGAACACTCTATCGTACTCGTAAGGGGTGGTCGTGTTCGCGACCTTCCTGGCGTGCGATACCAAGTCGTTCGTGGAGCCCTCGACACACTTGGTGTAGAAGGTCGTCAACAGGCTCGCAGTCGCTACGGCGCCAAGAAGTCATAACGTTATTCAATAGAATTAATACACAGCATTCAGTTCTTACTGACATTTAAGGATAGTTACAAGATGGGACGTATCACTGCTAGTCGAAAGCAGCTTAAACCTGATCCCCGCCATAACTCGCTATTGGCAAGCAAGTTCATCAACTGCATTATGCATGATGGAAAGAAGACAATAGCACAGGCCGTGTTCTACGGAGCACTTGATGAAATCGCTACTCGCGTTTCCGACGATGAGCCGTTAGAGGTTTTCACACAGGCTGTTGAAAACGTAAAGCCGATGATCGAAGTTCGGTCTAAGCGAGTTGGTGGTGCTGCTTACCAGGTTCCAATGCAAGTGAATAAGAACCGTCAGCAATCTCTGGCCTTTCGCTGGATTCTGATGGC
>Ga0163180_10001796_pt1 | contig 12143 bp, 4 predicted proteins | sample AtlANTMetagenome_2_FD_109647 | JGI IMG/M metagenome (GOLD analysis project Ga0163180, IMG submission 109647) | Marine eukaryotic phytoplankton communities from the Atlantic Ocean - Atlantic ANT 4 Metagenome | ecosystem: Environmental > Aquatic > Marine > Oceanic | place: North Atlantic Ocean...
CTTTCTGAGCTTGTTCTAATCCTTCTCCTACTCCGATTGCTGTTAAATAACTATTACCGACTAATGATTTCTGGAATGTTTCAATAGCAGATTGTGCTCTTAAATCAAATGTTCCAAGCTTCCATGTCATGTCACTAATAACAATCATGGAAGGATTGCTTGTCATTGCTCTTGCAAAGTTAGCTTGATTTAAGTCGTATGCACCTTGCTTTGGATCTAGCTTTATACCTTTACCTTCTGCATTTCTAACTGCTGCTGCAATACTAGAATTGTCATTTAAGTCAAAACTACCTGGATGTCTATAAGCATCAAAGTATGTATGTCCATCTCTAAAAGCATCTCTAGCTAATCTTAATGCTGACTGATGTTGGAGAAATAATTGTTTATACCATGTGTAAGTAATAGGAAGTCTTGTACTAAAAGCTTTTGCATCAAATGGCATTAATGCTGAAGTGAAAACTGAGTGGTTAAATAAATCCACTGCTGGTTCCATCAACGCTCTTGTATAAGGAACGGCTGCCTGTACTGCATAAGTAGTACCAGCACTAAGGATTGAACTGGTTTTCCAAGTTGAAATACTTCTTACCAATAAATCTAGTTTCTCCATTGGAGTTAACTTTGTTAGATCTTCTTCTTTTCCTTTTGTACTTTCAGTCCATTTTCTATTTGCATTAATCTCTGCTGCTTCACCTATGTTTGGCCCTTTTGTAATCTTGTTAATAGATGCAATACCTGGGCCGTCAGGTCTTGTTGATGTAGAAATCGCATCTGCTATCTCAGCTATTTGTGATTTAGTACCAGCAGGCCATTTGCCTGTTTTAAGTGCTGTGATTACATCATCACCAAAGATTTCTTCAAAGCCTGCACCTACTTCACCTTCTTCAAACATCATAAATGCTTCATCTAAATCTTGTTTAAAGATGGGTAAGTCAACAGGTTTGTCAGTGAAATCAATCTTGCTTGTATCTCCTACTTGCATTTGAAGGAGCTTGAATTGTTGCCCCATACTTTTATTTATGTCTTGATAAAATCTGATATATTTCAAAGCAACTTGAGTTGTATATTCCATTTCTGAGACAGCCTTATTCCAGTTGATTTGACCGTTATTCATTGCATTTAAAACATTTGCAGCTTTTATTCCTGCCTGTCTTGATGTTTCGTTAACAGTTAATCTGAGGTCAAAAATTCTACTAGCAAAATCTTCTACATTTCTTGCTGCATAAAGAAGTATTTTGCTGTTCTCTTCTACTTGTTTTATGTTAATTCCATCTTTATGAGCTTTGTCTAAGAGAGCAGTATTTAATGCTCTCATATCTATATTTGGTACACCTGCACTATGTGCTCTTGATCTAAAGTCTCTTATTGCTTTCATAAATCTAATTGCTGATGCGTCTGCTTTTAGATATTGAGTCTTGTTTCTACCTGCACTTCTGACGTTAATAACATCTTGGATGGCATAGCCAACAGCCGATAGTAAATCCTCATCTCCTGCATTTGCAGCTTTAAGACTATCTGCATAGTTTTCTAAAATTCTTTCTGTTTCTCCTACGTTTATCTCTGGCCCTGTTTCTCCTGGTCTATTAGGATCACCATCTATAGCTTCATCTCTTTTTGAGAAGTCAGGTAGTTCTGCTTTAGATCCATCTGCTGCCTCATCCATATATTTGGCATAAGGAGTTGAAGACAGCTTTGTAGTTCTTTGCATACCTTTATATCTCTTATTCATAAAGTCATTAAAGATTTCCTTAGAACTTCCTAGCCCTACTTCTGCACTAATACTTGTCCATATATGGTTGAAATATTTAACGACACTTCCAGCTAGTCCTGCTAATTCTCCTTCACCTTGGGCTGCGGCTCCCTTTTTATAATTCCACCAAGCATCTAACATTGATTCTACAAAATATTCATCAATGTTTTTATACCTGTAATCAAGTCGATCATATTTACCAGCATTAAAATCTGCTAGTTGTTCAGCATTTAAGCTGGCTTTGTATTGTGCTTTCTCAAGTTTGAATTGTCTTATTAATTGTTTAACACGTTTCTCTGGTAAGTAGCGAGAAAGTGTGTGCCAAAATTCGTGAATAGCTGTCTGTTGAAATTCTAAATTACCTAGTTTGTTAGGTAATAAAGTATCTTTCCTAATTTTAACTAATCTATTTAAGAAATTAAATTCTCCTTTCGCACCCATATTTGCTCTAACAGATAGGCTTACATCGTTAAAGAACTCTGTGCCTATTGTCTCCATAAATTTAACGACAGATTCTATCTCTGCCAGTGCAGCAGGGCTTTTATCTGAGCCTTTTAATATCTTCATTGTCTTCCAATCACCGACAAGGTATCTTTTTATCTTGTCGAAACCTCTAACTGTACGATCATTAATGTCGCCAAAAGTTCCATAGTCTTCCCACGTTTGTCCAGGCTTTCTTCCTTGCTCATACTCTTCCCATTCTTTACCTGTTCTTTCCCATTCTTTACCTGTACTTTCTGTCTTAGTTTGAAATTGTTCTTCCGTTAATCTAGTTTCAGGTAATGGTTCTTCTACTCGATAATCTGCTGATTCTTTAACTTGAGATTCAAGAGCATCAATTTGTTTTTGGATCTTGTTTGCTTTTTGTCTCCAAGCGTTGAACTTTTTATATTCAGGTGTTTGTTTACCATTGACAATCTTTTTACCTTTAGGTGGTTCAGGAGGTGCAGCACCTAAAGCTTTTAGATCTGATCTTAATTGTGTAAGGTCATTTGTTAATTGTTGTGTTGTATAACCTTCTCCTCCATCTGGTCTAGTAGTAGGAACAGTTTCTTCGACAGGTACTTTTGTTTCAACAGGTGCAGAAACTTCAGGTGCAGGAGAGGATTTTGTTCCTAGTCCTTGTGAATAATATAAATTGTCGGCAATCTTCTGCCCATCCATTCTCTTCTTATATCCTTCTACTCCTATTAGAAGTTTCCTTTCAGCTTTCTGACCTGCTGGTAAAAACAAATCATTAACATCTCTTAGAGCTTTTTGTACTCCTTCTTCTGTTACTACTCTTGCAAGATTTAATAAGTTAACAAAGTCACCAACAGTATCAACTGCTCTTCTTTGTGGGCCTCTTCCTTGTGGGTCTGCAAATTTAGATAGAGCTTCTTCTAATCTTCCAATAGCTATATGAGCTTGATCTTCAAAAGGAGCAGTTCTTAAGAACAAAGCTAATGGTTGATTCTTGTCTGCGTTCTTTAGTGCAATAGAAAGAGGAACTTCTGGAGCTTGGTATTTCTGTCCTTCTAAGTATTTAATAAGAGGATTCTTTGCTAATTGATCTCCCTGATTAACAATTTTTTCTCTAATTGCAATAGCTTCTGGACTGTCAACACCAAACTTTATGACTGCTTCTTCTAACTGTTTTGCATAACCTTTAGCCTTTGCAACACCGACAGCTAAATTTGTAGCATTAACAGAGTTAGCAACAGTTTTTAATACACCTCCAAATAAAAGATCTATAAGAATACCTTCTCCTGCGTGTTTAGCTCTTCTTTCTGTTTCTGTATCGTCAGGGTTAATTATAAGTTCTCTGAAAGCAGGAACATCTTCAATCCATCCTCCAAGTTTTGTGTTGGAGGCCATCGTAATAAGGTTGCCATCCCAAGGATCAAGACCAAGGGAATCAACTGCCATACCTCTAAATTGAGTAACAGCTTCATAACCAGTAGCAGCAGTACCTCCTGCAACACCACCTATAATCTTTGCCCCTTTTGTTCCGACAACAGGTTTAAGTGCTCTTGTCGATTTAACTCCTACTAATCTGCCTGGATTGGCTTTAGCAATCTGTGAGAATTTTTCTCCTGCCTTTGCTGCAAGGGGGAATTTACTTGCCTTTAATGATAAGTTTGCACCTTTCAATACTTTAGAAAGTGCAATCCATTCCATTGCAAATTGCGTAATACCTGTACCTAAATTTTCTACACCTCTTAAAGCTGCTTCACTGTTGTCAGCCCTTATAGGTTTCCACCCTCCTAATCCTATGATTGGTTTGTCTGGTTCTTCTTTAGTTGTAGAAGTGCCTTCAGGTGCTATTCCTATTGCTTCCCCAAGGTAACGAGCAGAGTCGCTAGTCTCTTGAATTGTCCCAACGGCTGCATTATGAAGTACCCGTGGAACTGTTTTTAATCCACCAACAATAAAGTTATCATCTTTATCTGCTTCAACTGTACGTCTTGCTGTTCTATTGATCTGACCAAGAAATCCACTAGGATCTTCTATTTCAGTAGAAGGAAGGATACCAGCATTAAGACCTCTGGTTTGAGTTTGTTCTTCGTTTAGATATTCATAGCCAGTAGAACCATCTTCTCTAGTTACAAATGTAAGTCCCATTTCAAGCCAAACCTGACGATGGATCTATGGTACTGGATTCTTGGGGTTGAAGCTCAAGAATTTCTTTTGCTCTCTTTCTTGCTTCATCCATAAAAGGCAAATGCTTTTTATTTGTGTAAGAAGCCCATGCGTTAAATAATCCTTCCTTGTTATCATTTAACCAAGGTTCATTCTTGTAAATGTCGTAAGCAGCTTTTGCGTTTAAATTAATATCAAACAAGTCATTTCTATTCTTTAGCCAAGGCCATTTACCTTCACGCCACGGCCCTAATTCGTTCAACATATTTATTTGAAGTGCTCCATAACTTTCATCTCTATCATTTAAGTCAGGATGGTTTCTAATACTGCGTGTGCCTGTCTCTGCCATAGCAATGGCAAGCATTGTTGTAAGTTCTTCTTCATCTTTAAAACCTGCGGAATATAAAGCAGTCCCTAGTTCTGTTTGTCTTTGTTTTAAAGGTGTATTAGGTTCCCAAGTTCTATCAAATTTTGATTCTGCTAATGGTGTTAATCCTGAAGGTACTTCCCTAACATTAATTTGTGGAAGCATACCAGCTTGTAAGTTACCAGCAATTAATATTTCATCTTCTCTATCAAGAATCATTGCTTGATCTTTGTCGTTAATTACTTTATTTGTAAAACCTTTTCTATATAAAGGATTAGCTACACCATCAATCTTTTGTATCAATCTATTTGTAATACTTTCTTCTAGTTCTGCTGGCATTGTGTTGCCTGTATGTACGAAATACTGTTGTCTAAAGAAATCAATAGGTGTTACTCCTGCTTTGTCTAAAATAATATTTAAGTCATGTGAATAAGGTATCCAAGGTGCACCTGCTTCTAGTGCGTTAATTTGTTCTGCAAATACATATCTTTGATAAAGAGGACGTTGCCTTATATCTGAATTAAGTATTGCATTGTCAGCTTTTCTTCCTCTCTTATGTCCAATTTTATCAATGATATGCCAAGGAGTATCACCAAACAAAACTGATCTACCACCTATGGGGGTTGCCTCTCCTGGTCTTAATGAAGGATCTATCCCTGATCCTTGTTTGTAAAAATGTTCCTTCGTTCTTAAGGCTGTCCAGTTTGAAACATATTCGTTATTAAGATCTAATTCTTTACCAACAGAGAAACCTGTAATTCCAAAACCAATTCCTTTAAATCTTTGAGAAGCTTCTACTCTTGAAAACTCAGTAGCATTTGTTAATGCCGTTTGTTGTTTATCTGTATCCTCTGTAAATGTGGCTGGTAAAGATTGTAGATCTTGGATTGGTGTGCCACGACTTGTATAAGAAGGAGATGAGAAAGATGTCCAATGTAAATTGTTTTGGATTACAGGATCTTTAAGTTGTTCTGCTTGTTTAATTAATAAATCAATATCTTCTTTCATCCTGTCTAAGTTCGCAGGATTGATAAGTTCGCCTTCTCTTGCATATCTAAACCCATACCTTAAAGCAAGTCTTCTTTCGTCTTCTATGTAGGGATTGATAACAAGTTCACCTTCTTTTATCTTTCCATCTTTTACTAATTGTTCATAGTAATTCTTAGATTTTTCATAGTGTTCATTTGATTCTTTAATATTATTTTCTGCTCTTACAAATGCTTCATTATCTGTCGCATATAATTCTCCGTCAGGTAATGTTGTATATGTAGTTCCGTCATTTAGTTTGATCGTTACATTCTTTTCTTTAATATCCATATCATTCGGAGTAATTTCTATATTGCCTGCATTTATACTTTCAAGTCTTGTATGTAAAGCTAAGTCTCCTTCTAGTTTTAGCTTTCTTTGATCGGAAGATCTTTTAACAAGTAGCTCAATATCTTTATTGTATTTAGACCATAAGGTATCAAGTTTATTTAATTTTTCTGGTTGACTTAATGATTTATCTGCCAAGATTTTATTTGTTTCATCCATTGCAGGTTGTAATATTTTTCTGGCTGCAATCAATTCATTTGTATCCATGATCCCATCTGCTGACGTACTAAGAGGGGATAGAAGTCCTTGTCCTGATGCTCCTGCGTCACCTAAAAAACCTAATGCTTGATCGACATAGCTATTAATTATTGTTTGTGATTGATTGTCTTGTGCTCTTATCTCTGCCTCAATAATATTTAGCAGACTTCTTTCTGTTTCTTTGTTAATTAAATTATTTCTAGCTGCTACTACAACTTCAGCTTTTTTGAATATAGGGTTTACTCCTGCTTTCCTAACAAAATCATTAAGTTTATCTTCTACTAGATCTAAATCAGCCGTCATACCTATTGTTAATTCTTTCATTCTTTCAGTTAATTGTTTTCTTTTTGCCATGCGTTCTGCTGCATTTCCTGTAGCATTTGGGCCACTTAATTCTTGAAGTTTATTGTTATACCAAGTTGTTAGTTTTCTAAGATCAGCACTAATTGTAACTGTTGTAGTTTTATCACCATCTACAACTTCAAAGGTGTAAGGTTGGTTGCCATCTTTGTCAGGATCACTGTCGTTAAATTGTAGTAATGCTGTATCAAAATCTTTATTAGCTTCTCCTATCCATTTTCTATTGTTTGTTCTCTTATTACTAAGATCCATTGCATTTGCTTTATCATCACTGGCTATTAAGAATTGATTCTCAGGGTTAGTGCCTAGTTTTGTATCTAATCCAGGTCTATTTTTTTGTGTAATAGGGCCAGTTTTAGCACCAGCAAGTTCCTTATAAAGAAACTCTTGGATCTCTACAAACTTTGCTTGGTCAAGAGTGCCGTCAGGTTTTAAGGAAACAGTGATTGCATAACTTGCTAATGTTGGTATGAGTTCTTCATTAACTTTGTTTAAAGTTTTATTCGTCATTCCTGCGTGTCTAACTTGATCTAATACACCTGTTAATGCACGACCACTTTTATAATCAGCACCTAAATCTTTTCTTTGTAAGATCATATTGTTGAGGTTTGTATTCAATCCCGACAACAATCTTTCATCTTGTTTTGCTGCGTATTTAGAAGCTTGCTGACTCTTTATATTTGCACTGGTATTGACCATTGTTTCTCTTAAGTCAAGCAAGACTTCAGGAGATTTAAGACCACCTTGAGAATAATAATTGTTTAATTCAGTATCTAATTCACTAGGACTTCCATCATCTGTGTATGGTTTTAGAACTCTAATTGCACCACTTTCATCCGTTAAATTGTTTATGTAATTAGGAGCATTAAGGACTAGCTGTAATCCTTGTTGATACTCTAAAGCTCTTGATAAGAAACTAGCGGCTCTTGGATCTACTGCTCTAAGGGTGTCATAATTTTTCTTTGCTAATGTTTGCTTCTCTATAGATAATTTTTCGTTAGTTCTATCTTTATCAGCTTTATTTAAAAGGTCATTATATTTACCCATTACATTCCCATTTGTCTCCCTTAACTTGATTGCTACTTCTTGTGCTCTTTTCTCTGCTGCTTTGTTTAACTTAGCCTGACTTTCAATAAAGGTAGAAGCAAACTGAGTAAGGTTTTGATTTAAGCTACTAAGATTGTTTGCTAAGTTTTTAAGATCACCACTAGGTTTTGCGACAGTAGATCCTTGAGGAACGGATGTTGCTGCTGGTGCATTGGGTGCAGTAGGAGAATAGAAAGTACTAGCAGCAGATGCTTGAGGTTGAAGAGTTGGAATCCTTAGATCTAAACCTTGTCCAATAGCTGCAACGCTGGCTCCCATCGAAGGGCCACCACCTCTTTTCTTGGTAGTAGATACTTCAGAAGAACCGAAAGAGAATTTTTTAGTAGCCATTGTTTAAGTTCCACTCCAGTTGTACTTACCATCTTTCCAAATACCTGCCTGAGTTAGAGAGGTATGTGTGCTTAATCCAGTAGTCGCACCACTCAGGCCAGCACTTAAGAAGCCTATAGCTCCTGGCCCACTTACTTTTCCTCGCATCATTGGTTTTAAGGGATCAAGGAACATTCGTTCTAAGTATGGCTGTTGGCTAGTAATTCTGGCTCCCCTTTCTATAGCTGCACCTCTCTTATCTTGTTTAGCTGCTGCTCCTGAGAAAGCTAAGTTTCTATCTGTTGCATAATCAAATGCTGCTTTCTGTCTTCGATAGTCAGCCAGCAAACTACTTACACTATTACCTACACGACCAGAGGCCAGTATTTCTCCACGACCTTCCAGAAATTGTTTTTGTGCTGCTTGTTTTTGTTGTGATGCTGCTTGTGATTCTTGCATCATTCCTAAATTTATCTGAGCAATTCTATTTTCAAAGTCTTCATTAGCTAGAGATGTAGTTTGTGCGATGAGATCATCTTGTAAAACTTTCTGTTGTTGTTCTGCTGTTCTGTTGGCTGTGGTTTGTAATACTTGTTGATCGTATTGCTGTTGTGCTGCTTGGTTCTCAAAATCTATCTGAGCATTTTGTGCTCTAACAGCAGCCTGTTGTTGCATTATCTGGAGGCCACCAGATACAACACCTAAAACAATACTGACGGGATCACACATAATTAAATCCTCACGAACTCATAGAACAAACGACCTTCTGGCCCATATTCTGAGTGCTTTTTGATGAATGTAAATCCCATCCACTGAAGCCATCTAACATGGATTTCGTTTCTAGCATCTACTACATTAAATAATACAGGATACTCCTGAATAATCTTGCCTAGCTCTACCTTAGATCGTCTTAAGAACGTACGCTTGTCACGTGCATCATCTAACATTGACTGACAACCCAACATCCATATACGACCAGACGTATCTGATTCAGGTATCACACCCCACATACCCATAGGATGCCCATGCCTGCTAACCATAGTCATACAGGGGTTACTCTTAAAGAAACAGTAGAACAAACTAGCCACAGGTGTTAGCCCTGACTGTGCTCTGATCTCAGCTATATCTTCATCTCTCATATTGTCGCCAATAATTCTAATATCTTCTAAGCAAGTACGTCTTTGATAAGCTACATCCTTTTCGCTCTCGTATGATAGAACCCTTCCCATTCGGCTGATTGGAATCGACAAGGTAGTGGACTCGTAGAACTTATTACTATCTTAGTATCTATATTGCTTGCCATCACAGGAACACGGAAAGATCCTGTAAGAACTGAAGGATCTCCTATAAGTGGAGGTGACTGCCCAACGACAATTCCGTTATATGGATAAGTGTTTGTGTCTCTACTAGCAGGAGTAACCTTTAACTCAAAGGCTGACGACTCATCAAACAAGACAGTCCACGTTCTCATCTGTAGTTTCGGCCCTGCTGCTATTGCAACACCACCACCAGGAGGTTCTTCTTTTATGTAAGGAGTGCTGAACTCATAGGTCATTTCATACCTTTCACCTATAAAGAAGCGTGGTGTCTTGCCACCTACTTGAGTCTTTAAATCTCCAAGTACTGTGATGGAATTGCTTGTTTGAGAAATAGGTTCAATGACTTGTCCGTGTCTAAGAATTGTATTGTCTGCTTCGTATCTTCCTACTACTACCATCTGTGCTCCTGCCGCTATTGGGTAAGGAAGAGTAATAGTTGTTTGAACTCCTAATGCACCAGGGTTTATAAGTGTTGTTGAAACACCTGTCTCTGACTCTGTTGTTTTCCTATCCAGTAAGATTTCTATCTCTGTACCTGCGTCTACATTCTCAGGTCTTATAACTATATGCTCTAAGTAAACACCATCGCTATATTCAACAACTGCATATAGATCACTATCAACCATACCTGCTCCTAGTATTCTCTTAGCATTATCATTTACATTTACTTCCCAGTAAGACCAAGCTGATTGAAGTTTGGTGTCGTCTTCATAGAAGAACTTGTAAAGATATATTCTCTTTGGTTGATCTTTACTAATTAGAACTAACGCTTCTTCTGACACTGAAGCAATAAAGCTACAGATATTACTTGGTAAGTAACGAGGAATACTTGCAGTTATATCTTCTGATAAAGGAACTGAACCACTGGAGTCAGGCAGGAAGAACTCTCTTACACCTGAGAAGTTATCTCCTTTTGGTATAGGGAAGTAAAGGTTACGACCAACAGCAACAGGGTCAACAGTGTCAGCCATGTCAAAGGTTGTCATCGCTGTGATTGATGCAGTCTTTGGTGTTAAAGAAGAACCGACATTGATACCTGCATCTAACCTGAACTGTCCATGCCTACTGAATAAGAGAAGAGTGTTAGCAAATGCGACTGCTGAGACAAGGAAGTTAATAGAAGTACCACCAGTGCTTAGATCTACTGGGTCACTATCTACAACAGTTTGCACAGTCTCAGGCCAGAACCTTTCAAAGGCAGCAGCAGCACTAAGAATGACATTCTCATCTGCTAGTAACACCAGTCTGTTTCTAAAGAGGTTGATGTTTTGTATGTAGCTATCGACAAAGGAAGGTTCAGGTGCTGTTGTTGCATCACCAGCTAATCGTTCACCCCATGTATGTTTCTTAAATTCAAAAGTTACAGTTCCATTTGATGCCACATTTCTAACTAAGACATGAGGCATTGTTGTTGCGTTGAACTTGTATTCAATACCAGGTGCAACTGTTTCTTTCCACGTTCCATCTCCGAAACCACTGCCTGCTACTGTGTTGAACTTGACGAAGTAATCATCTAGTTGTGTTGCCTTACTTCCTTGCACTCTGACAATAAAGCCATGCTCTGCAATAGTGGGCAGGTCACTCATATCATCAACAACTTCTTTAATAGCCTTGGTATCTTCTCCAGTTCTATTGTCTTTACTGCTTAAGGTGTAAGCACCTCCATCATCTTTAGTAATACGAATAATGTAGTCGTCATTAGTAACAGTAAACCCTGAGATTGTATTAAGCAGGGTGGCTAACTCATCAGCAATTGTGACGTTAGATAGTGTTGGGTTATAAACGACAGTGCAATTGCCAGAAGCAGAACTAGACAGTGCGACTGTGTATTGGAATTGGTTAGCACTGTTAACTGTGATCGTGTACTTACCAGCTACTGCTGCATTACCAGCAGGGAATGACATCTTGACTTCATCTCCTGTTGATAAGCCATGACCATTAGCTGTGACTGTGACAGTTGTACTGCTAGTGGTAAAGGATGCAGGTGTTTCCCTACCTCCTGCTGGCATTGTCTTAAATACTTTTGTTGTGCCGTTTAAGTTAACGCTGTACTCAGTGTCATAGTTAGCTGCCTTTATAAATACCATTGACTTTGTTCCCCATATAGGAGACAAAGCAGTGTCCATTATTACTTTCTTTTCTCTATTAACAATGAATGTAAAGTCAGCAATACTTGCAACTCTGATTTGTTCTGAAGGTGAACCTGTTACATCTAAATAGGTAACACCGTCTGGTGTGCTTGGTGTGTATGTTGTTCCATCTAAGTCACATACCTTGATAGCTGGCCCACTACTTGTCTCGTAAATAATAATCATATATTTAACAGTCCCATCTCTATCGACCATGTGAACAAAAGGTCGATTAGTTTTGCTTGAGTTCAATGCTGTGCCAGTAAACAGCAGAGCTTCGTGCTGCATTGATGGACGTTTCTTTAATCCTTCAACTGGACTAGGCAAGCAATTGATTACAGCTTCTGCCTGTGATGCCAGTCTTAATGCAGGTGGCTGTTGACTAACCCCATTGATGAGGTTGGGAATAGCAGAACTAACTAAAGGCATCTACCTAAGAACAGTACGACTTGGTTGATAAGTTTGAAATACTCCTGTGTGATTAGGATTACCTCTAATCATATTGTGATCTCCTGCATTATTCTCTTCTTCCATGAACAAAGCTTTAGCTTCTGCTTCTGCTGTAATGTTTATCTTACTTAGATCTGCACTACCTAGTATCTGTTCTTGTA
>Ga0163180_10001797_pt1 | contig 12135 bp, 11 predicted proteins | sample AtlANTMetagenome_2_FD_109647 | JGI IMG/M metagenome (GOLD analysis project Ga0163180, IMG submission 109647) | Marine eukaryotic phytoplankton communities from the Atlantic Ocean - Atlantic ANT 4 Metagenome | ecosystem: Environmental > Aquatic > Marine > Oceanic | place: North Atlantic Ocean...
CTCCGCACTCCAGCTATACGACAGGGTGTCGTTGTCGGGTTCGCTAATGACCGCGTCATCGCCAATGGTCACGGTCAAAGCGTCGCAGTAGCCACAAATGTACGAATAGGCGGACTCTTCGCACACGGCCAGCCCTCCATCGTGGGTTTTGTCCAGGCCGGGGTTGACTGCGGGCGGAGTATTGTAGCTTCGCTCGGATGCTGTGATGGTCATTTCATCGGGTACAGACCAGCCGGATCCATCGTGTACTGCCAGAGAGACGGTATAGTCCCCTGCGACATCGGGGTAGAAAGTCGTCGTAGCGGCTTCGCGGTCGGCAAATGTATGCACGTTCACGGAAGATGCGGCGGGTCGAGACTCCAAATCCCAAAAGTAAGTGAGGGGTTGCTCATTGGGGTCATAGGAGCCCGAACCGTCCAAGACGACGTGTGTGCAGTCTTCTTCTGCTTTGTCATCCCCGGCGACCGCTACAGGAATATCGGATTCAGTTGCTGAGACTCGGACCACAACGGTGTCGGCCTCTGAAGGCAGCAGGCCATTGTTCACCACCAGGGCGATCAGGTAGAGACCGCTAACATCGGGCGTGAATGTGGGTGCAGAAGTCTCGGCGGATGAGAGCTCTGTCAGTTCGCTATGGGAAGGCACCTGCGCGAATGTCCAGGAGTAGCTGAGATCCCGTCCTGTGATATCGCTTGAACCTGAACCATCCAGCGTCACCGTGTCGCCAACGGCTTTAGTGACATCCTCACCAGCGTCTGCTTTTGGCAGTTCGGCGGTTTTTATGGTGACCGTCACTCGGTCCGGTGTCGATGACTCACCGAGGGCATCGGTCACAATCAGTGAAACGACGTATGTGCCTTCGGTATCAGCAACAAAGCTGGTCTGTGCGTCGGTGGTGTCATTGACTAAAAATGGAGCCACAGACTCATCTAAAGCGCTGCCCGCAGGAAGGGTGTCAAACGCCCAGTGGTACGTCAGCGGATCACCATCTGGATCGTAGGAGCTCGAACCATCGAGTGTGATGGTAGATGTGCTTGAAATCGTGAGATTGCTCCCGGCTTCTGCGGTCGGGGATTGGTTGGCGCTCTCGCTTTCCTTCTCGTCTCCACAGCCGGTCAAAGCAGCGAATGCAACGATGCCCAAACCCGCTGACAGGAACTGACGACTATGGAATTTCAGGCAGAACATAGATGCCCCTGCAGATATGGGTGAGGGTGATCCGATCAGAGTCGTCGAGGCTACAGTCATTCACGTTTAGTGTGACGTCGTACTCCGCCGTAGTGTCGGTGTCGTACACGGCGGGACCCCCAGGAAGTATGACGTTTGCGACGGCACTGGTGGAACTGACCCATTCCAATGGGTCGCCATCGATGGACCAGTTGTAGTTCAGCGTGTCGCCATCTGGATCTGAAGAGCCGGTACCATCCAATGGATAGATGGTGTCGGCGCAATCATCGCAGGTCCACACGTACGAGGAGGTGCTGCAGTTGGCTTCAACCAGCACTGTCTGATCGCCGCCTGCATTGGCGGTCGGGCTGTTGTTTTCGTCTTCGGAGCCAATCAGATAGGTCACGATGTCCGGGCTGGATGTCTGACTTCCGTCATTGACCTGGAGTTGAAAGGTCCATTCCCCGGTGACATCCCATGTGAATTGCGGGTCGACACGCGTGGGGTCATCAAAGCCGTACAAAGCGGCGTCGGAGCCTCCCGGGGCGCTCACGACAGACCAAGAATAGGTCAGCGCATCGCCGTCAGGATCATGGCTTTCCCATCCTCCCAAAGTGAACGGATTCACCGTGCAGGGGGGAAGGGCTCCACCTGAGCCGGCTTCGGCGACGGGAGCGCGATTGTCGGATCGCACATCGATGGTGCAATAGTCTGCCGATGACCATTGAATCCCGTCGTCAACCACGAGACTCATGACGTATAAACCCTGGCAATCGGGAATGATGCTGGGTGTCGCTGTTCCTTGGTCAAAAATGTTGGAGGTCTTGAGGCGAGAACACTCCGGTGTGGAAGAAACTCCCCAGTTAAAAGCCAGTTTGGCGCCTTCGGGATCGGCAGACGCGCTGCCGTCCAAGCGGGTTGCGAGCCCGACACGTCCGTACCCATCGTCTCCACAATTCGCCAACGGAGCTAAATCATCCGAGGACACTGTCACGACGAGATAGTCGGGGTCGGATGCATGGCTCGGGTCATTAATACGAAGGGAGATGACGTATTCCCCCGCCAGATCGGGGAGGAAAGTCGGCCGGTTCGACGTGCTGGTCAAGTTTTCCGAAAAGTCTGCTTCTGTTACCGATGAGTCCGCAGGCACACGCTCGAAGCCCCATGTGAAGGTGACTTCGTGTGCCGCATAATCTTCGCACCATTGGCTGCCGTTGCCGTTCAACGTGATGGAGGCACCGACGGGGGCATTCAAGGAAGCGCCGGCCTCTGCAATGGGAATATTGCAAGTGGGTTCGGTGGATTCGACCTTGGACTCGGAACCACCGCAACTGAGAACGAACGGGAGTATCGCCAAAAACAGTCTCGATGTGGTGTGGGAGGCGTCGGTCATGTCCAGTCCTGTGTGCCGCTGGTCGTGTCATCGTGCGCGTACGCGTGCGATGTGGTGTGGTGCGGGCTTAGCAATTGTGTCGTGCGGTAGTGTACGGAGGGCGAAGGCTGATCGTCAACGAAAAGAACGCATCTCGTCACGGATACCGATCACAGGTCCACGATAAGCGAGTCCGATTTCCTGGGTGGCGATAACCGGAAGTTGGTTGTACCCCGCCGATGTATGGCGAGCAATTTGGACTTCATTGGACTTGGATAGATCCAGTTTTTGTGGTTGTCAGTTTTTGTCGGTAATTCTCTCGGTCGGCGCCTCTGTTTTGCAGCCTTACTTGCGCGTCAACGCTACCCCGAAGGTCCGATAGAGAGTTTACAGCCGCCCAGAACCTGTTGTTGCGAACTGGAACCGGCTGTTTTTTCGGCCATAAATCCGTGTTTACGGGGTTGGTGCTCGGGGGAAGAGGGTGGGCCGTCGACCGTGTAGTGATTAGGGGTCCCTTCTGAAGACTATTTGGAGCATTCCATGGGATTGTTTGATTTCATTACCGGTGGTTCGGAAGGCCAACTCAAAAGACATACCAAGCGGGCGAAGAACTTGAATGCGCAGGCGGAGGATCGAGAGGCAAGCCTTCACTGGTTGGCCGAAGATGGGTCCGAACAAGCCATTTTTGGATTGCTTGGACGTTTTAATGTCACATACGAGCACCAAATGAAGGACCTCAATGAGAAACAGTTGGTGTTTGATCTTCTGGAAGGATTGGGGGACACCGTGTGTGGTCCCATCAAAGTATGGGCACGGACAGCCCATCAGTTTGCGCGGCCCCTTCAATTGGTTCAGCAATTTGAGGGAGAAGAGGAAACTGTTGCGTTTCTGCTGGATCTGCTGGCGGGAGAAAACGATCCCTTCAAGCCTGAGAAGAAGCGTCAGATTCTCATTCGTTTAGCGGAATACACCGATGACCGGATTGTCCCCGTCATCGAACCCTGCTTGCGCGATTTCGATGAAGGAATTCGCTATGCTGCGGTGGAGGCTGCACTCGCTCAGCCTGATGAGTCCGTTCGGCTGTCTCTCGCGGAATGTATCGCTGACGATAAAGAAGAGTCGAATAGGCTCAGGGTTCGGATTGCGGAGGCATTTCACCAGCGAGGATGGTCGCTTGAGGACTACGCCGCGGCCGTGGAGTCATTCCCTCCTCATGGTTGGCAAGTCGACGATGGGAAGCTTTTCCCGGCTTAAATGCGAGTCGCCGAAGTGGGCGTAAGCTCGCCGGATAATGGGGAGAGGAATGCGGTGCGAAAGACGTCACCCTCTAAACCGCGTCCCAATAGGCACATCGCCTTCACGACAGCCGCCTCTCCAGTCATGTCTCCGATGAAGATGCCCCCGGCATCTCGAGCGGCATCGCTGCCGGCGTAGCGCCCGGGCCGGCTTGCACCGGTGCGGCATTGGCTGCCCACCAAGACATGCACCCCAGCCTTTGAAGCGCGCTCGATAGCTGCGGGCCATTTTGATTGAGGAAGGTTTCCTTCTCCAAAACCGCGCAACATGATCACACGTTTTCCGGCATCGACCAAGGCATCGATGGCACGGGACTCCATGCCGGGAAAAATACTGATGATGGCGACATCTGTGGACACGGCAGTGTTGACGGTCAGTGGCCCGGTTCGCTGTATAGGACGGCTGACGTATTCGATATCTACGCCCAGATTCAGCAGTGGGGGATGATTGGGTGATGCGAATGCGTCGTATTCGTGAACAGAGGTTTTGGTGGCGCGATTCCCTCGAAAGAGGTGGTTACCGAAATACAGAGACACCTCTCTGATACCCATGGTCGCGCAGATGGCCGAGTGCACCAAGTTGACTCGGGCGTCAGTCCGCGGCTCGGAAAGGGGACGCTGTGATCCTGTGAGCACGACCGGTTTGTGGTTTCCGCTTAGCATGAAGCTCAACGCACAGGCGGTGAAGGTCATGGTGTCGGTACCGTGAAGCACGACGAAGCCGTCATAATCATCGTGAGCATCTTGGATGGAATCGGCCAGACGTCCCCAATCGGACGGGGTGAGGTCTGATGAGTCGACATTGGACACGAGGCGCCCTTCAATGTCGGCGACCTGTTGCAACGAGGGTACGAGTTGGTAGGGGTCGGGGGCCTCTTCGTTTGGCACCAAGTGGCCCGGATCGCCGGCGTGCACCATGCTGAGTGTGCCGCCGGTGTAAAGGAAGAGAAGACGAGGTTGCACGCTCACCAGATGTACAACTCGTCGTCGTAGCACTCACCTTCTGCGATGTCGGAGCAGGTGGAATCATCGATGCAGTACTTGAGATCGCCGAACCAGTCTCGCTCGTCAGACGCTTCCCACTTGTCGTATACCCGCTGTTGCGTTTCACAGGCAGCAGTGCATTCACCGACGGATGTGTGATCCATTTCGATCTCGTCGCAAGAGATCAACTTTTCGCAGGTGGATTCACACGAAGGCTCACAGCCGACCAACGCGCCGCCTACGAGAATGCAGGGAATGAGAAACCTTGGACGCATCATGATTACCAAACCGGCGAGCAGTAGCCTTCTTTCAGGTTTTGGCAGTCCGTCTCGGCTACGCACTCCATCCAGAGCGCAACTTGGCGGTCGTTCTTAAGTTCGGGATCTTCTTTGTCCTGATCTTTCTTCTCATAAGGATCGTAGTCGCCCAACTCGCCAGGAACTTTTAGCGCTCCCTCACAGGCATCCATGCAGTCCGAGACCTTTTCGCCCCGCGTTTCACTGCCCAGCAATCCATATTCTTCATCACCAAATTTATCGCCGCAGTTCGGAGTGGTACCGTACAGCTTATTGCAGGTGCTTTGGCAATCTTTGCCGCAACCGATGAAGGCGAAAGGCATCAATAGCAAACAGAGCGCTGAGGGGAGACGAGCGGTCATAGGACCTCCATTGAGGCCGATCTTAATGCCGACAGCGCCTATTCGCCACTGGCGGCCTTTCCCTGGCATCATGCTAGAGAGGTTCACTAATCAGACAGGATGTTTTTGGTGCATGTGCTTCAGATCACTCCCTACTTCCCGCCCACCTGGGCTTACGGAGGTATTCCGAGAATTGTCGATGGCCTGTCGCGTGCATTGGTCGAAGCGGGACATCGGGTCACCGTGCTCACGACCGATGTCTTGGATGCGTCAGACCGAGTTTCTGGCGAACAGGACCGTCATCACCATGGAGTGAGGGTGTTGACGGTGCCGAATGTGTCGAATCATTTGGCATACAAGCACCAGCTTTTCATGCCCCGAGGAGCTGCCGGTCTATTGGATGGTATTGAGGATAAGGTCGACGTGGTGCACCTTCATGGGCACCGTCACTTGCTCAACAATGCCGCGGTCAAATGGGCAAAAGATCGAGGTATTCCTTACGTCATGACGCCGAATGGAACGCTTCTTCGGCACGAGCGCAAAGTCGGTGTGAAATGGCTCTGGGACCGGCTGGTTTCTGGCGGTATTCCGGAGGGGGCATCCCGCTTGATTGCGGTGAGCGCCGCCGATGTGAGTCGCCATCGTTCTGCCGGTATTGACGGGGATCGCATCACGCGGATCCCAAACGGGCTCGACCTGGGTGAGTTTCAAAGTCTGCCCGAACAGGGAGAATTTCGTCGACGCTACGGCTTGGGTGAGGGACCGATAGTGACCTATTTGGGACGGGTATCTCCCCGTAAAGGTGTCGAACATTTGGTCCGTTCCTTTTTTGGTGGTGCGCTGAAGCCGGCTCAACTGGTGATCGCGGGTAATGACATGGGCGCTATGGATACGGCACGGAGTGAGCCTCATGACTCCGACGTCCATTTTGTAGGCTTGGTGCAGGGCCAAGAGCGATTGGCCTTGTTGGCCGACACCGATGTATTGGTCTACCCCTCCGCCGACGAGGTGTTTGGATTGGTGCCCTTTGAAGGGCTGCTCTGTGGGGCTCCCGTTGTCGTAGCGGATGATTGTGGGTGTGGAGAACTGATCGCGGAGGCCGGTGCGGGTTTGCTGGTTCGCTATGGGGATGTTGATGGTCTACGCGCACGCATAAAGACACTGATTACCGATAGGGATGCCGCCAGTGCGATGGTGAAGCGAGGCCGACGATACGTACAAGAACAGTTGGGCTTCAAGGTGGTGGCCGACAGGCATCTCGAAGTCTACCGGGCGGTCGTGGGATGAGTCGCGACTCGATTTTGCAGCGTTTGGGGTGGTTGTCCATTCTGGCTTTGATTGCGCTGGCATACATGAATGCGCTGAATGCGCCCTTTGTGTATGACGACAAAATTGAGGTTGTGGGGAATCCGACGATTCGCGACTTGGGTCAACTAGGGGCGGTGTTTGAATACAACGTTTCTCGATTTTGGCTGATCCTGACCTACGCCTTCAATTACCGATCTTTTGGTCTTGATCCTTTCGGGTACCACGTCACGAGTCTTGTGATTCATGGCCTTGCGGCCGCGGCTGGTTTGGTCTTTTTGGTTCGACTGGGGCGCTTAGGGGAACACAGACAACCCATCTGGACCGCCCTCATTGCGACGTGTCTTTGGGCGGTCCACCCGATGGCTACAGAAGGGGTCACCTACATTACGGGTCGTTCTGAGAGTCTTTGCGCTCTCTTTGTTTTGTCGACCATGGCCGTTTGGGCTCGGGCCTTATTGATTGAGCGTGAAACCGATCGCGTCGCTCGGGGCGCTCGAAGCTTTGCCGTGGTCCTCTGTTTTTTATCGATGGGGACCAAAGAAGTGGCGGCGATGACCCCATTTGCTTTGTTTGCAATGGAGTGGTTTTTTGGGCGTCGCCAGGACAGTCGTCGGGTGGCTACGATGTGGTACCTACCGTTCTTGGGGGCCATCGCTCTAGCTGTAGTGGCGCGGTTCCTGTATGCGGAGCATTTCATACCCAAAGAGGTCGATCGACCATTTTTGACGCAACTCAGCACTCAGGCTGAGGTTTGGCTCAGGTATGCGGGCCTATGGGCGCTACCCGTCGGTCAAACGATTTATCACCACATTCCCGACGTCATACCGTGGTCTCTTCGGGGATTGTCCACGTGGGTGGGCTTTGGTGTGACGGTATGGGCTCTTTGGCGCTGGTCTCGGTCACGCCCGCTGGTGGCCTTTTCATTGGTGTGTGCTGCCTTATTTCTGATGCCGAGCAGTTCTTTTGTAGCCTTGAAAGAAAGCATGGCCGAACACCGTGCGTATTCGATGGGTTTGTTTTTGCTGTCGGCCGCGGTGTGGTCGATACCCAGTCGACATAGCAGTCGCTTTTTACTCTTGGCTGTTCTTTTAGTCCCGGTCTATATGGGCGCGACCATTGCTCGCAATGCTGTATGGGGCAATGAAGTCAAGCTTTGGGAGGAAGCGACTAGCCAGAATCCCGAGGTTGCCGAAGGCTGGTATGGCTTGGGTGATGCGCACCGGTTTGCAGGCGACTATGACCGCGCAGTCGAAGCGTACGAGAAAGCCCTGTCACTCGATCCCGAACACTTGGATTCGTGGAATAATTTGGGGATTGCCAAAGTGAATACCGGTGACGTGTACGGTGCTCGGTCGGCGTGGAAAGCGGCATTGAGGGTCAAGCGTTCATACTGTAAGGCGCACGCCAATTTGGGATTCTTGGCGCATACTCGCGGTCAAATTGAAGATGCCGTGGTCGAGTTCAGAACGACGTTGACCTATTGCCCTGAAAATATCGTCGCCCACTACGGCTTGGGCACGATCTATGCCGATGAGCGTCGAAACCCCAAACGGGCCATTGCACACTTTGAGGCGTTGCTGGAGATTGATCCCGAATTCAGTCGCGCTGAAGAAGTTCAGAAGCGACTGCTTGAACTGACTTGGTAACTTTAGGCGGCTCGATGCCAACGCGACAAAGCGCGTCCCATTCGCCATGCTTCGTCGATGGTTCCGCTGGCCCAGGCGTCACGCAAAAGGCGTGCTATCGGTCGGGGTCTAAGGTAAAAACCCGTCCATGCTTGGCGAACCAAGCCGGCCAATTCGTCGGTCGACATGCTGGTCAAGGTGGTTCGACATTGGTCGGAATCGAGCGGATTGGTCACCGGCCCGGAATCCGACCGAGGATGCGAAAATAAGGGTGTACCGGGCATGGCCGACAGGGTGGAAAACTGCACGTAGTCGGCACCGATATCGCGACAGAAATCGATCGATTTCTGGACGGCTTCTGCATTCTCACCAGGTGCGCCGAGAATCATATAGGCCAGCGAACGAAGGCCCGCGGCGCGGGTCTGGGCGAAGGCGGAAATGGACTGTTCTACGGAGATGTCTTTGCGCAGGAGAGCGAGCGTCTCGGGGTTTGCACTTTCGACTCCGTAGGCGACCACTCGGCACCCAGCACGTCGCATCAGTGAAAGGATTTCCGGGTCGGCGTTGTCCACCCGGCCTTCGCACTTCCATTCGACTCGAAGTCCCCGGCGTAGGATTTCGTGACAGATGCCTGCGACACGCTTTTTGTTCAGCGTAAAGTTGTCGTCGTAGAAATTGATGAAGCCCACGCCAAAGTCGTTTTGGAGCCGTTCCATTTCGTCGACAACTTCGACGGGCTGTCTTGCCCTCCATTTAGAGCCTCCGACGCTTTTGTCGCAGAAGGAACATCGGAATGGGCATCCTCGACTGCTGATCATGGTGGCAAAGCCACGCTGGGTAGCGAAGAGATACCGATAGGCGTGGTTGGGCAGTAGATCTCGTGCCGGCAGAGGTAGGGTGGACGGGTCGGGTTGTTCCGCGGCCACATAAGGCGCATTCCGAACTCGAACACCCGGTGGGGGCGGGCCTTTACCACCGCTGGTCCACCAGTCTAAGAGGGGGTTGATGATGGGCTCACCTTCACCGATGACAGAGGCATCGAGACCCGGGATTTCTGAAAATATCGATTCTCCAACGGCCGTGGGATGGGGTCCTCCCATCACAATACGGTCCACATAGGGGCGGACGATATTCACTGCCCGGGCCGCCACGTCGGCCACCGGCGTCATGGCTGTGAGTCCGACCACATCGGGCCGCCTTCGTGCGATTTCTGCTTCGAAGTCTGCCCATCCCATGTTGAGCGCGTAGGCATCCAGAATGTCGACCTGGTGTGTGGACTGTCGAACCATTGCGGCGATGTAGGCCAGGCCTAAAGGAGGCACGCTCAACCCGGTATCGTTCGTGTTGCGCCGAGGTGGCCTGACCAACAGAAGCCGCATCGCTCTACCCGTCTCTTCGTTTCATGATCATGCAGAGTGCGGACGCATGAGTGGCGCACACATCGGCGTCGGCTTCAGGAGGAAACAAAAAGCCCATGGAGGCCACACCATGAATGTCGGTATTGACGAGCGATGATGCGGTATCGTTCGTGATTCCCCCTAAAGCAAACACGGGGATGTCGATACCCGCGATGGTTTGGATCAGACCATCGCGCTCCAAAGCGGGACGGATATCTGAGGGTTTGGATAGGGGTGTGAAGACGGGGCTGATGGTGGCGTAATCGGCACCGGCCTGTTCGGCTTCGGCGATCTCCTCGGCACTGTGGCAGCTCACTCCCAGCCAGCCCCGCACCCGGCTTCGTGCCTGTGGGATGTCGGCATTGCTAGGCAGGTGAAGGCCCCATCCGGAGGCTTCGGCAATATCGATGGCGGCGTCGTGAGAAGCGTGAAGAATGAGTCCCCGACCCATGAGCGGGGAAATTCGTCGCGCCAGTTCGACGTATGCGGGTTTGGATAAGTGAGGTTCTCGTAGGACGACAGCCTGTAAGCCGCCGTCGACGGAGCCTTGCAACAGCCAGGTCAGTGTGCGACCGCAGCCATGATCGCCGGGAGAAATTCCGAGTACCGATGGAATTATGGCCATGCTGGACCCCCGATGGCCGTCATTCTACCGTCTTGGGGAGACGATGCTGTCGCATATTTTCGCTCTGCAATTCGGCCGGCTTCGAAGGCCATGCGTCCGGCCTCCACGGCAAACTTCATGGCATGCGCCATTTGGACAGGATGGTTGGCGCCAGCGATGGCGGTATTCAAGAGGACTCCGTCGGCACCCAACTCCATGGCTTGCGCTGCGTCGGATGCGGTTCCCAACCCGGCGTCGATAATCAGGGGGACATCCACGGATTCTCTGATGATTTCGATTCGGGCGGGGTTGGCGATGCCTCTGCCGCTGCCAATGGGGGAGGCGAGCGGCATGACCGCGGCACACCCAATGTCGGCCAGTCGCTCGCAAACGACGGGGTCGTCTGCGCAATAGGGCAAGACGGTAAAGCCTTCTTTGACCAATTGTCGAGCGGCTTCAAGGGTACCTTCGCTGCACGGGAAGAGGGTTCGTGGGCACCCGATCACTTCCAGTTTGAGCCATTTCGTATCCAGGAGTTCTGCGGCCAGGTGTGCCGTCATGATCGCATCTTCGGGGGTGAAGCAGCCTGCGGTGTTCGGCAGTAAATGAATTCGGGATCGGTCGATATGATCGAGAACGTTATCGGCGCCCCGCGCATCGAGGTCGACCCGACGTATGGCGAGCGTGACCATCTGTGTTCCTGATGCGTCGTGAGCGGCAGACATGGTGTCGAAGTCGGCGTATCGCCCGGTTCCCACGAGTAATCTGGAGGTCAAGTCTAGCCCGCCGACAGTCCACATAGGAGTAACGTATCCACCCAGAGCCCATCGATCGACCGTATGATGGTTTGAGCTTGCAGGTTTTCGTCGAGGTGGGCCAGAATGGGCTCAATAGGAGTGAATGATGCGGAACTACAAATGGCTCGTTTTGACGATTCTTTTCGCAGGCTGTGCGAAGGATGAATGCGTGGACGAGAATGGTTGCGACAGTGGAGGTCCGGAGGAGTCTTATGAGCCTACCGGAACGGTTGAGGTGACGGTGCAGTGGACTCAGTCGACCAACCTTTCGGTAGCATTCACGGGTGTGTCGCGAGCGCGTTTTGGGATCGTCGAACCTGGGGGTTGGATCAAAGAAGACTGCCCAGATGGCGATTATTGCCATGAATTGATCAACCCGGGTGAGGAATTGGCAGGGAGTCACAACCTGACTTCAATTCAAACGCTCACCGACGCCGATAGAGAGTGGGACGGTACGTTGAGTGGCAAAGAAACCTGGATGCACCGCGAAGATATGGCGAGTCAGGTATGGGCGTTATTTTCGTGGGGAGGAAAGTGTCTAAAGGTGGGTGGTGAAGACAATTCACTGTACGACTACTATGCCGAATTCGGCTGCCCTCGATGATGGGTGTGAGATCTGGCTTCCATGTCTGACCGTCGATTCTGCGTACCTCGGCCTCATTGAAGACACTCAAAACTATTCATTGCAGATTTTTCCCCTTCTTGGTAATTTTCACCCACGTCGAAGGTGGCTTTTTGCTGGTTTCGGCGCTTCATTTATCTGAGGAGACCAAAAAATGAAGAACCTTACACTTGCACTTATTGGCTGTGTTGCCCTTTCGTACGGTTGTTCGAAAGATTGCGACAGCGGCCTCGAAGCAGACACTGCGGGCAACTGCCCAGAAGTAGAAGCTGATGCCGATGCCGACGCTGATGCCGACGCTGATGCCGATGCCGATGCCGATGCCGA
>Ga0163180_10001798_pt1 | contig 12128 bp, 13 predicted proteins | sample AtlANTMetagenome_2_FD_109647 | JGI IMG/M metagenome (GOLD analysis project Ga0163180, IMG submission 109647) | Marine eukaryotic phytoplankton communities from the Atlantic Ocean - Atlantic ANT 4 Metagenome | ecosystem: Environmental > Aquatic > Marine > Oceanic | place: North Atlantic Ocean...
AGGGTGAAAAGCTCCCGGCGGCACGCGAATAGCAATTCGAGAAACCGAACGGGCTTCCGCAAAAACCGATAGGGACCCCCGTTTTCGGTCCCCCGGTAGAGCAACCAGTCGTTCAGCGACTTCCTTTTGAACCATCACGACCAGACGGTCAAATCGCTCGGGTGTATCGAGCATCCGGGTGATCATGCGGGTGCCAGCATTGTAAGGAAGGTTCGCTACACAGCTCCACCGCCCCTCTGGAAGCACATCGCCAAAGTCCACCCGCGCTGCATCCGCCTCAATCAGATTCACAGCAGGCAGCCGGTCCCGAATGAAGCCCGCCATGTCCCGGTCGAGTTCAATCGCAGTGACACTCGCGCCAGACGCCAACAACGCTTCCGTCAGTACGCCGAGGCCGGGCCCAATTTCGAGAACCTGACTCCCCTCCCCAACACCGGATGCCCCAATAATTTGCCGAACCACGCCCAAAGAGGTCAAAAAATGCTGACCAAAGCGCTTCTTTGCCCGCTGCTCAAGGGTCTTTAGCAATTGTGAGGGGTGTGTCATTCCACTCCCGGCGTCCACTGTGCCCGGGCCGCCCGGTCGAGCCCATGAGTCTCCCCACTGAGGAGTCTCAGACGTCCCGCGTGCGCGATCATCGCCGCATTATCCGTACACCGATGCTTGGGAGGCAAGCGAACGTCCAGGCCCAAGCCTGCCATCGCTTCACGGAGCTGGCTATTCGCAGCCACCCCACCTGCCATAGTGATCGATTCGACACCTGTCTGTTGGGCAGCCTTTTTGACCCGACGCGTGAGCACATCGACGACAGCCTGCTGAAACGATGCGCAGATGTCCTCGGGTGACGCGCGGTCCTCAGACTCCAGATGCGCACGAACCGCCGTTTTTAGACCTGAAAAGCTCATATCGAGAGGTCGGGTGCCTCGGTGGCCCGACGGCGTCTTTGGTGCACGCATTTTAGGTTGCGGCCGCGGAAACGCCACGGCATTGGGATTCCCCTTCTTCGCCAGCCGGTCCACAGCCGGCCCCCCTGGATATCCAAGACCCAGCATCCGAGCGACCTTATCAAAAGCCTCACCGGCCGCATCATCTATGGTCTCGCCCAAGACACGGTAATCGCCCAACGATTCCGCCAAATACAAGCTCGTGTGGCCACCTGAGACCACCAGACTGAGGAACGGAAAAACAGGACCGTCCGGCTCGAGCATCGCCGACAACAGATGCCCCTCAAGATGGTTGACACCAATAAACGGCACCCCCCATCCTGCAGCGGCAGACTTCCCAAAACAGAGCCCCACCAAAACCGCTCCAATCAGGCCAGGACCCGCGGTAGCCGCCACGGCATCCGGCCTCTCAATGCCCGCCTGGGACAAAGCGGCCCGAACAGTGCTAACAATCTTGTCCGCATGAGCTCGACCTGCCAGTTCGGGCACGACACCACCGTATTCACCGTGAATCTGCTGGGTATACACCACATCGGACAACACACCGGCCGGTCCTATGACACTCGCCGCTGTCTCATCGCAACTGGTTTCTATACCCAACACAATCATGGGGCCCTTCTCACCCAGAACGGCGCATCATGCAATTCTAATGGGTCACTTGAGACATGTATTTATCGGGCTCGAACCGACCTTCATCCTTCACGCCATCATGACATTGAGTGCAAACATCCAGTTTCGGCTGCCGCTGAATATTCGTTTTTGCAGGCCCGCTAATGTGCTCAATTCCAGGGCCATGGCAGGATTCGCATCCCACATTTTCAAGGCCTTCCACCTGACTGGGGTGTTGCGGACCCGAAGGCTGATTCGCGCCGGTCACATGACACGACCAACATTCCAGATCTTTGGAACGGCCAACTTGCTGTAGAGTGGACCACGCATAGGCATGAGGCGTCGACTTCCACTGCGCATGCTGAGACGGGTGACAAGACAAACAGGCTTGCTCTCCAACAAAGGCAGAATGAGCACCTTTGGATCGGGGCACTGCAATGGCAGCAGCAGCGTCAATCAATGGCTTGGCGGCTTGGACAAGAGCATGAATATCGGGGTGATCGTCAATCTTGTCATTTAGGGGGCGCAGACGATTACGTATCCGATGTTTCTGTGTATCCGGCTGTTCTTTCGATACCGCAATCTCGGACTGCAACCCATCCACTTGACGACTTAATCGTCGAATCCGACTATCGAGCGCGCCCTTATTTTTAGATCCGCCCCGGGACTGTCGATCCGACTTTGCTCTCTTCAAACGCGCCTCAATCTTCTTTAATTTGGATTCAAGCTCTTCCGCAGCCCCATCAACTTGAAAGCCCGAACCCCCTTCAACAAGCAAAACACGGGCCACACCCAGCTTTTTACCTCGTGTGCCCGTGGATAGTTGCAGCGCCGTTTGGCCCAGTGGTTTTGGCGTCTTTATGCTCTTTCGTCCGTGACCGTTCACCACCAGGTCGACTTCGGGCAACGCCTCCACCAAGGCCTCATCCGCTTTCGAGTCTTGATGGGATAACAAAACGAGCAAATCCACAACACCCATTTCCGTTATCGCTGTTTTCACAGCTGGGACCGCCAGACTGTAGGTGCATTTTCCGGCAGTGGCACGCCCTGAGACACCCAAAAACCCGACCGTCAAACCCCCTCGATGGACCACTCGGTAGGTCGGCAACTCCATCCCTTCACAGGTCATATTGGTCGCTATAGCGGGAAGTTCCAGATCTTGAACCCGCGCACTGAGCCAATCCACACCCAAGCTCAGATCGGATTCCCCAAAAAGCATTGCATCGATGCCGCCTTGGGCGTAGGCACGAAGCAGCAGGTCACCTTTTACTCGCTGTTGAGGAAGGCGTGCCTCATCGAGCCGCTCCGACTTCCAGAGCAAGTCCCCCGCATCCACAACAAGGGTCGGTCCATTTTGTCTGACTTCCTCGAGGATTGTTGCTCTTCTGGACAGACCGCCCAGGGGGTTCTTCGGTCAGCCGCAGGGCTCAATTTCCCCGTGAACATCGGCTGTGTAGACCAACAAGAGCTTTCGCTCATCAGTAGGCGGAGTGGCATCGGGTTCACCATTGAACACCCCACAAGCCAGAGCCAAGGCGAGCCAGATCATGGTTTGTCATCCGCTGGTACGGTCCCTATGCGTTCACGGCGAGCCGCTTTTTCTGCATCCCGAGCATCCTTACGATTGGACTCTCGGACCAGATCCCGAACGACTTCTACCAGGCCACTATGAACGATATAGACCCCGTCTTCACCCTCGACGGATGCATAAAACCGGTCTCGTGAGTGACCCTCCGAGTCTTTCGCGCTCGGCCCTGCCCCACCAATCCGAATGACTCTCTGACCGTCCTCGCGATTGCGGAGCACCACGCGAGCATAAGGTTCTGCCAAACCATAACGAGTCCATTCATCGGAGGGGTTCTCGACAAACTCCTCGACCTCAAGCTCAGCGAAGCGACGCGCCACACGCTTCGGTGTGCTCCCTGAAACCGGTACTCCATCTTTCCAGACCCACTGTTCCGCCGCGTAACGCACTCCTGCATCACCGTGAACGCTGGCCTCTGGCGAATCCGCTAAGACAGCATCGATAGCGACCACATCATCGGCCTCTACCTTCACTACACGCCGATTGCGGAGAGTCGCTGGGTCTTTGGCGAAAGTCTCCAGCATGCCACTCCGGGCCACATATAGGGTGTCATCGTCATCCTTAAGGACATAGGCGAGCGCATCAAATCGACTGTCTCTGGGTGCGTCAGCCCCCACCCGAATCCGTATGGGCGGGCGCGATGAAAATCGGATTTCCATGTCGACTCGGGGCCGATCCAGTCCTTGGCTTTCAAACAGTTCCGGATCCCGAGTCTCAAACCGTACCGCCTTGAGTGCACTGACCCGACCCAACAACCGACGGGCATGGTCGTTGTCGGCGGACATATTTATCGGCGACGTCATATTCCATTGACGGGGCCCAATGCGATCCATCGTCAACTCGTACTGAGCGTCCGGCAGATCGACTTTAGCCGTAAAGGCCACCACATCCTTGGAGTCGAAGGTCGAAAATCGTCTTTCCCTGAACTCGTCCAGGGTCAGGCTGTAGTAGTCCACCGCCGCTTTTTGAACCGTAAAGATCACATCAGAGCCCGCAGGCTGAAGGTAATAGCTCACACTCGTGGGGTTTGGGTCGCCCACTCGAAATACGATTTCACGTCCATCGCGGAGGGTCAGCGTGACCAAGGTGGCATGATTTCCCAGTCCAAAGAGTTCAGGCTTGTCCGGGGTATCCACCACCACAGCGCGAGCCGTCAAATCATGAATCTGATGCTTTACGCGATTGACCATGGACCGACCGGCCTGGTGTCCGGAGCCTTCGATGACCCATTGACCATCACGCTCGACAAGTACAACCGTATCGTCATCTGGACGTTCAACGGCGACTCGCATCAATTCGTGCTTTTCAAAGCTGAAAATCTGAGCCCCTTCTGACACCGTGGGCGCAAAAAGCGTCGGACGCTGCCACATAATTACGGCCGCCAATACCACCATGATCGATATAGCAAGCAAAGAACCACGGAACGTCTTCATCGACCTCTCCGACTCCAACGAACACATAAGCCCATCAATCCAATCAGCGATGGTAGAAAGGCCAGACTTAACCAGCGTACGGTACCGAGTTGCTCACTGGATATGGCTAACCGCCGCACCTTATGCCTCCGGGCCCCCACAGAAGAAATACGGGCATCAGAACCCGCCGCCCAATGGACGCTCTCGAGAACCAGCGTGGCATTACCGGGCCCGTCCGTAAACAACCCATTGGCCATAAAATCGCTATCGCCGAACACCACCACTCGCGGTGCTGGATTGCCGGCAGAAACCCACTCCGTTCCCGGGCGAATTTGAATGGCGACGGCAAGAGATACGGGGCCCTTTCCATCAATCCCTTCATCATAGATAGGTGCACCCTCTTTGAGTGCGCCCCCTCGCTCGATCCAACCCTTTCGCGACGTGCTCAGCAACGGAGCAATCTTCAGCCCAGCGGGTATCGGCTCCCCAACATTGATGGGAGCGATATGCGACAACACTGGCACCAGCCCTGCATTGCGCAGGGATTCCGTCAGTGGATGATTTCGAACGACAGGAATCGGGCGGTCCCAGAACGGAAACACCACTCGTGTATCTGACGCCACACCCGATGGAATTCCTACATTCAGGCGAGTCAAAATCTGTAAGGTCTCACTGCCGGGGTCCTGACCCACAATCAATCCCCCTCCACGCCCCAAGTGAGAAATCAAAGCGTCTGTCTCATGACTCGACAAGGATGCTGTAGGCCCTGCAATGAGAACAACGGCAGCATCATCAGGTACAACAGGAATGCCACCGTCATTGGAGGTGGCCAGCAAGTCCAGGGGTTCGACGTCATAGCGTTCGACATCCAGCGCATCGGTCAGATCGGACAAACCGTTGGGCCCGCGGTCATCGGCACCCCGTTCGCCATGCCCTTGAAGCACATAGACCACGCGACGCTGGGGGGTATGAAGTTGAGAAAATGCGCGTGCAAAAGCACCTTCACCCAGAAAATTGGTCCGCCTTTGGTCCTTTGGCCCGGATGAACGGAACAAGTCCCGAGCCTTGATGTCCACTCGCGCCTGGCCTCGCTGAACGACCACGTGGCTGTATTCCGTGACGCCCAGCCTCTCTGCTGTGAGTCGTTCCCGATCGAAATCAATCAACCGCCAATCCAGCACCTGGCTGTGAGACCCGAGGTCCGTCAGCAGATTCTTGAGCGTTCGATTCTTAAATGATGCGTCCTGCTTTCCGCGTTGCGCAGTAAAGGCCGTAATGGTCACGGTCTCCCCGTCGGCATCCAGCAACGCAAGCTTAGCTCGCATATCGGGAGTCAGAGTATGACGCCCTTCGGCCGTCAGATCCCATTGAGTCCGGGTCTGAAGCGCCCCCAAATAAAGCATGACCAAAATCGCGGCCGAGGCCAAAGTGACCACCGTCGCGTTGGATCCATATGCCAGCCTGCGTCTCCATTGAGGTGTCATCGCCACCGCCTTGATTCAACCGAACGCCAAGTCAGAAACAAAAAGCCAAAAGTCAGCAAAACGAACCAAGCGAGATCGGCAGTATCCACGACACCCTTTGAAAATGAGGCCACATGGGTTTGCAAAGCCAGTTCTCGAAGAACGCTTCTGATGGGAGCAGATTCCACCATCTCCGCCGCAGTACCCGCAATCCAAAACGGCAATAGCACAAGCACACCAAGCAATCCGCCCGCGACGGGTTCTTCTGTCAGACTCGAACTGAACACCCCAGCTGCCAGATAAGCCATGCAGCACAAAGCGAGCCCGAGATAGCTGGCCGTGATGACTCCCCAGTCCGGATCTCCGTAGTAGGCCAAAATCGCAGGAAAGAGCAAGGTTCCGACTAACAGCATCAAACAAAGTGCCACGGATGCAGCCCATTTACCGACAATAAGGCTCCACAACGGAACGGGTGCTGTCATCATCAACTCAAGGGTTCCGGACCGCGCCTCTTCTGCGAAATGCCGCATCGTCAGCATGGGCAGGAGAAACAGAAGAGCAATGCTTAGATTAGAAATCATGATGGTCAAACTGGCTGTTCCTGTCGACGCGATGCCCAAATAAAAGAACAAGCCAGCGAGAAACAGAAATGCAGCCAGAAACACCCAGGCTAACGGGCTGACAAACGTGACCCGAAGCTCCTTCTTAAAGATGGCCCAGACCGCCGTCATCGCTCATCTCCCACGAGATGGAGGAAGGCTTCCTCTAGAGTGGGCGCATGGCGCTCCATGGCATGCACCGCCCAGCCATTATCCTGCGCCAACTTCGCAATCGCATGGCGCGGATCGCTCGACGCGTGGACTTGAAGATACTGGACGCCCTCTTCTGCACCCATATCGTCCACGCGGCTCACCGCATCGGACGCACCCACCGCGGGGGCCACATTTTTATGGGCTCGGATTTGAAGGCGATACCGAACCCCATCGCCGACACGGTCCCTCAAGCCATCGAGGGAATCGTCCGCCAGAATGCGCCCGTTATCGATCACAATGGCCCGCTCGCATAAGGCTTCGACCTCAGGCAGGATGTGCGTCGAGAGGATGACTGTGCGATCCTCAGCCAGGTTTTGAATAAAGGTTCGTATACCCACCAACTGCTTTGGATCCAGACCACTGGTGGGTTCATCCAAAATGAGCACACTCGGGTTGTGAATGATCGCCTGCGCCAACCCGACACGCTGCCGATACCCCTTGGACAGCGATCCGACGAGTCGACGTTCCCATCCGCTCAAGCCAACCGCTTCCATGACCTGCCCTATCCTGCGGGTTCTTTGGGACCGCTCGACACCTCGAATCTCTGCAATAAAGCGGAGATACTGCCCAATGCTGAGGTCAACGTACAGGGGAGGCGTCTCCGGCAAGTACCCAATCTGTTTTCGCGCGAGCATCGGAGATTCAAAAACATCGTGGCCAGCGACCGATACATGGCCTGAAGATGCCGGCATAAAACCGGTCAGCAGGCGCATTGTGGTCGTTTTCCCAGCCCCATTAGGGCCGATAAATCCCACAATCTGTCCTGTACCCACTTCGAATGAAACATCATCGACAGCAGTCAATCCGCCAAAGCGTTTTGTGAGTTTATGGGCGACAATCATTGAAATTGGGTCTCTTTATGAGGCAAATGGGCGCTCGAAGTGTAATGAGGCACCAACGAAGGGTAAAGAGCCATAGGATGTTGAAAGCATTTGTTACCATCTTTTGGGTGTATTGGGTGTCACTCGCTCAGGCGCAGACACACCCCGAACCCGTGGATCGAGCGGTGGCATTAGTGGACAACGCAGTCGTTACTGCGTCCGATCTGTCGGTCCACGTTTCTCTTGGCGCCATCGATAAATCATTTGTTCCCATCCTCAACGGAAATCCGGATACCGTCCTCGAAGATGCGATCCAAGCCACCGTTATCCAGGCCATGGCTGGCCGAATTTCGGTCTATCAGCCCAACCCTGCGCAAGTCCGCAGCCGGGTGGAAGCGTACCGAAGCCACTGGGCATCCAAGGACAGTTGGCGGCAACACTTGCTCGTCTTGGGTTTGAACGAAAAGAGCATCCTCAGAGCCTTCGAAAAACGTTTGGTCATCGAACGCGTCGTATCTCGGACACTCGGCACCCCTGAGGAGGCGACAGAAACGAATTGGGAGCAACAATTCCAAACTTGGATCGCACGCGAAAGAGAGGGCGTAAGGGTACGGCTGGTCCCTTTTACCTCGCAGCCGGCACGACCATGATCCGCCCAGCCCGACACAGCGATGTCAGCGACATCGTCAAACTGCTCGACAGTGCAGTCGGCGGGGTTCAGGATTCGGATCAGATTGCAGCGTGGATCGACACCCCATCCACTCCCGTTATCGTCGCTGTCAAAGGCCATGACCTCACCGGAGCGGTGATGGGAAGAATCATCGAGGATGAAGCCGAAATTTATGATGTTGCAGTGACTCACGACCATCGCCGATGCGGTCACGGCCAACGCCTGATCTCCGCATTTCTGGGTCATTGTGAACAGCACGGAGTCACGTCGGTTTTCCTAGAGGTCCGTAAAGGAAATCAGCCGGCCCTCCACTTGTATGACAAGCTGGGCTTCTCACTCCAAGGGGAACGTCCCGCTTACTACGCCAATGGTGAATCGGCCTTGGTCCTAGGGTGGTCCATTTCATGAGTATCTTCGCCCTCTTACTGTCCCTCCATGTGGCGAAAGGCGAATGCCTCCCACCGAGGCCCAACCACCCTTCATCCCCCGTGGGCGCCAGCGCACCAGCGCTCGGCTTTGTGGGCATGGAAATTCCTTTGGTGGGCCCCATACCAGAGCCCCTTGAAATCTTAAAGACCTTGGATGATAGAGGTCTGAAAGCCACACTTCTGGTGTCGAAAGACTGGGCACAACGGCATGCAGAGTTCCTAAAAAATGCAGCATCCAGTGGGCATGAGATCGGCATTTGGCTGTCATTAAAAGACGATGTCGGAATGTCCGGTGAATTCGCACAGGAACCGCAACTTGCCGACTGGGTCGCCGCACTGAGACAGTCGCGCAAAGCCATCCGAACAGTCACCGGTCAGACGGCCAGAACAGTAGGGATGTCCATCCTGCCCAACTTGGGAGAAACTGCGGCAGAAGCCATGGCTTTCCGTGCCATTCTTCCCAACGAACGCACTGTTGGAGACCGACCAAGGCGAGTCATAAAGGTGGATCAGGCCAAAGGCCGAGCACGGGTGATCGGGCAGGGGCGTTATGACGATGGGTGCGGCCACCTGCTCCCCCATTGGTCTCCTGCTGGACTCGATCGTGCGACCCATGCAGTCGCCCGTGCCGAGTGGATTCGCATTGGTCTGCCAGCGGTCGACGGTGTGGGGCCCATGCTCAGCCAGTGGCTCGACACGGTCGTCATTCCTCACAATTGGCCCATTGTAACGGCCAGTGAAATGGCGAAAGAAGTTCAAAGAGCAAAGGATAGACCACTGCGTACACCGCCGCCGGTCGCCGTCGCCAAACGAGTGTCCCCGGAGCAATGGATGACCGTGGCAGAGGCTGTCGCCGAGACGTCTACCCTCCCCCAATACCCCGCCACCCATGTAAACCTCACGGAAGCGTTTTACGGCCTGGTGACCTTAGCCGCATCCGACCTGCCACCCATGCCAGTGACCCTTGGGCATCTCAATCCACCCACGGTAAGCGCCGAAAGAGAGCTGAGTGAGTCCATGGAATTCTCACGCGAACAGGTCTCTGAGATGGCTGTCATTTTGAAGGAACGACTAAAGGGTCAGGTGCCATCCATTGTCGCGATCGGCTCCCAAAGCGTGACGGCTGGGGAGGCCCTTCAATTGCTATCCCTTTATGTTTTGAAACGACCACTCATCAGTACCGCTGTATCCAACCCCAAACCGTTTTCGCCCGACTTCGGTTGGGGGTCCAGCGTGGGCCTTTGATTAACCGCCGAAACGATATCGCCTGGCCACATCGACCGGTTCGGAGATTCGCTGAAAGCGCCAACGACTCACATTTCGCTCGATGCACACCTCGATGTCCCGGTACGGTGCCTCAAGCGGTTCGACCGAAACGGCAACGGGTTTACCATCCTTGGTGATCGTGAAGTCCACATACCAAGCGCCCTTCACACCCGGGCTTAGTTTTAGCGCCTGGTTGTAGCACTGCTCCAGTTGTTTGGCGCCACGAGTGAGCACACGACCGATCATCTCTTCGATCTTAAGAGAGTCATCGAGCACAATACTCGCTGGCGCTCGCGAACGGGGTGCTGCACCGATCGAATCAAACACGTTCGTAGGCGCGGCACCCATGCCCGTCCCCTTTGTAGTGGGCACAACAGAGGCATCCGCCGGTTTCATCTCATGTTCAGGCGGCCGCCCCTGAGAGGTGACATGCTGAGTCACCACCCTTGGCTCTGATTTTGCCACTGCTTTTTCAACCGGTTCCTCTTCGAACTCCGCATCTTCATGAGCAGATATGGGGATAGGATTGGCATCGCTGTAGGGAGCCTTCGCTACAGCCGCCACATCGGGGCGCTGTGTCCACCACCAACCCCCTACTGCACCCAAAACCACAACACCGGCCACAACGCTGCTCAGCCATGATGCGCCACTGGCAGTACCCAAGTCAGGATTGGTCGCCTCTGGCTGTATGCCTGGGTCCGTCACGGCTTCTTCGCCTGGAATTTCGATCAGACAGCTCGGACAATTACCCCCGTACAACGAAAGGTTTTCTGAAATATCGTACTGGCAGAAAGGGCAGGCTGGCATATTGGATCTAAAGGATAGCCCGAGACATAAATGTTCAGGCAAGATGATCTTTACATTTAATATCGGCAATGGTGGCCAAACGGTGAAGCGTTGACAACCATTTGAACACCTCATACCGACTTGAACTCGGAGAAATGCATGGGAACGACTCGCGATTTCATTGCTTCAGGCATGGCAGACTTACTGCTTCCCCTGCTCCGCAGATCGATGGAAGACTCTGTTTACGAGACCTTAGACAGCCGACAAATTCCAACACGAACGGACTTCAAAGAGATCCGAGATCTCGTCAACAGTCTCCGTGGACAGGTCACCGGCACCACCAATGCGATCGAACGGATCGTTTCCCGGTTGGATGAACTCGACGATCGTTTGAGCCAACTGGAAGCCCAAGCCCGCCAACCTGCGCAAAAGGCATCTGAGATCCAAGTATGCAAGGTTCCCGGGTGCACGGATCCAGTCCGATCAAAGGGCTTTTGTGGACGCCATTACCAGCAATGGCGCCGGGGGCGCCTCGATGGCTTCCCCTTCCCCGCATAGGGGTCTACGGAACGAGCAGTCCGTAATGGGTGTCGAGGTGAATCACTGCGACATTACAAATGGCGTGAAAAACAGCCCCAGCCGTGACGCCTCCCGTCTTCTCTCGTAGCCAAGCAAAGATCATACCGGGAAAGAATGTGGCGAAATGCCACCATTGAAACAACACAAGGGTGTGGCCGAACGCGAAGAATAAGGAAGCAAAAACGCTGCCCCAGCCCATCGGTACACCGAAGACAATGAAGCGACGAGAGAACACCTCATTCAAGCGAGTCTGAAAGTACCCGCGATAGAAAAACTCTTCGGGGATGGCCACAAAGAACATCTGATAGGCCACCAATGTCCATGGATCGACCGGCCAGCCGTGCCCCGGTCCCACACCAAACAAAACGGTTTGGTAAAGGTGGTATCCCAAGTAAAACAGCGGACCGATGATCAGAACAAGCCGTACGTTCTCCTTAAAGATGCTCCTCCAGGCCGCTCCATCTCTGAATCCCGGCACACTCAGTTGGTACGACCAAGAATCCACTTTCCGAATTCGGCACCAAGCGACCGGCACGTAGATGAACAACAACGGGACAGCAGCCAACACCCAGTCTGGTGCGCCGGTGCCCTGTTGGACCTCAACGACCAGCCGAATAGCCAACAGCGTCCCTAACCAGAGTAAAGTCAACTCCTTGAATACGGCGCGTCGGGACTCGGGAGTTGTGCTCTCCACTCGGTCTCCCCGTACTACTGGCCGTAGCCCGATAGGTCCAGACTCACCCACTCAAACCC
>Ga0163180_10001799_pt1 | contig 12121 bp, 10 predicted proteins | sample AtlANTMetagenome_2_FD_109647 | JGI IMG/M metagenome (GOLD analysis project Ga0163180, IMG submission 109647) | Marine eukaryotic phytoplankton communities from the Atlantic Ocean - Atlantic ANT 4 Metagenome | ecosystem: Environmental > Aquatic > Marine > Oceanic | place: North Atlantic Ocean...
CGGGGCGCCCGCCGCCGCCGCCGCCGACCACCTTCGCGACCTCACGGACGAGGTCGCCCGCTTTGTAGGTCCCCGTCAGGTCGTCGGTGACGCCAACCGCCACGAGCGCCTTCCCACCGCTCTCCGCCGCGATACAGACGACCCCGCTCCCGATCCGGTTCCTCAGATCGTCGATCAGCCCACGGAGCGCCTTCGCGTCGAGCCCATCGACTCGGGCGCCAATCACGCGCGCCCCGCCGACCTGTCGAGCCCCGGAGACCAGGTCCCCGGCCGCCTCGCCCCGCTGCGCGCCTTCGAGCTTCTCGACGCGCCTCAGCGCGTCCTTGCGATCATCGAGGAGACGTTCGATCCGCTCGGTCAGCTCGCCGACCGGTGCCTTGAGGAGCTCAGCCGCGTCCTCGAGGAGTCGCTCACGCTCACGAACCCACGCCAGCGCTCCGGCTCCCGTGTGTGCCTCGATCCGGCGCACCCCGGCGGCGATCCCCGTCTCGGAGACGATCTTCAAGAGCCCAAGCTCTCCGGTCGCCTCCGCGTGCGTTCCGCCGCACAGCTCCGTAGAGAAGTCGCCGAACGACAGGACCCGAACCTCGTCGCCGTACTTCTCTTCGAAGATCGCGACCGCACCCGACTCCAACGCCTCCGCATACGACATCACCCTCGTCGTCCGCGGGGCGTTCGCCTCGATCCAGCCATTCACGATGTCTTCGATCTGGTCGAGTTCGGACCGGGTCAGCGGCGCGTCGTGCGTAAAGTCGAAACGCAGCCGGTTCGGTGACACGAGGGAGCCCTTTTGCATCGCCTGAGGCCCGAGGACCTCCCGCAGCGCCGCGTGGAGCAAGTGCGTCCCGGAGTGGTTGCGCACCGTGCCCTGGCGCGAGACCCCATCGACGCGCAACGAAGCGGGGCTGTCCATCTCGAGCACCCCCGCCACGACCTTTCCCCGGTGCACGAAAAGCCCATCGACCGGCTTCTGAACGTCCTCGACCTCCACTCGCGCCGAGCCACAGACGATTGACCCGCGGTCTCCCACCTGCCCGCCGCTCTCGGCGTAGAACGGGGTCAACGGCGTGACCAGCTCGACTTCACTCCCCTCAACCGCTCGTTCCACGAGCGCTCCGTCGACGAGCAGCGCGGCCACGGACGAGTCTGCCTCCAACGCCTCGTAGCCGACGAACTCGGTCTGAACGTCCGTCGCGATCCGTCCGTAGACCTCACCGACGGCGGTGGCCCCGCTCCCCTTCCAGGCGGCGCGTGCGCGCGACCGCTGCTCCTGCATCGCGGCCTCATAGCCGACCTGGTCCGCGCTCATTCCGTGACCGATCAAGATGTCTTCGGTCAGGTCCGTGGGAAAACCAAACGTGTCGTACAACTTGAAGACCACGTCGCCTGGCAAGACGGACTCGCCGCCCTCTCGCAACGCCGCGACCTCATCCTCGAGCAGCGACAGCCCCTTGCTCAGCGTCTCGAGGAAACGCTCCTCATCCCTTCGGATCCGGTCACAGATATAGGCTCGCCGCTCCGCCAACTCCGGGTAGGCGCCGGCCATTTCGTCGACGACGGCGTCTGCGACGCGGTGCACGATCGGCTCCTCGACGCCCAGCATCTTCGCGTGGCGAGCCGCCCGCCGCAGGATCCGGCGGAGGACATAGCCTCGACCTTCATTCGACGGCAGGACGCCGTCACCGATCAAGAACGCCAGCGCGCGCGAGTGATCGGCGATGACCTTGAGCGAGACGTCGGTCTCTTCACCGCTCCCGAGCGCAACGCCTGACACGTCCTGCGCGCGCGCAAGGATGGGCATGAAGACGTCCGTCTCGTAGTTGGTCGGGGTCCCCTGAATGACCTGAGCGAGCCTCTCGAGCCCCGCGCCGGTGTCAATCGAAGGGCTCGGGAGCGAACTCTGAACACCGTTCGCGTCCCGGTTGAACTGCATGAAGACGAGGTTCCAGATCTCTAGAAACCGACCGGTCTCATCGCTCGGATCGCCGACCAGCGGCTCACCGCGTACGGCACCGAAGTCGTAGTGGATCTCGGAACATGGCCCGCAGGGACCCGTGTCGCCCATCGTCCAGAAGTTTTCGCCCTCGTCGAGGCGGAAGATCTTCTCGGGCGGCAGGCCGATGTTTCGCTCCCAGATCGCCGCGGCCTCATCGTCTTCACGAAAGACGGACACCACGAGGTGCTCGGGCGCGAGCCCATAGCGCTCGGTCAGCAGCTCCCAGGAGTACTCGATGGCGGCTTCCTTGAAGTAATCACCGAAGGAGAAGTTTCCGAGCATCTCGAAGAACGTGTGATGGCGCGGCGTGCGCCCGACGTTCTCGAGGTCGTTGTGCTTGCCGGACACCCGCATGCACTTCTGCGAGGAGGTCGCCCGCGAATAGCCGCGCTGCTCCTCCCCCAGGAAGAGCCGCTTGAAAGGGACCATGCCCGCGTTGACGAACATGAGGGTGGGGTCGGCTTCGGGCACGAGCGAAGCGCTCGCGACGCGGGCGTGGCCCTTGCTCTCGAAGTAGGCGAGGAACTCCTCACGGATTTCCCGAGCCGCAAGCGACATGGAGGCTCCTTCCGGGCGTACAACCCCTCATCCCGTGCGGCCAACACCACACCGGGCGCGACGAACGCTATCCCGTTGAATTCGTTTGCGAAATCTCGCCCAATCGCGATGAAGAACGATAGCGGACCGAGTCCGCATTGCAGCGCCCGTCAGAAGCGCTCGATGTTGAACCCGTCGCCATCGGCCGCGGCGCCCTCGGGTTCACGCGCGGCCTCCCGGGTGTCGGCCAACGGCTCGGCGAGGAGTGCACCGGCCCCCGCCGGCTCGACCTCCTTCTCTCCATCGAAGTCATCCCACTGTGAGTTCGACGTGGACGCGATCCCTCGGAAACGGAGCGCGAAGTCGTCCGGGTTCGAGACGTGCTTGAGGGCCTCGTCGTAGCTGACGAGGCCGGATTTGACATGCGACATCAGGGACTGATCGAAGGTCTGCATACCGTAGGTGGTAAAGCCCTTTGCGATCGCGTCGGGCAGCTCACTGGTCCTCTCCTTGTCCGCGATGCACTCCCGGACCCGAGCGGTTGAGACCATCACCTCGAGCGCAGGCACCCGACCCTTCCCATCCGCTCGCGGGACCAGGCGCTGCGAAATCACCGCCTTGAGGATCGAGGCGAGCTGCAGCCGGACCTGCTTCTGCTGGTGAGGCGGGAAGACCGAGATGATCCGGCTAATCGTCTCGGCGGCATCCAGCGTGTGCAATGTGCTCATCACCAGATGTCCCGTCTCGGCCGCGGTGAGCGCGGTCTCGATCGTCTCGAAATCACGCATCTCGCCAACCAGAATGACGTCCGGGTCCTGACGCAGCGCGGCTCGCAGCGCGTTGGCAAAGCTGTGGGTGTCCACGCCGATCTCGCGCTGGTTGACGATCGAGCGACGATCGCGGATCAAGAACTCGATCGGGTCCTCGACCGTCATGATGTGCGCGGTCCGCTGGGCGTTGATGTGCTCGAGCATCGCGGCGAGGGTCGTCGACTTGCCAGACCCCGTCGTGCCGGTGACGAGGATCAGACCCCGCTGCTCCTCGGCGATTCGTTGCACGACATCGGGCAGGTGGAGCTCCGCGGTCGACTTGACCCCGAAGGGGATTACGCGAAACACGATCCCCAGGCTGCCACGCTGCTGAAAGACGTTCACCCGAAACCGCCCGAGGCCCGGGACCCCGTGCGCGAGGTCGACCTCGCGGTACTCCTCGAAACGTTGCTGCTGTACGGGGTTCATCAGCGAAGTCGCGATCTGAGCGATCTCGTCGGGCACCAGCCGCGCGCCGTTCTTGAGCGGGACCAAGGCTCCGTCGACGCGGAACATCGGAGGCAGGCCAGACTTCAGGTGGATGTCCGATGCCCCACCCTTCACCGCGACCTTCAAGATGTCATTCAGTTCGGTGGCCATGCGTCCCACTCATCTCACCGGCCATACCGACACAGCAGGATGCACCGCTGGACGGACCGCCACACCCAATTCTTCGACAAGATCCGAGAGGACCTTGAGTCGGGCGTCGCTTTTCACGCCAGCGCCAGGCACCTCCTGCCGGGGCGCCGCAGACCGGCTGCAGCGGGTATAGTGTTGAAACCATGACAGAATTCATCGACATCGCGGTCGGAGAGCCGCTTGAAGTCCCTTGCGGCGCCCTCTGCTTCCGTCTTCGTCGGCGCGAAGTCGGTGCCGACGGAGGCCTCAGCCTCGAGCTCCACGGCACCCGGGACGGAGAAGAGACCGAGATCCTCCGATTCGACTTGTTTCGGCAGGACCCTCACTTCCACATCCCAGCGGGCCCCCCCAAACCAACGGGTCACCTCGACCCTCAGGGCGACAGCTTGGCCTTCGCGCTGGGACGAATCCGAACTGAGTTCGCGACCCTGCTGGAAGAAGCAGGGGCCGCCGAACACGTCGCGTCGATCGAGGGGTTGTCCATGACCAGCGTGGTGGAGCAACTCCAAACCGCTGCGAACGAAGCGCCAGACCCGACAGAGAGCCGACAAATCGAATTGACAGCAGAAGTCCGGGAGCTCCTCGGCTGCTGAAGGAGCGGTCAGCCGCCCCACCGAGACACCGCAGCCAACCGCGCGCTCGCCCGACAGCGAGCGAGCGCGCGTACCGTCACGCTTCGGCTTCTTCACCCACGGGCGCGACGTCTCCCGGCCCATCCTCGACGACCGCCAGCGCAGGGCGCTTCAAACCCTTCGACGAGTAGACGCGATCTGCGATCGCTTCACGCACATCGGGGTTCTCCTTGATAAACCGCCTAGCGTTCTCACGGCCCTGACCAATCCGCTCCTCACCATACGAATACCAAGCGCCACTCTTCTCGACGATCCCCTCATCGACCGCGAGATCGAGGAGATCTCCATCGACCGAGATCCCTTCGTTATAGAGGATGTCGAACTCCGCCTGGCGGAAGGGCGGCGCAACCTTGTTCTTCACGATCTTGACCCGCGTCCGGTTGCCGATCACCTGATCGCCGTCCTTGATCGCGCCGATCCGGCGGACATCAAGCCGCACCGACGAGTAGAACTTGAGCGCGTTCCCCCCCGTCGTGGTCTCCGGGTTGCCAAACATCACGCCGATCTTCATGCGGATCTGATTGATGAAGATCACCGTGGCGCCGGTCTTCGCGACGGTACCCGTCAATTTCCGGAGCGCCTGGCTCATCAAGCGGGCGTGAAGACCCACATGGGAGTCGCCCATTTCCCCCTCGATCTCCGCCCTCGGCACCAGTGCAGCGACGGAGTCGACAACCACAAGGTCGATGGCTCCGGAGCGCAGCAACACGTCCGCGATCTCGAGCGCCTGTTCGCCCGTGTCCGGCTGAGAAACGAGCAGATCATCGACACGTACACCCAGCCGCCGCGCGTAGTTCACGTCGAGCGCATGCTCTGCGTCGATGAAGGCGGCGACCCCGCCTGTGCGTTGGACCTCCGCCACAGCATGCAGGGTTAACGTCGTCTTGCCGCTCGACTCCGGGCCGTAGACCTCGACGACTCGCCCCCTCGGATAGCCGCCAATCCCCAACGCGATGTCGATGCTCGGCGACCCCGATGAGAAAGATCCGATCTCCCGGTCCGTGGCGTCTCCGTCCATCGTCTGGATCGCGCCTTTGCCGAACTGCTTCTCGATCGTCGACAGCGCCATCTCGACCGCCTTCTTCCGGTCGGTCTCCTTCCCACGGTTATCTAGCTTGTCACTCGTCTTCGGCTTTGCCATTCCCTCTCCCTCCCTTTGCTTTTTTCGTTCTTGCGATCATTTCGTCTACCGACCCACGATCACGCAACGGGGTCGGGGGGTGAATCCATCCTCAACGCTCTCCGGGCGCGTTCGGCCTCCGCATCAACGAGGGGCCTGACAGCTCGAACCCGAGCAGCGACCGCCGCACCCAGTCGAGCGCGGTGTGCGCCGTCAGCTGCCGATGGCGCGGGCGATCCAGCGGGAACACGAAGCGATCGGAATGGGTGCCCTCTGCCGACGCCAGCGCGATGTACACAAGGCCGACGGGCTTCTCCTCCGTGCCCCCGCCGGGGCCCGAGATGCCGGTCGTCGCGATCGCCAAATCCGCCCCGAAGCGGTGCCTCGCGTTTTCTGCCATCACACGGGCGACGGGGTCGGAGACGGCCCCATGCTCCGCGAGGAGCGCCGGCTCGACCCCGAGCAGCGCCTGCTTCGCCTCATTTGCATAGGCGACGACCCCCCCCATGAAGTAAGCCGAGCTTCCTGGTACGTCCGTGAGCTGCTCAGCGATGAGGCCGCCCGTGCAGCTCTCCGCCAGGGCAAGTGTCTTTCCTCGCTGAGCGAGTTCACGCCCCACCACAACCTGGAGGGTGTCCTCGCCCTCTCCGTAGACGATCGCCCCGAGCCGGTCACGGATCTGCCCACAGACCTCCTCGAGGCGCTGGTCGGCCTCTTCCGCCGTGGCTGCGCGGGTGAGCGGCCGCAGGTGGTTGTCTGGGAAGGCAGTCCTGAAACCGAGCGTGACATCGCCACCGCTGGCGATGTCAGACAACTCCGCGTCGAGGGAAGACTCACCGATCCCAAACGTGCGCAAGAACTTTGCGCGCACCACGAGGCGCTCTCCCTCCATCCGGGCGGTGATCCTCGGCAGTACCTGTTCGTCCATCATCCGGTAGAGCTCGCGCGGGACTCCGGGCATGCAGAAGACCAGGGTCCCCTGCTCTTCCACGAGGAAGCCCGGCGCCGTCCCGATCGGGTTCTCCAACACCTCCGCATCGCGCGGAAACCACGCCTGCTTCTCGTTGTTGGCTGACATCTCGCGACCCACGCTCGCAAAGAACGCCCGAATCAACTCGAGCGACTCCTCGTCCAGCGCGAGCTCGCGACCGATCGTTTCCGCCAAGACTTCGGTAGTGAGGTCATCTCGGGTTGGCCCAAGCCCCCCGGAAACGAGCACGACATCGGAGCGCGACATCGCGCGCTCGAAGGCGTCGCGCATATCCTCGGGGTCGTCTCTCACCGAAGTGTGAAACTGAGTCTCGATGTCGAGCCCCAAGAGCCGATCAGACAAATAGGATTTATTGGAATCAACGATTTCGCCGCGCAGCAGCTCGTCGCCGATCGTCAGGATTTCCGCCTTCACATTACACTCCAAAGCCAGAACACAGCCCCAACGGTGAGCGCGGCGAACCCGCCTGCCACCACGTCATCTGCCATCACCCCGAGCCCTCCATGAAATCGGCGCTCGGCCCACCGAACCGGCCCTGGCTTCGCAATATCAAACACCCGAAACGCGACGAATGCGGTCACGACCAAGGGCACGAATGGCGCAGCCAGAAAAAAGTGGGGAACCAGAGCGATCCACTGGCCCACCACTTCATCGATCACGATCCGACCATCGTCGGACTTCCCGAGGGCCGCCTCGCTCGCGCCCGAGGCCCAGACCCCGACCGTAAAGGTCAGCGCCAACAGGACCAGGTGGAAGCCCAACCCCAGCGACTGGCTGAACCAAAAAGCCAGACAAGCCACCGCGGAGCCCGCGGTCCCCGGCGCGAGCGGGAAGAGCCCCACCCCCGCCACCGTGGAGAACCAGAGCGGGAGACCGCCCTCATGGACCAAATTGATGCCAACAGGACCCAGATTTTCACAGGTCTCGTCGGAGTTGAGGGCCCCAGGCTGGTCGTGGTCAAAGCGCGCAGAAATGATGGCGAACTCTCAGGACCGCTCGGAGGGGAGCGGCGCTGGGCGCTATCGGGGGGGAGGACAGCGCAGAGTCGACAAGGTACCACGAGGCTCTCAGCTGGCAATCAAAAAGCGAAAGAAAGTCGAAATTGGACCGAGCCGAGCCCTACAGGGCGCATTGTGCGCCGCGGGAGCGCCAGCGCGGCTATTCTCGCGCGTGTGCGGGTTCTTGGAATCGACCTGGGTAGCCGCCGAATCGGTCTCGCGATGTCCGATCCGGAAGCGACGATTGCGTCGCCGCTCGACGTCCTCGAGCGAAAGGGAAAGAAGAAAGACATCGCCGCGCTGAGCCGACTCGTGAACGAGCAGGGAGTCGAGCGCATCGTGGTGGGGTTACCGATCCATATGGACGGCCGCCGCGGGCCCGAGGCAGAAGCGGCGGAGGCGTTCGCGGCCGCGCTGGGGCGGGCGACTGATCTCTGGGTCGACCTCATCGATGAACGCTGGACCACGCTCGAAGCGGAGCGCTCGCTGCGCGAGGCGGGCCTGAAGGGGAAGCGCGGCCGCCGCCGCAAGCAGCACGTCGACGCGGTCGCCGCTTCGATCTTGCTGCGCTGCTACATCGACCGGGGAATCCCTGAGGCGTGACGGAAGCGGAGCGCTGGAAGATCTCGTTCGCGGTCGTCACGCTGATCGCGCTCGTCACGGTGACCGGAGGCGGTGCGGTCTATTTGCGACAGCAGCTCGAACCCGCGGATCCGCAGGGAGAGGAACAACCGTTCCTCATCGAGCGCGGAACAGGACTCGGACGGGTCGCCCAACAGCTGGAGGCGCAAGGGCTCATCCGGAGCGCGCGGGTCTTCACGGCGCTCGCTCGTTATCGCGACCAGGCTGGCGCGCTGCATGCCGGTGAGTACCTCGTGGCCCCGTCTCTCACCACGCAAGAGGTCCTCGAACAGCTCGTCACGGGCCGCGTGCGCCACTACGAGGTCATCATCCCTGAAGGGTTTCGGTCGACAGAGATCGCGGCGCGGCTCGAGGCCGCTGAGATCCTGCGCGCTGAGGACTTCCTCGCGGCCATCGCGGACCCGGCCCTGGCCAAAGCGCTCGGCGTGCCGGCGAACCACCTCGAAGGCTACTTGTTCCCAGACACCTACAACCTGCCCCGGGGGGTCAGCGCGGAGGACGTCGCGCGTGTGATGGTCGGACAGTTCCAACGCGTTTGGGGCGACCTCGGCGCAGAGCTACCGACGAGTGACCCCGCGTTGAACCTCCACGATCTGGTGACGCTCGCCTCGATCGTCGAGAAGGAGACCGGCGCCGCGGACGAGCGGCCCTTGATCGCGTCCGTCTTCCTCAACCGCCTCCGGCGAAACATGCGCCTCGAGACCGACCCGACCGTCATCTTTGGCATCCCAGACTTCGACGGAAACCTCCGACGGGTCCACCTCGAAGACCAGACGAACCCCTACAACACCTACCGGATTCGGGGCCTGCCCCCGGGACCGATCGCGAGCCCGGGGGCCGCGGCGCTGCGCGCCGTGCTGGAGCCGGCGACGAGCGAATACCTCTTCTTCGTTGCCCGCGGAGACGGGACGCACGAATTCTCGATCCGTTATGCCGACCACGACCGGGCGGTCGACCGGTACCAGAGGAGACGACGCCGATGAGCGACGCCGGACACCCGTTCTACACCGAGCGCGTCCCCGAACAGGTCAACCGCACCCTCGCGGGGGCGCGTGAGGGAGAGGCGGCCGAGGCCTACCAGGCGCTCTCTTCCGTGGACGGCACCATCGAGGCGCGGGTCGAGGGCACGCCAGGAGGCCCGGTCTATCTCAACATCGAATGCGGTTATATGACGGCCGCCAACGAGCCAACGCACGAACCCTTTCTGGTTCTGATCCATGACGTAGAGGCGTGCGAGGCGATCGAGCGCGAGTCCGGAGGGTCCGCGCTCGGCTTCCTCGGCGGGATCGCCGGGCTCGACCAGGAGCTGCGTTTGACGAAGCCGCGGGTCGACAACCTGCGGCAGGTCCGTGGGACCGTCCGTTTCACCCTCGCGGGTCCTCAGGGGTTCACTCTCTGTGCTCACTTTGGCGGTGGCGCGCCCGCTCCCGCCCCCGCCTGCGAGCTGGTCGTGGACGGCGAGGTCTACCAACAACTCCGAAGCGGCGAGATGGACCCGCAGGATGCGTTCATGAGCGGAAAGATCGACATCGTCGGCGACATGCAGATGGCCATGCAGCTGGCGCTGGCCGTCATGTCACCGGACTGAGACGGCTCTCTCGACCTATCGGATCGCGACCTCGCGCAAGAGCGACAGGTTGTCCAGCGCGCTCCCCGCTCCATGAACGACCGCGGTATACGGGTCCTCACTACGCAAGATCGGGAGCTTCGTCTCCTGACGGAGGACGTGATCGAGGTCCTGCAAGAGGGAGCCCCCGCCGACGAGCATGATGCCCCGGTCCACGATGTCAGCGGCCAGCTCCGGCGGTGTTCGCTCGAGCGTCAAGTGCACCGTCTCCACGATCGCGTGGACCGGCTCGACGAGTGCCTCCCGGATCTCGTCCGAGGTCGCGACGAGGACCTTGGGGATCCCTGCGACCAAGTCGCGCCCCTTGATCTCCATCGTCATGGTCTTGCTGTGCGCCGCCGCGGTCCCGATGGTCATCTTGACCTCCTCCGCGGTCCGCTCGCCAATCAGCATGTTGTACTTGCGTTTGACGTAATTGATGATCGCCTCATCCATCTTGTCGCCACCCGTCCGGACCGAGCGGGAGGTCACGATGCCAGACAACGAGATCACAGCGACGTCGGTGGTCCCGCCTCCGACGTCGACGACCATGCTCGCCGCCGGAGCCGTAACGTCGAGGCCCGCACCGATCGCAGCGGCCATCGGCTCCTCGATCAGATAGACCTCGCGCGCGCCGGCAGAGAGCGCGCTCTCGCGGACCGCGCGCTTCTCGACGCTCGTAATACAGGGAGGGACACAGATCACGATCCGCGGACGCACGAGCTTCGCCCGGTTGTGCGCCCGCTGAATGAAGTAGCGGAGCATCGCTTCCGTAATTTCGAAGTCAGCGATGACCCCATCCTTGATCGGGCGGATCGCCTGGATCGACCCGGGCGTTCGGCCAAGCATATCCTTGGCGGTATGCCCAACGGCGAGCACTCGCTGACCCCGACTCGCGCGGTCATCTGCGACCGCGACGACGCTCGGCTCTGAACAGATCAAGCCCTGGTTACGACCGTAGACGAGCGTATTCGCGGTGCCCAGGTCGATGGCGAGGTCGTGAGAAAACCAGCCGGCGATCGAGTCGAAAATCATCGGTACGAGTTCCTTGCCTGTGAGGCCCTCGGACTGGCCGCTCCAATGCGACCGCGTCCATTCCACTCGTATCGGAAAACAAGCGCAGGAGTTGAGCGCAGTTCGTCGAGGTCAGTGACGAAAGCGAGATGGCGGCGCCGTTTCGCCCCCACGTGAAAGATCAGTCGGCCCCGGGCCCCTGAACGGACCCCACAGGCGGCGCCGTCAGCCCCCGAGGCGCCGCGACCGGGGGCTGCGCGGCGAGGCCGTCAAGTGCCTGCACCTGATCGATCAACGCCACGATGCCTGCCCGTACGTCGCGAAGGTGCTCGTCTCGGGCGACGATTTCCGTGCGGGCAGCGGCGACCTCCCCCCGCGCTCGCGCCAGGTTCCCAGCGAGCAAGCGCGTCTGCTCGAGCTGGTGCAACCACAGCCAGGCGAAGAGCAGGGTTGCGGACAACAGGAGCCAGTTGGCCCGCGAGCCGCGTCGACGCTGCTTCGGGGCGCCGGCGCTCGGTTCGGCGGGTTCTTCTTCGACGACGACGAGCCGAGGGGACGCCCCCGGCTCAGTCTCCACGCGTGTCACGACTGGATGACGAGCTTGCTCAAGCTCGTCTTTCGGAGGTTCGTCTTCTGGATGGTCCGAACGAGCTCCGCGACCTTCTGTGTGTCAGTCTCGAACGGGTTGTTACAGATGACCCGAACGTTCAGGAGATTTCCCAGCCGGATGTTCGACCAATCAAGGTCGTACTGGATCGAGTTCTGCCGAGCGAGCTTGATGAACTCACCTCGCATCTTCGCCCGTGTATCCGGCGGCGGCTCCGTCTTCGCCTTCAAGATCTCATCGTCCTCAAAACAGCGATCGACCGCGCCCTTCCGCTCGAGCAGGTAGAACAGCCCGCGATCGAGTCGGATGTCGTGGTATTGCAAATCCATCATGAAGACGCGGGGATCAGACCAAGATGCGTCATGCCGATCGATCCAGCCCTGGATCATCTTGCGCTTGATCACCCAGTCAATCTGGCGGTCGAGCTCGTTCGGGTCCCGGTCGAGGCAATCCAGGACATGCTGCCACATGCCGACCGCCTCTTTGTGTTCATCGCTGACCGGGTATTGCTCGATGTACTTCTGAGCGAG
>Ga0163180_10001801_pt1 | contig 12117 bp, 11 predicted proteins | sample AtlANTMetagenome_2_FD_109647 | JGI IMG/M metagenome (GOLD analysis project Ga0163180, IMG submission 109647) | Marine eukaryotic phytoplankton communities from the Atlantic Ocean - Atlantic ANT 4 Metagenome | ecosystem: Environmental > Aquatic > Marine > Oceanic | place: North Atlantic Ocean...
CTTATAATATTCTGACTAAAAAAATTTAATTGTGATAAATCTTCACTTGTTTGCTGATATCTGTCAGCTAAAAAGGACATCTCTAACTTAAAGGCAAAATCTTTAGGGTTCTCATAAAATTTAGCTAAAAATGGATTGTCAATAAATCTTTCAAGCATCAATTTTGTATTAAAATCACTTGAAATTAATTTGGATAAGCTGGTTTTTCCTGAACCTATATTACCTTCAATCGCTATATAATTATAATTTGTTATGTTAGTTAAATGTGCTGGATTTTTAAGAGATAAATCTTTTTTTTCAACTTTTTGATTAGATTTAAAAGAGGTAAAAATTTCTTTAAATGAAATTTTACTGATAGGATGAATTAAATTTGGATCAATTTCTAATAATGGTTCCAAAACAAATTTTCTGTTACAAATTTCTAGATGAGGTATTTTTAATTCCTCTGAATTAATCACCATATCTTCAACTAATAAAATATCAATGTCAATAATTCTAGAAATATATTTTTTTTCTTTGCTTCTATTCCTTCCTAAAATGGTTTCAATTTCAAGCAACTCATTCATTATATGATAGGGAGATTTGAAAGAATTAAACGATACGCATAGATTAAAAAAATCATCACCTTTAAATCCAATTGACTCGGTTTCATATATTGATGAAATTGTAAGAATTGATGCAATTCTAGAATGAATTAAGTCAATTGATGACTGAATATTATTCAATCTATCTCCAATATTAGACCCGATCGATATATGATATTTTTTATGAAATTCCATAAGAAATAACAAATTAGTCAAAAGAAATTGATTTACTATATTTGATTAAAGACAAATTCATGAATCCTGAAAAAAAAATTTTAGCTCAAAAACTTTATTTGATTCTTGCATCTCTTTTCATTACATCTTTAGTAGTTTCAAATTTAATTTTTCAAAAGTTTTTTTATTGGCATCCCATTGATATAGAGATTTTTGGTGAAAAACTGTTTTATTTGTCAGTAGGTATTCTTCCATATCCAATAACTTTTCTTATAACTGACCTCATCAGTGAAATTTATGGAAAAAAGAAAGCAAACCAAGTTGTTACAGTCGGGATTTTTGCTGCAATTTTTTCAACTTTAATAATATATGTAGCTGATTCAGTTCCTGCAATGGAAAATTCACCGGTTAATGATTCCTTGTTTACAAAAGTATTCGGAAGCACTATAATTGCTGTACTATCAAGTATGCTTAGTTATTTGTTTGCTCAGTACATTGATATTCATATATATCATTTTTGGAAAAACCTGACAAAGGGTAGAATGTTATGGTTAAGAAACAACTTTTCAACTTTTTTCTCACAGTTTGTTGACACATTCACCATTTTATTTTTATTGTGTATAACAAATGTTTTGAATTGGGATCAATTTGCAGGATTGTTAATTTCAGGATTTCTATTTAAAGTTTTAGTGGCGCTTGTTGATACTCCCTTTTTATATTTAGGTGTTTATTTATTCAGAAATAAATTTGATTTGAAGATTAATGAAGAAATTAATATGGATTAAAATTAATTTACTAGGAGCCAATAGTAATTTTAAATATGTGTCCTTCATGCCCTCTATAATTTATAACTTTATTCTGGTCAAAAATTAAATATTGTCCTTTAACACCTAATAATTTTCCTGAAAACTTTGAGTTTTTTTTGAGCTTAATTGAATTTGGTTTTGAAGGAAATTTTTTAACAGGAAAATCTATATTGAATACTTGACTATTTTCATTAAAATAGTGAACAAGATTGCTTGGAATATAAGTTTTTGCCTGTTCTTTAACACTTGATAAATTAACGTTGTCTCTCTCATTTTTTAACATTTTTCTCCAATTAGTCTTATCACTCATATACTTTTTTAGCGCAACTTCAGCAGTTCCAGCCAAAAATCTATTCGGAGTTTCAATAATCTCAATTGCCTCATGTGCTCCTTGATCAATCCAGCGATGAGGTAATTGTGATTTTCTTGTGATGCCAACCTTTACAGATCCAGTATTTGATAAATAAACAATATGAGGTTGGAGTTGAATTTTCTTTTCATAATCAAGATCTCGGTCTTCAATATTTAAATGTGCTTTACTTAATTCTGGTCTTATAATCCAATCACCTGCTAGAGGGCTTTCAAAAAAACACCTCTTACAAAAGCCTTGCCTAAATATTTCATCTTCAGAGGAACATGAAAGACAACTATATCCTACACATTCAATAGTAAATAATTTTTCTAAAAATTGGTTTAGATGGATATAACTGTTTTCAAATTCGATAAAATAATTAACCACTGAAGAATACTCAGTAGTCATTTTTCTTACAACTCCTTCAAAATGCATAAAATTTTATAATTTTAAGAGAAAGTAAATTACAAAAAAAAGATGCCAATTCCATTAATTAATTCAATTGCTTCCTGGCTCCTTAAAAAAAGAATGCATCAAATTGAGCTATTTATAAAATATCCTAATGAGGTGCAAAACGACATACTTTTAAATCTGATAAATTCAGCAAAAGATACATTTATTGGTAAAAAATATGATTTCAATTCAATTAAAGATTATCAAACCTTTTCAAAAAGAGTTCCAGTATTTAGTTATGAGGAATTTGCGGATAAAATAGATTTAGCCAGAAGAGGTGAAAATAATATTTTTTGGTCATCAAAAATTAAGTGGTTTGCAAAATCTAGTGGGACAACAAATGCAAAGAGTAAATTTATTCCAGTAAGTGATGAATCCCTTGAGGATTGTCATTATGCAGCAGGCAAAGATTTGTTATGCATGTATTTAAATAATAATCCAAATTCTCAACTCTTTACTGGAAAAAGCCTAAGACTGGGAGGGAGTAAAAGCCCTTATGAAAAGAATGGTACATTCTATGGTGACCTATCTGCTATTCTTATCGATAATATGCCTTTTTGGGCAGAGTTTAGTAGTACACCAAGTAACAAGACTTCCTTGATGGAAGATTGGAATTATAAAATTGAAGCAATAATTAATGAAACTGTCAACGAGAATGTAACCAGTCTTGCTGGGGTACCATCATGGATGTTAGTACTATTAAATAAAATCCTAAAAGAAAGTAAGAAGGAATATATTTCAGAAATATGGCCAAACCTAGAAGTATATTTTCACGGAGGAGTTAGTTTCAAACCTTATTTAAATCAGTATGATGCTATAATTAATAAAAACTCAATGCAGTATTATGAAATATATAATGCTTCTGAGGGGTTTTTTGCTATTCAATATGAAAATAATTCAAATGAACTTTTACTAATGTTAGATTATGGTATTTTCTATGAATTTATACCAATGAAAACATATGGGACTAAGAATGAAAAAATTATCCCTTTAAACGAAGTTGAAAAAGATTTAAATTATGCAATATTAATAACAACAAATGCAGGATTGTGGAGATATAAAATTGGAGATACGATAAAATTTACAAGCTTAAATCCATATAAAATTGTTGTTTCAGGTAGAACAAAACATTTTATAAATGTTTTTGGTGAAGAGGTGATTATTGAAAATACTGATAATGTAATTAATAAATTATCATCTAAGTATAATTTGGAAATTGTGGATTATACAGTGGCGCCTGTTTTTATGGAAAAAAATAAAAAAGGTGCCCATCAATGGTTCATAGAATTTAAGAATATTCCATCTGAAAAAATTAATATTGCCGAAATAATTGATAAAGAATTGAAATCGGAAAACTCCGATTATGATGCAAAAAGATATAACAATTTTACTCTTAAAAAACCTGAAATTATAATTTCTAAAAAAGGTGTTTTTTTAAAATGGTTAGAGTTAAATAATAAAATGGGGGGGCAAAATAAAATTCCTAGACTATCAAATGAAAGGAAATTTATTGAAAGCTTAATAGAACTAAATAATTAAGAAGCTGCTTTTAATTTTTCTAAACTTATTCTAGACATTTGTTGTTCAGCATATTTCTTATTAACAATCAATTTTTTAATCTCACCACCAGGTAAATTGAACATAGCATCATTAAGAATTTCCTCACATAGAGATCTTAGTCCTCGAGCTCCTAAATTATAGTCAATAGCTTTATCTACAATATAATTTAAAGCATCTTTTTTAAATTCTAGAACAATATCATCCATTTGAAATAGTTTTACATATTGTTTAATTAATGCATTTTTTGGGTCTGTAAGTATACTTAAGAGAGCATCTTTATTGAGTGGATTCATATAAGTGACAACAGGAAGTCTTCCAATAATTTCTGGAATCAAACCAAATTCTTTAAGATCTTTTGGGTTAATATGTTTTAAAATATTGTGCTTAGAAACTGAATCTTTACCTATGCTCTTATAACCAATCACATTTAAATTTAGTCGTCTTGAAATATGTCTTTCAATACCATCAAATGCACCTCCAGCTATAAAAAGAATTTTTTCGGTGTTAATCTCGATGAAATTTTGATCGGGGTGCTTTCTACCGCCCTTTGGAGGAACATTTACTACAGTTCCTTCTAATAACTTCAATAAGGCTTGCTGTACACCTTCACCCGAAACATCCCTTGTTATTGAGGGGTTATCACTCTTTCGAGCGATTTTATCAATCTCGTCGATGAAAACAATTCCTTTCTCAGCCTTCTCAACATTATAGTCAGCAGATTGCAAAAGTTTAGTTAAAATACCCTCTACATCTTCTCCAACATAACCTGCTTCGGTTAAAACAGTAGCATCAACAATGGCTAATGGTACATCTAACATTTTAGCAATTGTCTTTGCTATTAATGTTTTTCCTGTTCCGGTTTGACCAACCATTATTATATTACTTTTTTCTATCTCTACTTCATTCTCAGTCTCTTGACTAATTCTTTTGTAATGATTATAAACAGATACTGAAATTACTTTTTTTGTATAATCTTGACCGACTATATAATCATCTAAAAATAATTTAATCTGTTGTGGTTTTAAAAGCTCAAGTTCTGACTTCTCCTTTATATTTTCCTTTGAATTATTTTCCTGTAGTATAATTCCGTTCGCCTGTTCTATACACAAATCACAAATGTGGGCATCAATACCTGCAATTAGCAGTCTGGTTTGATCTTTTTTCTTACCACAAAATGAACATTGCAAATCAGACTTACTCATTTTGTCTAGCTTTTGGTTAGAATTTCGTCAATCATTCCATATTCGAGGGCTTTATCGGCTTTCATCCAATAATCTCTATCACTATCTGTATAGACTTTATCATATTTCTGCCCAGTATGTTTACTTATAATTTTATAAAGTTCTTCTTTAAGAGATAGGATCTCTTTGGTTGTTATTTCAATATCACTTGCTTGCCCTTGAGCACCACCCAAAGGTTGATGGATCATAACTCTAGAATGAGTCAATCCGCTTCTTTTGCCCTTTTGTCCAGCGCATAAGAGCACGGCTCCCATTGATGCTGCCATCCCAGTGCAAATTGTGGCAACATCAGGTTTAATAAGCTGCATAGTATCATATATACCTAAACCAGCATAGACGCTTCCACCAGGCGAATTGATATATATTTGTATGTCTTTGGTGGAGTCAGTACTCTCTAAAAATAATAACTGAGCTTGAATAATATTTGCTACCTGATCATTTATAGCAGTACCCATAAAAATAATTCTATCCATCATTAATCTAGAGAAAACATCAAAAATTGCAATGTTCATTTGTCTTTCCTCAATAATATTTGGAGTTAATCCCCTTGGAAACATGCTGCTTACAATGTCGTTATAATAAGTGCTGCTGATACCTTGATCCTTGGTTGCAAATTTTTTAAACTCTTTTCCGAAGTCCATGATTTAAATTTTATTATTTATAAATATAAGAATTACGATGGATATGCCTCCTTTATATATTCATCATAATCAACCTTTTTTGTTTTATAATTAAAATTATCTTTAAAAAAGTTTAGAATTCTAGTACTAGTTAATTGTTCAGTTAATCTCTTAATTTCATCTTTATTACTCATCACTCTTGCAACTATTCCTTCAACTTCTTTTTCATCAGGAATGGCTTGACCATACTGTAACATTTGATTTTTTATTAAATCAGATGTGAAAGACTTAAGGTCTTCGAAATTTACTTGTAAATCATTATCAATAATAATTTTACTTTCAATTAATTGATATTTCATACCCTTTTCAGACTTTTCATACTCAGCTTTTGCTTCCTCAATTGATATTTTTTTTTCAGAGCTTAATTTCATCCATTTGATTAAAAATTCAGAGGGTAAATTAATTTTTGTTGATTCAATTAAATATTCAATTGTATCATTCATTAATTTTTGATCAACTTGATTTTGAAATTGTTTGACAAAATCTTCAGAAAGCTTATTCTTCATCTCTGTAACACTTTTAACAGAATTCTTACCAAAAACTTTATCAAATAAATCCTGATCAAGATCAGCCATTTCTCTTTGGTTTATTTCTTCAATCTTGATTGATATTTCACTTTTAAATTTTTTTGCTTTTTCCAATTCAATCTTCAAATTTCTTGAAAGCTCATAATCTTCTTTGAAAATCTTTGAACCAATTTCAGTCAATTCATTACCTGCTTTTAAGCCTATAATTCTTTTTAAGAATGCTGGTTTTAAACTCTCAGTCTTAAACATACTAGAATTACTTATTTCATCTGATTCACAAGTGAAACTCGCTGTTATCTCTGAATTGTTTTCAACTTTAGATTTTGAAATTAATTTTCCGTATTGTGATTGGATATTTTTTATCTGACTATCAACCATCTTTTTGTCAGCTTTAACTTCATATTTAATTATTGCTTTTTTTGGTTTTAAATTAATTTTAAATTCTGGTGTATAGCCAATTTCAAAATCAAAATTAATTATTTCAGAATTCCAGTTGATATCATTATCAATGTGAGGTATCGGGCCGCCTAAAATATCTAATTTTTCGTCCTGAATATATTTTTTCAAACTAGAGTCAAGCAGTTTATTAATTTCATCAACTTTCACAGCATTTCCATACTGCTTTTTTACTAAGCCCATTGGAACAAATCCTTTTCTAAAACCAGGTATTTTTGCTGTTTTTGAATACCTTTTCAATACATCATTTACATTTTGCTCATAGTCTTTCTTATCTATTTCTATAGAAATAATTCCGGTAAGCTTATTTTTTTTATTTAAGGTAATTTCCATTTGTTACAAATTGGTCTGCGAAAGTACTGTTTTTTTTACTGGTCTGAAAGGAAAAATATTAATTATCAGATTAAACTTAATAACACAGACAGAAAATCAATTGGATTATCAACATGTAACCAATGACCAGCATTAGGAATCTTATAAAACTTAGCGTTTGGAAACAGATTATTGATCATTACTTTATCAGATTCATTGATATAATCGGAGGTTTCACCTTTGATAAAAATAACCTCTCCGGTAAATTGTGCGTCCGATTCAATTTTTTGACCAATTTTACCAATATTTTCAGAAAGTGATTTTAAATTGAATCTAAAATTTAATTTTCCGTCATTCATTCTATAAATATTTTTCATTAGAAAATTTCTTAAACCCTGTTTATTAACTGATTTTCCTAACTCAATATCTATTTCTTTTCTAGTCGTAAAAATACTGAAATCAATCTCTTTAAGTGGATCAATAATATTTTGGTGTAGTACTGGGTATCCCCTTGGTGAGGTATCTAAGACAATAAGTTTAGAAACTAATTTTGGATGAATTAACGAAAAATTCATAGCAGTTTTTCCACCCATTGAATGACCAATTAAAATTATATTATTAATGTTGTGATGTTTAATATAATTAAGTAGATCTTCACACATTAAGTCATAGTCAAATTTTTCAGAATGAAAGCTTCTTCCGTGATTTCGTTGATCAATAAGATGAATTGTGAATCCAATTGGATTTAATTTTCTTGCGACAGAAATCCAATTATCTCCAGAACCTAAAAATCCATGAAGAATTAATATGTGCTTGTTTGAATCACCTAATATTTTTGAATGAAGAATCACAGGCTAAGACAAAAATTCAAGATATTTTTTGATGGTATTTTCCAAGCCAAAATACAAACTCTCTGTTATTAATGCATGTCCAATAGAAACTTCAAGAAGATTTTCAATATTTTCTTTGAAATATTTGATATTTTTTAAAGAAAGATCATGTCCTGCATTAATACCTATTCCGGCTTTAGCTATTTCTCTCGCACATTTACTGTAATTATTAATAACACTAAGATTATTTTTGGAGAATTGTCTTGCGTAATCTTCTGTATATAATTCAATTCTATCAGGGTTTATCTCACATACGGAATCTATAAGCTGGATATTAGGATCCAAAAAAATTGACACTCTTATTCCGTATGATTTAAATTCTCCAACAACCTCCTTAAGCATACTTTTATGATTATTCGTATCCCATCCAGAATTTGATGTTATTGCATCAATAGCATCAGGAACAAGTGTTACTTGGGATGGTTTTATATCAGTAACCATCTTAACGAATTTATCAATCGGATTACCTTCAATATTGAATTCAGCAGTTACAACTTTTTTCAAATCATACACATCTTTGTATCTGATATGTCGCTCATCAGGCCTAGGGTGGATAGTTATTCCGTCAGCACCATAATCTTGAATATCAACTGCAAAATCACATACATTTGGATAATTTCCTCCCCGTGAATTTCTGAGTGTTGCTATTTTATTTATATTAACGCTAAGCTTTGTCTTTCTCAAATTATAAGTAAGATATTTTCTGCAAAACTAATTTATTTTTACTTAATTTTGATCCTTTAAGTAGCCTAAATTTTATACAAAATTTTGAGATTTGCTCTTTATACAAAATTAGACCCTCAAGAAAATAATGATCATATATTTTCTGTGTTAAAAAGCCTTCAAAAACACAATATAGATTTTGATGTTGACGGTAATTCTTATGATCTTTTATCGAATAGTTTTGATTCTAAAATTCATTTTAATCGAATAAAAAAACTAACCAAGGATTATGATTATGTTATTTCAATTGGTGGTGATGGAACTATTCTAAGATCTGCCGATGAGATAGGTAAATTATCTATTCCAATTATTGGTTTAAACAAAGGAAGACTTGGGTTTCTTGCTAATTCACCCGTTGAAGCTTTTGATTCTATAATAGAGAAAATAAAAGCATCAAAGTTTAAAATTTCTGAAAGATCAATTATCCAAGTTGAGTTTGAAGGAAATATAAAAAATGCTCTGAATGAAATTTCTGTTTCAAGAAAAAATACAACATCACTGATTACAATTGATACAAAACTTGATGATCAATATTTAAATACTTATTGGGCTGATGGTTTAATAATATCAACTCCTACTGGATCAACTGGATATTCTTTAAGTTGTGGCGGACCAATAATAATGCCAGATAGTAAAAACTTTGTTTTAACCCCGATAGCTCCACACAATCTAAATGCTAGACCATTAGTTATCTCAGATGAAAAGAAAATTGAAATTTCAATTAATGGTAGAGAAAGTGAATATTTTGTTTCAGCTGACTCAAAAATATTTTCTGTAAGTATAGATTCAAAAATATATATTTCAAAAGCTCCATACTTTTTAAAAATGGTAGAATTTGAAGATGATAGCTATATAAATACACTAAGGGAAAAATTGATGTGGGGTAAAGACAGAAGAACCGAACAATAATTTATTAAGATTATAGTTTATGTTTAAAACCGAAATATTTTGAACAATTGGTGTAATAAAATAATAGTCATATTTCTTTTTACTCAGGTGTCTTTTTCTCAGATCTATGAAGTAGGAGTTTCATACGGGAAATCAAATTTTATAGGAGATATAGGAAATACAATTTTCATTGATCCAAAAGACGATACATTTGGTGCGATTATAAAATGGAATCGGAGTCCAAGACATTCATACAGACTAACTTACCTTAGATCTATACTATCAGCTGATGATTTAGATTCTGAAGACCCTAGGAGAATTGAAAGAGGATATAATTTTGAGACTCCGATTAACGAATTATCATTAGGAATGGAATTTAATTTTTTTGATTTCGATCTTCACGATTTTGATATTTTGTTTTCACCTTATATTTTCTCAGGTATTTCTTACACAACTTTTAAAGAACAGCTGCTATTAAACGGGGCTCTAACTGATACAAATAAGAACCAGTCCACATTTGCAATTCCAATGGTTGTAGGATTAAAACATAGATTTTATGATAATCTGATTTTATCAGTAGAAATTGGTGCTAGGTATACCTTTACTGATAAAATCGATGGAAATAGTGTCATAAGCGATGATTTAAATTATAACTTTGGTAATATAAATAATAAAGATTGGTATATGTTTTCAAACTTTAGTTTAACATATACTTTTGGAAGAAACCCATGTTATTGTAATATTGGACAATGAGTTTTGAAAAAATAGATAAAAATAATATTCCTCATCATGTAGCAGTCATTATGGATGGTAATGGTAGATGGGCAAAAAAAAGAGGAATGAAAAGGGAATATGGGCATCGTGCCGGGAGAAAATCTGTTAAAAAAATCATTGAATCATGTTTAGAGCTGGGGATTAAAAATTTAACCCTTTACGCTTTTTCAACCGAAAATTGGAATAGACCTAAAATAGAAATTGATTTTTTAATGCAACTATTATTTTTATCTCTGAAAGGGGAATTAAAAAATTTGAATAAAAATAATATTAAGTTTGACACTATTGGAAATCTCAAAAGACTGCCAAAGAAAATTGGTAATTACTTAGAAAAAGTAAAATCAGAGACTAAAGAAAATTCAAAATTGACCTTGACCCTGGCTTTAAGTTATGGGAGTCGAAATGAAATAGTAAATGTTGTCAGAGAAGTATCTGATAAAGTTAAAAATAATATAATTTCTTCAAAAAATATTGATGAAACCGTAATAAATGACCATCTTTACACCCGTAATTTGCCAGATGTTGATTTATTGATTAGAACAAGTGGTGAAAAAAGAATTAGTAACTTTTTACTTTGGCAAATTGCATACTCTGAGCTGTATTTTACAAAAAAATTATGGCCAGACTTTAGAAAAAAGGATTTATACAAAGCTATAGTTAGCTATCAAAATAGAGAAAGAAGATTTGGAAAAACCAGTGAACAGATTAAATAATACTGATAAACTGAATAAAAAGTACTCATTTGCGGCTTACTTTATGCTGCTTCCACTCATATTTTTATTATCTATCTCATCATATTCTCAAAATAATATTGAAAGATATAATATAGGTAAAATTGAAGTTACTGGAAACACATCATTTAGTCCTATTACCATTGTCACCTTTTCTGGACTAAGGGAGGGTGATGCTATAAGTATACCTGGAGAAAAATTAAGTAATGCTATAAAAAAATTATGGGGTTCTAACCTATTTAGTTCTGTAGATGTTTACAAGACTAGGGTTGAAGATGGTATAATTGACCTTGAAATAGAATTATATGATTTACCAGAATTAACAGATTTGACAGTAACAGGAGTTAAAAAAAGAAAAATTGAAGAAATAATAAAAGAAAATAAACTTCAAACAGGTGTAAAGGTCACCGAAAACTTAATTACCACTACAAAAAATTATTTAGAAAATAAATACAAAAAGAAAGGATTTTTAAATGCCAAAGTTATTATAAAAACAGAAGAAGTTACGGACTCCTCAAAAAAATCTAAGGTTAAAATGACATTAGATATTTTAAAGGGTAATAAAATTAAGATTAACGAAATCAACTTTAACGGAATTAACGAGCTTAAGGCAAAAACTCTTGAAAAGGCTATGAAAAATACCAAAAGAAGAAAATTCTATAGAATTTTTAAGAGATCAAAGTATGTTCCAGATGATTTTAAAGAAGATCTTTCTAGCTTAATCGATAAGTATAAAGAAAATGGCTATAGAGATGCAAGAATAATTTCAGACACTATATTAAACAATGATGATCAACAAATTGATGTATCCATTTCACTAATTGAAGGGTCAAAGTATACATTTGGAAAAATAGAATATCTGGGTAATAGTGTTTATACAGACCAGCAACTTAATCAAATTTTAAAAATTAAAGAAGGAGACACTTATAACGGTGTGGAATTAGAAAAAAGAATTGCAGACAGATC
>Ga0163180_10001802_pt1 | contig 12105 bp, 6 predicted proteins | sample AtlANTMetagenome_2_FD_109647 | JGI IMG/M metagenome (GOLD analysis project Ga0163180, IMG submission 109647) | Marine eukaryotic phytoplankton communities from the Atlantic Ocean - Atlantic ANT 4 Metagenome | ecosystem: Environmental > Aquatic > Marine > Oceanic | place: North Atlantic Ocean...
GGGATACTGTCCCGCACGGTTGTCTGCCAGACGATCCTTCCGGTGGACCGGTCCATGGCGAGTACCACGAATTTCATCGGGCGGACCTTGAGAATGTTGTCGTGGGCCCCGGGGCGGACTCCGCTGGCAGGAGAAACCGGTTGGCCATGCGGGATGGCGGCGGTAAGGTAGACCCGGTCACCCCATACGATGGGGGAAGAATGACCTTCCCCGGGCAGGGGGGCCTTCCAGCTGATGTTCCTGGACTCGCTCCATTCGACCGGAGGGTCTGCCCGGGGGGCGACCCCGGTGTCGAGGGGTCCCCTCCACTGGGCCCAGTGACGTGCGTCGTGGGGCCCTTCCGCTACGGCGTGAAGCGGAATCAGGGTGAGGGCAAATAGCCACGAGCGTTTCATTCTGTAATGAAATCAGGGGAAACCGCCCGCTGTCGAGCTGGAACGAGGTCGGGGACCCGGCGTAACTGAAGGGGCGTTATCTTGGCTGTTTATCCTCCGGCTTCTTCTCCTCTAAATCATCATCGGCAAGGCCAAGAAGAAGGCGAGCCTCCCGGAGGGGACGAGCCTCGGCCCATTGGCGGGCCTGCTGGCGCATGTTGTTGATGGCTTCCCGGTGTTCGTTTCTGGCTTCATCACTATCGCTCTCAAAGGGCGCTTCCGGCCAGTCCCACTTATCAGTGCGAAACGAGGGGATGGGGATGATCCGCTCATGATGTCCGCTGTTGACTGCGTTACCGAGAGGGTTCCGCGCCCATGCGTAGCGAACTGCCACGGGATTTGGAACGAGGGGACTCCAGACCTTCAATCTGCGTTCGTCCTTCTGCTCCCTTCCACGGTCATCCTTTCCGGTTACAAGGAACTCGGCGTTGGCTGGGACGAAGTGACGGCCTTCTCCGGCAATGGCGAAGCCCTCGAAGGGCCTGCCGTCATGGACCCGGACCATTCCATTGAAGCTCAGGACCATGTGATCTCCCTTTATTTCCGCCTTATCGAGGGTGGTGGGTTTCCAGCGGAGTTGGGACTGTCCATACAGGGTTGCCAGCGCCCAGCGGGCAACCCGTTCGCCATGGAGGACCTTCTTGTGGGGGTGATACCAGGGGACCTGCTGGTCGTAGGCCGGCATGAAGCAGACGTGTTCCAGTTCCTGTGCGGCCCCGGACTGACCCTCCCGGATGAAAGGGGCCGGATCGATCATGCGCAGCTCAAAATTATCACGGGTTTGAGGCTGGCCGCCCGGGGTAAGCCCGATGATGCCAAAGGGCATCTGCTCATCGCGGAAGGCCTTTCTCCAGTCGCGGATCATGGCCTGCATGACCTTTGCGTAGAGGCGGGGGCGGGCATTGCCGAGGGCATTGTTGTAGCCCTGGTTGAAGATGGCTCCCTTGATGCTGGCATTACTGAAGGAGGCCAGCATCCCATTGAAGGAGGCTCCGGGGTTGTTGCGGTCCGAAGCGGGATCCTGGTCCGGTTCGGTGGGCCTGGGGTTGGGTTTTTCCCCGCGGGCAGTCCGGCGCTCGGTGTCCTTCTCCCAGCGTTCTATCCGTGCTTTCAAGCTGGCTTCGGCATCATAGGCCTCGATCTTGCGGTCCCATTCTTCGGTGAGTCCTTTCGATTCCTCGATAGTAGCCAGCATGCTGCGGGAGGTCCAAGCCTCGGCCGTGGTGCCTCCCCATGAGTTGTCAACAAGGCCAATCGGGACACCAGAGACGAGGTGAAGACGCCTTCCGAAGATATAGCCGATGGCACTGAATCGCTCCACCGCCTTGGGGGTGCATTGGGCCCAGCTCCCCTTCTGTTCGTGGCGTCGTTCCCAGGAATTAAATTCATTGAGGCGATCCATGTCCCGGAAGGCGGTGGGGCCGGCCTGCTGGGGAACCGTAAGGAGCCGGATCATGGGATGGTTGGCGGACGCCACCTCCATGTCTCCATGGTAGACGTAACTGATCACGTCCTCCATGTTGCTCTGGCCTCCGCAGACCCATACATCTCCGACAACAATATTGTCATAGGTGATGGTGGTTTCCCCGCTGCGGATGGTCATGGCTTTTCCCTGGGCGCTGGCGGGTAGAGCTTCCAACTCCATGAGCCAATGGCCTTCTTCATCAGCCTTGAGGGTGAGGTCCCGGGTGGAAAATCTCACCTGTACGTTTTCCCCGGGCTGCGCATTTCCCCAGATCCGGATGGGTTTGTCGCGCTGGATGACCATGTGATCACCGAAGAAATGGGCCACGGTCAGTTCGGCCCGGGAGAGGCTGGAAAAGGGCAGAAAAAGAAGAGTAAGGGAGAAGGCCAGTTGGCGTTTCATGGCAGAGCTATCGCATGTCCTGCCGGGAAGGGCAATAATCCGGGGGTCGCACGATTTTCCCGGAAAACGGCCTGTCAACCGGGGATTATGGTCGAGGTCGCGCTTGGATCAGGACAACCAGCGTATTAAGACAGAACCTGTGCGGACACTGGGCTCCTCAGATAATCGAAGGGATTGTGAAATTCATTTAAAGCCTCCTGCCCTTCTGCTGGGAGCACTGGGGTTCATCCTACTGGTTCCTCTGGTTGTTGATGCCGCGAATGAGAGAGGATTGATCCTGCGACTTGATTCTCCTGATGGGAGTAGCGATGCTCGCGCGGTACGTTCGGTCGCCCTGCATGTCCCCAGTGGCCAGAGCCCGTCTCCTTTCCTCAAGCCTGGTTCGTTTACAGCGAGGTGGGAGGGTAAGCTGGTGCTCGAAAAACGGAGCCGCCTGGTATTCCACCTTGAGGGGAGAGGGCAGGCGAAGTTGCTCATTGATGGGGAGGTCCTGGTAGAGACCATTGGTTCTCCCAGCGAATCAGAGCGCTTACGGAGTGGAGAGCATGAGTTTCTCGTTGAGTATATTCCTCCACCGGAGGGAGAAGCGACTCTCCAGTTATGGTGGGAGGGGCGTGATTTTGGAAAAGAACCGATGCCGGCCAACGTCTTCCGGCATGGCCCGGAAGATAAGGTCCTGCAAAGGCAATCCTCCTTCCGGCGGGGCCGGATGCTGGTGGCGGAAAAGCGTTGTGGATCCTGTCATGATTCCGGAACGGAAGAGATGATGCCTGAATTGCGCCTTCAGGCTCCGTCGCTGGATGACATCGGTAATCGACTACAGGCGGACTGGCTGGTGCGGTGGATCAGCAATCCGGAGAGCCTGCGCCCCCATGCACGTATGCCGGCTGTTTTTGATGAAGAGGATGCGCAGCAGAAGGCTGCTCATATTGCGGCTTATCTGGTTGCCGGAGGATCCCATCCGGAAAAGAACGATGAGCATTCCCCGGGGGAGATCAGGGAGGGTGGAAAGATCTTCCACCAGCAGGGCTGTATTGCATGTCATACTCTCGACCGAAAGGGGGATGGTGAGCGAATCGGCCTGGGAGGTGTCCGGCAAAAATTCCGGCAGGGGGCCTTGGCGGGATTTCTTCAAAAACCATCCAGGTTCCATGAGGGAACGCGCATGCCGTCTTTTCGTTTCAGCGCCAAGGAAGCAGCTTCGGTTGCGTCTTTTCTGCGGTCTCTCGGAGAGGAACCAGAGGAAGAATCCCTCCGGGGGGATCCAGCAAGGGGTCAGATGCTCGCCAGGTCCACGGGGTGCTTCAACTGTCACCAGCGGAAGGGAGAAAAAGAGGCAGAGGTAAGCAAGTTGGGGCTGTTCGAGCTCGGTTCCGCTGACTGTTCCGGGGTGGATTACAATCTTTCCGAGGATGAGAAAGGAGATCTTGGGAGGTTTCTGGGAGAAAAGCTACACAAGGAGTCGCTGGGCCGCTTTGTCCCGGCCGAGTTTGCGGGTCGGCAGTATCACGCTCTGCGTTGCAATGCCTGTCACGCGCGGGATGGGGAAGAAAGCCTCCGTGAGAGGTATGCCGGGGAAGTTGCGAACCTCCTGCAACCCGATCCTGCCGGTGAGGAGGAGAAGCCGGGAGGGCTTTCCGGTCCTCCGCCTCTTGATCACCTCGGGATGAAATTGAGAACGGACTGGCGGACGAGGCTATTTGCAGGAGAAATCCATCCCAAGATCCGGAGGTGGCTCCCTGCCCGCATGCCCGCCTTCCCAGCCAGGGCAGGCGATCTCTCCCTTGGATTCAGTCATGCGGTCGGCCGTTCGGGGAAGGGTAGTGGTCCTTCTGATCCTGATCCGGAGCAGATCGGGATTGGAGAGTCCATGACGGGAGTGGCAGGAGGATTGAGCTGCGGAACCTGCCACGGGATCGGAGACAAGCCTCCCATCGCGGTTTTTGAGGGGGAAGGCCCGAATCTCCGGGCTGCTGGAGAGCGATTAACCCGTGATTACTTCCATCTCTGGATGAATGATCCGCCCCGGGTCTGGCCCGGCACGATCATGCCCAAGTATGCGCTCGACGGAAAAACTCCTCTGACTCAGTACTACGAGGGTGATGCCCGGAAGCAATTCGAAGCCGTGTATCAATACCTGCGATCTCTTTCCGAAAAGCAAGACCATGAAAAGAAGCCTTAACTCCATCGTTTTCATTCTCCTTTCCCTGCCCCTTGCGGCTGCTCCCGGCCTGATCGGGGAATACTTCAAACTGGAGGACAAGCTGGGAGATGAATTCGAAGTGCCCGTGGACCTGAAGCCGTGGCTTGTACGGATTGACCGGACGATCAACTTCACTCAGGGAGAGGGCGATTTCCACGGGTCCAAGCTGGCGGAGAACTTCATGGTGCGCTGGAGCGGAGCCATTACTGTTCCGAAAGCGGGAAATTATCTTTTCGCGACCAGTTCCAAGGATGGCTCCCGGATGTATCTGGGAGACAAGCTGGTGGTCGACAACTGGGGCCCGCATCCCATGAAGCAACAGAGCGGGACGGTCCGATTGACTGCGGGTGCCCATCCGGTCCGCATCATTTACCAGAACGGCAGCAAGGGTGCGGGCTGTATTGTCAAGTGGATGGCTCCCGGGGGGAAGCTGGAAGCGGTTCCCGCCTCGGTTCTCTTTCACGATGCGGACAAGCTCAAGGGGATCAAGTGGGACCAGCAGGCCTTTGCCAAGGCCGTGAGCCCGAATGCTCCTCCAGCCAAGCCGGTCTCGGGCAGTCTGCCGCAGAAGTATGGTAACTTCGTCAGCACTGCGTTGCGGGTAGGCAAGGATCCCAAGGGTGACAACGTTGCCTTCCGGTCCCGGATCATCAGGCTCGATGCCCAAGGGGCTGCCTGTGTGGCCTTTGATGCCGATACCATGCGCATGGCGGCGGGTTGGACCGGCGGAGGCTTGAAGCTCGAGGGGCTTCCCTTCACGGGAGGGCATGGTGCCTTTCCTTCCCACAATGGCCCCAAGGTGTTCACCAACCAGGCGGCGCCGGGCTGGGCCAACGCGCAGGGGAGCCTGGCAGAGACGCGGGTTCCGGAAGATGGTAAATACCCGCCCCTGGGGCCGCTTCCAAAAGCCCAGGCTCACTACAAGGGGCTATATGTCCACGGGGATAAGACCGTCCTTCGCTACACGGTGGGAAAAGACCCGGTACTGGAACTTCCGGCTCTTGAGAACGGGCTTATCACCCGGACGATCCAGGGAAAGTTCAGCAGTCCTGCGATAGTTGTGCTTGCGGATGCCAAGGGAGTTCCGGAAATCCAGGTGCTGGGTTCCAAGGAGAAGCCCGGCACGGTGGATGGGAGTGTCGTTCTGAAGATTCCGGCGGGAATGGCCCACTTCAAGGTAGTCTATGGAAGTGGGGAGGTTTCCTCGACCCTCGAGGACCTTACTCTCTACATGAAGGGTGGTCCGGCCCGTTGGACTGAGACAGTGACAACCGTCGGAGAACTGGCGAGAGACGATGGCAAGGCGCCCTACGTCCTCGATCGCCTGACCGTGCCCTACCAGAACCCATACGGAATGAAGATGCGCATCGGGGGATTTGATTTCTTCAGCGATTCCTCCAAGGCAGCGGTCTGCACGTGGGATGGGGATGTCTGGGTGGTCAGTGGTATCGATGAGAAGCTGGAGAATCTCACCTGGAAGCGGATTGCGGCGGGGGGGCACGAAACACTGGGGCTGACCATTGTGGACGACATGATCTACACGGTCGCCGATGACCAGATCACGCGTTATCACGATCTTAATGGAGATGGAGAAATCGACTACTACGAGAACTTCAACAATGACTGGGAACTGACCAGTGGATTCCATGCCTTCTGCTTCGACCTGCAGACCGGTCCGCAGGGTGAGTTCTATTTCGCCTTTGGGTGTCCGGTTCGTGGCGGCGGACGCAGCTTCGAGAGGATGAGTCGCCATCATGGGTCAATCCTGCGAGTCTCCAAGGATGGCTCCAGACTGGATCGCTACGCCACCGGGTTACGGGCTCCGAACGGGATCGGGGTAAGCCCCACCGGCCAGATTACCTGCGGGGATAATGAGGGGACCTTCGTCCCACGCTGTCCCCTTCATTGGATCGAACCGGGGGAGTTCCTCGGGGTGGTGGATTCGGCCGCGGATTTCGCCACCATGAAAACCACCCCCACCGTGGGGCAGCGCCGGGGCAACCGGAAGCAGAACCTGGATCCCAGTGAAGCACCGCTTCCCCTTGCCTGGTTGCCCAAGAACGTGGACAACTCGAACGGGGGTCAGGTCTGGATCACCAGTGACAAGTGGGGTCCCTTCGAGGGAGAGATGCTGCATTTCAGCTATGGCCAGAGCTCCATCTATGTCGTGCTCAAGGAGAAGAAGGGAGAGTTGATGCAGGGCGGGGTGGTCAAGATCCCGGTGCGTCCGACCTCAAGTGCGATGAGGGGCAAGTTCAACCGGAAGGATGGGCAGCTCTATCTGGCAGGATTGAAGGGATGGCAGAGTAATGCCGGGCGCGAGGGTGGCCTCGACCGGGTGCGCTATACCGGCAGGCCCGTGAGGATGCCGAGCAGCCTCAAGGTGCGCGATGGAGGGATCGAAATCGGATTCACCCGGAAACTGGACCAGGAACTGGCCGAAGATCCGGAGAGCTTCAACCTCTCCGGGTCAGACCTGCGCTGGACTCATGACTACGGGACGGGTGAGTTTCAGGTTGGCCATCGTGGTTCAGCGGGTCCCCCGAAGGGGCGCACCAAGTTCCCGGTCAAGTCCGCCAAGCTTCTCCCGGGCGGGAAATCGGTCTTCGTGGAGGTTGAGAATCTGCAACCGGTTCACATGATGCAGATCGATCTCGACCTTGAGACGGACGATGGCGAGGAAATCGTGACCAAGATCTGGAACACGGTCCACGTGGCAAAATAAGATCCCGGAGGGAGATAGATCAGGGAGCGACCTTCTTGAGGGACTCGTAATTGGAGACCCCCGGGCTGTTAATATCCTCGAAGAGGTATTCCCCACTCTCGAGGGTCAATACGATGACGAAGACCTCGTCATCGACAACCCGGATCTTTGCAACGACCTCATTCTCTGCTCTTCCTGCCCTGATCTCCGTGACTTCGGTGACGTCCCCGACCTCCGTCTTTGATTCCTCAAGAAATCTCCGGATATCCCTGTCCTTGATATCCTGATTGCCGGCATTGAGCAGCGGCCTAAGGGCAGTGTCATCTCCGGCATGGATGGCGGAGAGGATCTTGTTGGCAGCGGTGATGGCAGGATGCTCCTCGGTAGCTGGAGGAGGTTGGGAGGCGGGATCGTCCTTCTTCTGGCAACCGAGGTTGAGGGTCAGAAGGACTCCCAGGAGGAGGGTAAGGGGCAGGTAACGCATGGCAGGGATGGGATGAGATGTTGAGTTGAGGTTGGCAGGTTGTTTTCAGGGAAACCCTACTTCTTGAGCGGGGTGATGCTGATATTCCGGTAGGCGACAGGACCGTGGTCGCCTTGGAACATGATGGGACCGATGGCGGCTTCGCGACCAGTTACCCCCGAGGGAGTAGGACCTTTCATTTCGACATTTTCATGGAGGATCTTGCCATTGAGTTTCACGACGAGGAATTTCGCATTGGCGGTCTTCTTTCCTGCGGCATCAAATTTGGGGGCAAGGAAGTCGATTTCATACTTCTGCCACTCCCCGGGTTTCTTGCAGGCATTGGTCCGAGGGGGCTGGGCCCCATAGATGGCACCCATGTCACCGCCCCCGAGCTTCTCCCTGCCATAGCTGTCGAGGACCTGCACTTCATACTCGCCCATGACGTAAATCCCCGAGTTGGCTCCCTTGGCCACCAGCACTTCCAGCTCGATCCGGGAGCTGCCCCATTTCTGGTCCGAGTAGATGTCGATGCTCTGGCCATGACCGGTGACCACGTTCACCATGGCGCCGCCCGTTCCACTGGCCTTGAGAGCCTTGGGGTTTGCAGCATCCAGCTGCGGGGTGCCGGTGACCCACTTGGACTCAAGCTTTCCCTTTTTCTTGAAGGACCATCCTTCGAGATCCTTCCCATTGAAAGGCTGGTCTGCAAGGGTCAGCCCGGAGGTAAGGGCGAGGGTCAGGGAGAGGTGAAAGGCAGCAGGGAGGAATGTTTTCATGATGATTGCCCTGTGCTTGTGCCGAAAATCCCCCTGTCGTGCAACGGGAAAGGCCTTGTTTGGGTCATTTGAAACGGTGACTCGCAAATGCGCCTTACTGGATTTTTTCGTTCGTTCGGCTCCGGTTGCGGCGTAGACTATGAGGGTAATGAAAAAATCCGTGATCGGACACGCATGCTGGGCGGTGGTAGCTGTCGGGGCCTTTGCGATGGGCTCCATGCTCGACCGTGCGGATTCCGGTGGGGACGTCAGAGTTAAGGTTCCGGGGACCAGCAAGAGTGTCAGGGGGGCGAGTGGCGATTTTGCCAACGGGGGTAATGGGGGGAGCCTGGGCAGGGGATCGAGTCCAACACGGCCATCCGGTGGCTTTTCTGCCGGAGCGGCAGGAGGCGGAGAATGGTCGAAGCCATTGAGCGATGCAGATCTGGCCGCGGTCGCGAAGGAAGCCTTCCGGAACGGTAGCCCTCTGGTTCGGCGCCGGGCCTTTGACCAGTTGTTGAGCAACCTTACCGCGGAGAATGCGAAGGATATGCTGGTGCACCTCAAGGAAAACCGTGCTGGTGGGGAGCAATGGCGGGATTTCCACTACCTGTGGGGGAAGCTCGACGGGAAAGCCGCGGTTGATCATTCCCTCGCGTCAGAGGAGCGCGACCTGTCCTATACGATGGCAGGTTGGGCTTCCGGCTATCCTGATGCGGCGATTAACTACATCAACAATCTGTCTGAGGAAGAAAGGGGGTCCTTTCGTCAGTTACAGGAGGCGATGGTGAGTGGGATGGCCGATAATGATACCGCGCGGGCCACCGACTATGTATTGCAGCTGGTCGATCAGGGTGATGATCGTGCTAACCATCTTTTCGGAGTAGTCACAAGGGAGGTGGTTTCGAATGTCGGGATTGATGAAGCGGCCCAGTGGTCCCAGAGCCTGCCCGACGGGGACCTGAAGGGTGCGGCTCTCGACACCGTGGCCCACAGGTTCACCAACCAGGACCCGGAAGCGGCGGCCCAGTGGGTTGAGCAGTTTGCCGGCCAGAGCTTTGCTGACCGCGCCATCGAGGAGGTGGGTGACGAATGGGCGGAGCGGGACCCGGCATCGGCAGTCAACTGGTTGGAAACGCTTTCCGAGGGAAGGGGACAGAGCATGGGTCTGCACTCGGCCTTTGGAGAGTGGGCGCAGAGGGATCCGGTGGGGGCCAGCGAACGAATTTCGGGGATGGAGCGCTCTCCCCAGCGCGATGCTGCCATCAGTGGGTTTTCCCGCCGGATTTCCTATAGTGATCCCGGTGCTGGTATTGAGTGGGCCAACAGTATTGCGGATGAAAGTTCACGGGTCAGGGCGCTTACGCACGCCGGGCAGCAACTCTTCCGGCGTGACCGGTCTGCGGCAGAAGCCTGGGTAGGCTCCAGCGGACTTCCCGCGGAGGCACAGCGGGCCGTTCTTAACCCGCCGCAGGGACGAAGGAGGTAGGGTGGGATTGATTCCCGCGGGAGGATATGAGCTTCTCGACCAGACTACTCCAGTCTCGAAGTGCGTGTGTGCTGGGCGTTCTTGTCGTGGGCCTGACAGGAGGGGGGCTGGTTGGGCAATCGCTTTCAAAGAGGGACTCTCTCTGGTCCCTACAGCCTTTGCGAAACGGGGACGCTCCCTCGCCCGGTCATCCTGTCGACGCGTTCCTTGGGATGGGTGTGGGGCCCTCTGCGGATCGTCGGGCGTTGATCAGGCGCTTGAGCTACGGATTGACAGGTCTGCCTCCGGCGCCTCGTCTGGTTGAGGAGTTCGTTGAGGACCGGCGCCCGGATGACGAGGCCCTGGGTGCGGTGTGTGAGACGCTTCTTTCCTCCCTCCACTATGGGGAACACATCGGCCGGCACTGGCTTGACGTGGTCCGCTACGCCGATACTGCCGGGGAAAACAGCGACCACCCCCTTCCTCATGCCTGGCGTTACCGCAACTGGGTCATAGACGCGTTCAACCGGGATGTTCCCTACAACCAGTTTGTCAGGCACCAGCTGGCAGGAGATGTAATCTGCAGGGACCTGCCGCCAGCTGAAAAAAATGCCGGGATTATTGCCACCGGTTATCTGGCCATCTCAAGGCGATTCGGTCACGACATCGACAAGAGGAAATACCTCATGTACGAAGATACGATTGACAACCTTGGCAAGGCTTTCCTCGGGTTGTCTATTTCCTGCGCACGGTGTCACGACCACAAGCACGACCCCATTTCGATGCGCGACTACTACGCGCTCTACGGGATCTTTGACAGCACCACCTTTTCTTTTCCGGGGTGTGAACCAAAGCAGCAGCCCCGGGATCTCATTCCTCTTGTGGCGGAGCAGGGCCAGTTGGAGCGGGAAGTCTGGGAGAAGCGTCGAGACGAATTGCAGGACCGGGTTACTCCGAAGGGACGGGATCGGGCTGCCAGGGCCCTGCGTGAGCGGGCCTCCGGGTGTTCGAGAATCCTGTCTGTCGGTAAGGTTCCGGATAGAGGGTCAGTGGTGGTGACCCCGAATCCACTGGTGCAGAAAGTGCGGGTGGGAGAGGCTCTGCAACTTGCGATTCTTCCCGAGGGGAGTCATGGGGCGGACACCACCATTGTTGACCTTGTGATTTCCCATGGCGAGGGGGAGGCGTTGCAACAGTGGTCCCTCAAGGACCTTCTTGATGACTTCCTCGTATCCAATCCGCACTCCGCCAAGGGAGCAGAATGGTGTTTTCTTGATATCGGGGATCCAGACCCGGCGTTTCTGAGTGTGCGCAATGGTGCTGTGGACGGTCACAAGGAATTGAAGTCCTGGAGCGCTTCAGGAGGAGGGTTGCCCTCCGTGACGGTCAACAGGGGAGAGGTTCCGGTCAAAGCTTGGCATACCCTGCCGCCGCGGACGTTTTTCTGTCATCCAAGCGCCCGGGGAGCGGTGGCAATCACCTGGTTGAGTCCGGTGGATGGGGAGGTTTCCATCAGCCTGACGATCAAGGATGGGCATCCCTGGCAGACAGGAGAGGCGGTGGGCTGGCGCCTTGAGCATTTTAACGATCCTGGTATGGCCTCGGCCTACCGGGCTCTGGGTGAATCCATGGTCCCGGGTCCGGAAGTGGAAGAGGAACTTGCCGCTCACATGACCTTGGAGCCGAAGGTGGAATATGCCTACGCGGTAACGGAGGGTCAGGCCCATGATGCAAGAATCCACGAGCGGGGGAATCATGAGGACCTGGGGGAAGAGGTGCCCCGGGACTACCTTGCCGTTCTTGGAGGAGGGGGACTGGGAGACGGGAGCACCAGTGGAAGGCATTCGCTTGCTGAACGTATTGTTGGAAAGAGCAGACCTCTGGCGGCACGGGTCATGGTCAACCGGGTCTGGTCCTGGCACTTCGGGCGCGGCCTGGTGACCACCCCCAATGACTTCGGGAATCACGGAGCCGCCCCCACCCACCCCGAATTGCTCGATTACCTGGCGGGCTATTTTATTGATCACGGGTGGAGCGTGAAGGCGCTGCACAGGCTGATCCTCGGCAGCGAAGCCTATCGGCGGACTGCAGGAGAGACTGATGGAAGCTACGAGGGGTTTTCCCGCCGGCGCATGACAGCCGAGGAATTGCGCGATACCCTCCTGGTAGCCAGTGGAGAACTGGTCCGCTCGCCGGGGAGGGAACACC
>Ga0163180_10001803_pt1 | contig 12097 bp, 11 predicted proteins | sample AtlANTMetagenome_2_FD_109647 | JGI IMG/M metagenome (GOLD analysis project Ga0163180, IMG submission 109647) | Marine eukaryotic phytoplankton communities from the Atlantic Ocean - Atlantic ANT 4 Metagenome | ecosystem: Environmental > Aquatic > Marine > Oceanic | place: North Atlantic Ocean...
TTGCAATAGGCGGCCTTATGGGGCATGAGTGTGTTTCTCCCCATTCCCGTGAAGGTTCAGGGTTCAATATATCTCTGCATATTGTGGGTCTTTGGCGCGCCCATTGAGGCCTGTGGTCAGTTGGAGAGTTCTCCCCCTCCAACGGAACAGGGTCCGGCAGTTCCTGATACCGAGGCGGCCCCGGCGCCTGCGGCCTCCATCGCGGTCGAACTTGTGGGCGAAAAGGAGTCACAGGGTTCTCGCCGCAGGACCGAAAGCGAGTCGCGGCAGTTCGTGGTGCACGGAGCAGACTTTTCCACTCGCGGGGCGATTGCCTCTCTGGCTGAAATGACGCGGGGAGCCCTGCTTAAGGTGATAGGGGAAGGTGAAGAGAAATGAGAACATGCCATCGCGATTCAGCTGCGAGATGGTGAGGCTCCCATGAAGACAACGTTCTTCCAGATACCTGGAGGATACCGCTTGCAACTTGATGTCTATCCTGGTCGGGGGAAGCCTGCTGGATTGGAGAGAGCGCTAATGAAGTTGCTCCTGATCGAATACGGGTTGCGTGGCAGGGGCGGCGAGCCTCTGGCGTCGCTGGGAGTTCCGCCCTGGCTGGTTGAGGGGATGCTGGAGAGTGTTCGCTGGAAAGGTGGTGAGCGGGAGCATGCTCTCTATGATGCCCTCTTCAGAAAGAATGAGCTCTACCCGGTGAAAAAGCTTCTGGAGATAAGGCGGCTGGGGGAAATGGATTCCCTTACAAGGGTAGCATTCCGTGCTTCCTCCGGCGCGCTGGTCATGTCGCTGCTTGAGCAGAATGGAGGACAGGAGTCGATCCGGGCAATGTTGCGGGAGTTGTCGACCTTTGAGGGTGATGAGATGGCGCTATTGACTAAGCATTTTCCGGGTATGAACCTGGGCCCTGAGAGCTTTTCCAAGTGGTGGGCTCTTCAGTTGGCGCAGATGGCTGAGAAGCCGTTTCCTCATGTTCTCAATATCGGAGAGACGGAGCAGGAGCTGCAGGACCTGCTGGTGGTGCGTTTCAATGATCCTTCCGGGCAACTGATAGAGGTTGGAACCTCCCAGTTTCGTGATCTCCTTGCTCTTCCCCTGAAGGAACGGCAGGCTTCGATTCGTCCCGTGTTGGAAAGGGGAAGGCAGTTCATGTATCGGGCCTTTCCAGCTCACCGACCCCTCTTAAGGGAATATCTAGCCCTTCTGGGGGAGATTGCGTCGGACCGGGACGAGGAGGTCGGAGCACGGTTGGAGGCACTGGCCATGGAGCGGAAGCGGCTTCGGGGTGTTGGAAATAGAACCCGTGACTATCTTGAGTGGTATCGTATCACCAGCTCAAGCCAGCTCTCGGGTGACTTTGAGAGCTTTGTTGAGATCAAGGAGGGTCTGGAGAGTCAGCCCAGTTCCCGCCGGGGCCCCGTATCCGAGTATATGAATTCGATGCAGAGACTCTTTGCGGAAGATTCCGGGAACTAGGTGAAAGCCTCAGAGGTACTGTTTATCTGGCAGGCATGCCGAGTTCCTGATCAAGCCAGTCGATGAACTGGTGGTGTCGTTCCCGGGAATACTGATGGCATCGCAGGCCCATGGAGTGACCGGTGGCGATGTTTTCCGGGAGATCATCGAGATAAAGAGTTTCCTCCGGAGTAAGATCAAAGGCTTCGATCGCATGCTGGTAGATGGAGGGGTCGGGCTTGCGCAGACCTACCTCGTGAGAAAAAACCCTGCCCTCAAAGTCCTCGAAAACCTCATAGTTTTCAAGAAGCCAGCTGATGTGCATGGAATTGGTATTGGAGAAAAGAACGAGCTTAATCCCGAGAGATTTGAGGAAAGAGACGACCGGCCACATTGCCCGGAAAGGATGGAATATTGAATTCCATGCCTTGCGAAATTCCTCTTCTGATCCAGAGAAGAAAAGGTCCTTTGAGGCGGTTGCAATAAACTCGCTGGGGGAAACCCGGCCAGTTTCAAGGTCATTGATCTTGTCCAGTAGAGTGCGCAGACGAGGGCCGGGATCCCCTGCTTCTGCCGGAACGAGTGGAGCCAGTCCACGTGAGAAATCGACATCTACGAGGACGTTCCCAATATCGAAGAGTGCAGCAGTTGGTCTGGCAGGCACGAGCAGGAGGAGGGTTCAGTCGATGGCTGTCTCCAGCTGTTTCTTGCCAGCGATTTTCAGCACGAAACTCGCGGCCATCCTGGCTGCCTGAGGGCGGGTATGTAGAGAGAGGGCCTGCTTCTGCCTTCGCCAGTTGGAGGCCTGATCTGAGAGCAGGTCATGGAGGGCCTTGACGATGGCTGATTCGGTATTGGCCAGAGAACCACCTCCGATCCGGCGGAGGAGTTCCAGGTTGCCCTCCTCCTGGCCCGGGACGAGATGCCGGATGAGCATGGGGCAGCAAGCTGCGATTGACTCGTGAACGGTGGCTCCTCCAGCCTTGCCCACCGCTAGATGATGTTCGCATAGAAGCTGTGGCACTTTTCGGGACCACCCTTTCAGTCGTACGCGGTGCGGATAGGAGTCTGCGATTTTTCGTGCGGTCCGGTAGAGGCGTCGCAGGTTTCTGCCCAGTACTATGGTAAGCTCCGTGGGCCAGTCATCATAATCGAGAATGGCACGTGCCGTTGGGGCCAGGGCGGATTTCCGGGCTGTAGGAAAGAAAAGGACCCGGAAGGGATTGGCAGGACTGGTCTCGGGGAGGGGATCGAGAGTGCTAAAGACGGGATCTACCGGAAAACCGGTATCGATGATCTTTTCTTCAGGCAGCTTCTGCTCAATCAGCGAGTTTTTCGTTTCTCTGTCAGTGACAAACCAGAAATCGGTTGGGGCTTTCCGCCAGGAGGCATTTATATTGATGGAATCGGTGACGATCGTAATCACCGGTCGTCGCACTCCCCCGGACCTGACGTAGCGTTCGGCGAAATATGGGTAGAGGGGGAAGGTGGAGACGATCACATCCGGATTGAATTGCTCAACCCGCTGAACGAATGCCATCTCTACCCGGCGCATGTAGGAAGACTTCTGTCGGGAGAAGTCCCGGCGCTCAACGTTGTTGTAGATCTTCTTCCAGGTGCGCGGGTGGTAGGTGGTAACGAAGCGGTAACTGCTGCGCAGGACGCTGTTGAAGCGGGGAGAAGCTTCGTCAGCAGGGTCGATGACGATTGACTGAGCCTGACCTTCCAGTGCTTTCGCGAGTCCACGAGCGGCGGTATTGTGTCCGTCTCCGAACCCCGCGGTGGCGATGAGAACGCGGGGTTGGTGCGGGAGAGTCACGAGAAGAGGTTGTAGGATAAGGAGGATCCCCCCGCCAGTATGTTGTGGATTTTGTTGCTCTCGGTTTCAAGGTCTGGGATTGCCAGAAGGGAGTTTTGAGCGCAAGTTGCTGGTTTCCGCGATGGCGAAGCAGAATCGACCGAGGGGAGGGGAACAGGAATCAGCGCCTGATCCGCGCCGGGATGTTGTCCTTTTACGGGATTCGGAAGTTTCGGAAAATGAGCCAGAGCAAGAACTTGAGGCGGTGCCCTCTCGGGGAAGCGAGGTCCCGGTGGACGAAGGCAGGGAGTTGGGCCCGCTTGAAAAAAGAGAGGCGGATCCGAAGTTCCGGGCACAAGAACTCGGGGTGGGATGGGATACGGCGGGAAGGAGCAGTACAGGAAACACTCCGATGGGGTGGCTGGTTCTTATCGGGGTTCTGCTTGTGGTGCTGGGTGGGTGGTCTGTGATGACTCTGAGCAGGGGTGAGATCAATTTAAAGGGGCAGGAGGCTGAGAGCAGCAGAAAGAAGGAAAAGGAAGCACGGGAAACAGCTTCTGCACTCGCCCTGTTCGAACGGCTGGAACGGGCGGTGTCTGGCTATCTATCTGCCTCGACAGTTGAGGAGAAGTCGAACTATGTCAGGCACAGGGCAAGAGTGCTCCCGCTCATGCGCGATCATTATCGGCGCCATGAGCTGAGGGGTGAAGAATTTGAGAGCATTGAGGATCTCAGGGCTGCAGAAGTTGAGAATTACCCGTTTTTTGGAGTCGATGTGAAGGTTGCGGGCAAGGCAGATTCGAAGTTGTTGTTAATTGAGGATTGTGAGGATGGAGAACTGCGTTTCGATTGGGAATCAGAGGTGAGTTATCAGCCAATGGCAATTTCTGACTATGTGGAAAAGAAACCGACTGGTGTGATGGAGTTCCGGGTCTATGCCAAACTGGACAGCTTCTACAGCTATGAATTTTCTGATCAGGACCGTTATAGATCGATCAAGCTTACCTTCAGGGAGGAGGATGAGTTTCTTTTTGGTTATGTTGAGAGAGGAAGCGTGAAGGAGCGCGGATTAACCGCCATCCTGGAAGGAAAAGAGAAGGAGTTTCCTTTGCTTTTGCGCCTGCGATTCCTCCCGGACACAAGATCTCGCAGATCTGTTCTTATTGAGGAGGTGCTGGCAACTTCATGGGTCCGGGTCAAGGCGCGTTGAGTTTACGATCAGTCTGGTTGCGGGGGCGGCCCGGTAGTGTTAAGGATTCGTGGTGCGGACGAGGGCAACGGAGTTTATCCTGTCCTGTAATTTCTGACCCAGCTTTGAAATGAATAGATACATCCAGTCAACAGGCCTGATATTCAGCACTCTGGTGCTGCTGAGCCAGGGGGCTGATGCCCAGAAGGTCCCTGCAGTGTTCGGGAAATACCTGGTGCCGGGGGTGGCTGCGAGGGGACAGGTGGTTGTAGTCGACCCCCCCAAGGAGATTAATGAATATGTTGCCAAGGTGGAGAAGGCAGCCCGGGAGGACCCGGAATGGTTCAAGAGCTATTCAAAGAATGCCAAGCCCGGAATTCCGTTGCCGTTTCATGAGAAACTGGGTCTCAGCAAGGAGGATTATGCAACGTATAACAAGTTATGGGATGAGCGGAAGATGGTGGCTCTCAAGGACGGGAATGTAGTGGTCAGGTTGGAACAGGCAAAAGAGGGAGAATGGATGGTCCGGGTTTCGGGTAAGGGAGCGCCTCTTTCACTTCTTCGTTACCAGGCAGGAAAAGACGTTGTTAAATCGCCGAATGGAGAACTGACCCGTCTCGAGGATATTGATGCTGATCCCCGCAGCATCCTGGGCAAGTGGACCGGGCATGAATGGAGGTTTCAGGAGGAGGACAGCCTGGGAAAGACCAAGGAGAATTTTGGAATAGGGACCCTGGTGGGAACTCGCTGGGGAATTCTTGTCTATCGGTTGCAATCGACTTCTGCCGAGGGCAAACTCCTCTTTGACCGTAGCATGGTAATCAGGTTTCCCATGCCTGGAAAGTAGCGCTCCACCATTCTTGAAGAACAGTCGGAAAGCGACCGTGGGAACCTTGGTTGCCCGTTGGCTGGTGGTGCCTTTGCTGGTGCTATCCCTGGGATTGCTTCTGATCTTCAACTTGTTGCTTCAGACCCGGTGGTGCAGAGGCTGGTTGGAGCACAAGCTGGAGAAGCGATCGAGATTTGACTGGACCGTGGAATCTCTTTCGTGGACTCCCTGGACGGGGATCCAGGTTCGGGATATTACAGCCAGGCCCAGTGGTCGTGACCGGCATCTGGCCTCGCGGGCGCTCTGCCGGGCTGATATTGATACAAGGATTTACTGGAGCTCTCTCCTGAGGGGAAAAGTTGCGCTGCGGGAGGTCCGTTTTCGTCGTGCAGAACTGGCGATTCCCCTGGAGTTGCTCGCCCTGCTGCCTGAAGAGGAGGCCGTGCCCCAGAAGGCCCTGCAACCCGCCAAGCCTGCCCCCGGACCGGAAGGAGTTCCCGGGGTCCAGCCTGACGGAAAAAATAGGGCAAGGCCTCGTGTCAGGGCTCCAGTGAAGAAGGAGGTGCCCATTTCGCGTCCGTTCAGGGTGATTATTGATCGGTGCGGGCTAGTCTTATACTCTTCCAAGAATCAGGGAAAAAGTGGACTGGTCCTGCGTGGTCTGCGGGCAGAGCTTCCGTTACAGGGGGGGGATGCCTCGGGGTGGGTCCAGTGTGACGGATTCGATTTTGGGGGGTATAGCATTGGGAGCTCATGGCGGAGCCGGGTGGAATGGAAGAGTCCTGTTCTTATCATGCCACCTACAGAGTTCGTGTGGGAGGGCCTGCCTACCAGGGTTGAAGGTTCTCTGAGGATGATGGGTAGCCCGCGTTTCCTCGCGACGGTGGAGGTGCCGGATGGCCCGGTGCAAATGAACCGGGTGCCGATGGTTCCGTGGCCGGAGGCGTCACTGAAGGCTGGAAGTGTTCAGATGCAGGGAACTCTCAGAGGAGCTTTGACCTCATTAGGTAGCTGGAGGGGAAATCTCGTTTTGAAAGCGGCGGGCCTGGCTTTGACAGGTACGGGGAAGGAAGAGAGGGTGGGGTTTGAAGAGGGGAGGTTGATGGCAGGTATGCGGAACGGCATCTTTCAGGTTCTTGATGCCCGACTCCATAGCGAGCAGTTGTCCTTTCTCGGCAACGGGGTTCTTCTCCCTGATGGTCGGGTCCGGGGCGTGATCCGGGTAGTGGCGGATCAAGATAACGCCTCTGTGATTACGAGGTTTGCAAATGGTGCAATGTGGACCGGAGGCTGGACACGCTCTTGGCTGGCTCCTCTTGATACACCCGATCGCTACTACCGGGATCTGGAGTTGAAAGGCACGGTAAATGGTGCGGTAATAAACACCGGTAGGAACGGAGAGAACCTGGAAGTGTCGCAGGCTTGGAAACGAATGATGTCATTTGTCAGGAACGAGGCGCGGGAGGCGGGGCAAGGCGTTGCCACTGTTCTGGAAGATCAACCTCTAACCCCATGAGAGTTATAGCAGGTTGCGCACGGGGAATGCGGTTACAGGCTCCTCCTACTAATACCCGTCCCTCTACGGATCGCCTCCGGGAAGCTCTCTTTTCCATATTACAGGCGCGCCTTGAAGGGGCACGTATTCTGGATCTCTTCGCTGGTTCAGGGGCGCTGGGAATTGAGGCTTTAAGTCGGGGAGCGGAGGAAGCGGTTTTTGTGGAAGAAGACAGGATTGCAGGAAAAATCCTGAAGAAGAACCTGGAGAAAGTGCGTCTTGCAGGGCGGGGTACCGTCCTTGAGCGTGATGTCTTTGCTTATCTGGGGACTTCCCGCTTGGTATTTGATATTATTCTGGCGGATCCGCCCTATGCTTCAAATGCGGACTGCGATCTGGCCGGCGATCTTCTTTCCGATTCCCGCCTTTCAGCACGATTGTCCGATGACGGCTTGGTCGCGCTTGAAGTGGAAGCGCAACGAGAGAACCCCGCCGCCCCCGGCTGGGAGATGATCGATCGAAGGGTCTATGGCAGTAGCGCGATTCTGTTTTACGCTCGGCAGGAGTCCCGGTAGATTTTGTCCCTATGAACTTGGTGGTGCGGTTACTTTACAACTGTGTGCTGCCCGTTTTTTTCCTTCTTGCCGCGCCGGCATGGCTTCTCAAGATGTTTCGCCGGGGTGGGCTTGATCGGCGGCTTCTCCAGCGTCTGGGGCTGTTCTGCGATCCTGTTGAATTTGAGCGGGTGGGGGTGATCTATATTCATGCTGTTAGTGTCGGAGAGGTCAGGATGGCGCTTCGACTGGTAACGCGGTGGCTGGAGTATCACCCCGATAAGCGGTTTGTTATCGCGGCTACAACCTCCACAGGATTTCAACTGGGCGAGAAGGAAGCGCCGGAGGGCGTGCGTGTGATTTACAGCCCGCTTGATCTCCCCCTGGTTCTCAAAGTTGTCTTCAACCGTTTTGAGCCAGTGCTGATTGTCCTGGTTGATTCTGAGCTCTGGCCCAATCTCCTGCATCTGGGAGAGCAGAGGGGGATTCCGGTAGCGCTCGTGAATGCTCGTTTGTCCCAACGGTCGGCTCGTCGCTATGAGAAGTTGCGCCTTGTAACCGCGCCGTTGCTAGGACAGTTGAAGATGGTGTGTGCTCAGGCCGCCAAGCATGCGGAATCGTGGAACAGCATCGGGTTTTTGGACGAGGCCCTGATAGTGACTGGTAGCCTGAAATTTGACCTGCAGGGTATGGAGCAGCCAGCTGAACGGGATGAGTTCCGGGAAATGATCGAGGCATTTGGTCCCGGACGACCAATCGTGCTGGCGGCCAGCACCCATGCGGGAGAAGAGCGTCTGATTGCGGAGGCCATCCGCGAGGTCCCCGGAGCTCTCGCGGTGATCCTGCCACGCCATGTGGAGCGCAGAGATGCCGCTCGGTCCGATCTCGAGGATGCAGGTTTTGAAGTCATCCTGCGGAGCGGCTTTATTCCTCCAAAGGGCAGTGAGGCGGCAGTCCTGCTGGTAGACTCCACCGGCGAGCTGAGGGACTGGACCGCTCATGCTGACGTGGTGGTCATTGGGAAGAGCTTCCTGGGCCGGGGCGGGCAGAATCCCGTCGAGGCGATCGCAGCTGGTGTGCCGGTAATCTGTGGTCCGCATATGGGAAATTTCGAACCCCTTATTACAGAGCTTCGGGCCGAGGAAGCTATCGAGAGCGTCCGGCACACAGACTTGGTGATGGCCCTTCGGGCTGTTCTTGATTCCGAGGCACGTCGCCGAATAATGACGAAAGCTGCTACTTCAGTGCTTGAGGGGCATTGGGGAGCAACGGATCGAATTATCGGCCGCCTGCGGAAGCTGGCTGACTCTTAAGATCAATCCCGGCAGGGAATGCTGCCAGGGAAGGGGATGAGAGAAGAGTCGGTTCCCGTTTCGAAATCGGAAAGGGAGATACCGCTACCTGGGAGTGGGGGATTGCTTCCTGCGGAACTCTTCCAGTTTCTTCTGTTCGAGGTATTGGCGGAGTCGTCGGATCACCGCGACGTCAGGATCGGCTTCCGGGTTAACGAAGGGATTGTTTGATCCATACCATGACCATGGCCCCCGGGGAACTCCTCCGAATTCAACAAAACGCCAGTGCAGCTTGTCTCCAGACTTGAATCCAAGGTAGTCGCGCACTGCGGGAGAAACATCGATGCCGGCCTTGTTGTTCTGGTTATTGCGTGGGGGGTGGCCTCCGAAGACATATTTCCAGTCATCGGTGACCCATGGGCCGCAGTCTTCCCACTGAGCATAGCAGATCTTGCGCTGGTAATAGAGTTGGATCCAGCGCCCCTTGCAGACGCTTCGCCCCGCCCTCGGATTGTAGCGTGAGAACCAGGGGATTACCCGTGAAGCTTCGGGACGGTGCAGGCGGTGATTGAGGCAGTCGTTGTAGGGCAGTGCTACATAAAATGGGTTGAGCTTCGGACGAAAGGACTTGGGAGCGAAATTGGCTCGGGCTTCTGGATTCGGATCGTCATATCCCCCATAGTTCTCGGCCCATTTCCCGTCCCAGGAGGAATGGTGATTGGATGTCTTGTTGCGTCCCCCGGGTTTTTCTCCGATCCAGAAGATGGTGGCGGTAATATCCCGGCGCCACGGGTAAACGGTCTTACGGTAGTGGTAGGGGTTGGGGGGAGCCTTGGTAGGAGAAGTGACCCGTGGTCCTCCCTGGCCCTGGGCGGGTAAGGTAGCCCAGAACGGCATGGAGATGGCGATGAGAATGAGGCGGGTCACGTATTAGTTGCAGATTATCCTAGCGTGAGAGTCAATGGGTCCTGCCTTTACTGCACCACGATACGCTGCTTCAGGCTGCCGATCATTATCTCAAATTCCCCGGGTTCCAGGACGAGAGAACTCTCCAGGCCGAAATAGGCGAGGTCCGTCACCGGAATCTTAAAAGTGACTCTCGTGGTTTCTCCGGGAGAGAGTTCGACCTGACGGAAAGCCCGGAGGCGTTTGACGGGGGGGACAACAGAGGCGAACAGGTCACGGATAAAGACATGCACAGTTTCCGTGCCCTTGCGTTTCCCGGTGTTGGTGACGTCCACGGAGAGAGTCAGAGTGTCGCTCTTGCCGAGCGGGGTAGCCGGAACTTCCAGGTTGTCGTAATGAAAAGTCGTGTAGCTGAGCCCGTGCCCGAATTCATAAAGGGGGTTGAATCCGGGAGTCTCCTTGTCAGGGCCAATGCTGTCGCTGTGTTTGTGATCGTAGGAGAGAAGACTGTGGGGGTTGCGGGGGTAGGTGAAAGGAAGGCGCCCAGTAGGATTGAATTGACCGGTCAGCAGTTCGTAGAGTGCTCCGCCACCGTGTGGACCGGGGTGTCCGGCATGGATGATGGCATGGCAGTGTCCAGCAACCTTGGTGATGAGTCGGGGACGATTCTCCAGAAGAACCAGGATGAGAGGTTTGCCGGTTGCAAGGCGCCGCACCAGGTGCAACTGGTTTTCCGGCATCGAGAGGTCGGAGATATTCCCCGGGGTTTCGGTGCCGGGTTTTTCTGCCAGGACGCACACGATGACATCAGCATTCCTGGCCTTGCGAAGAGCATAATCGAAATCGGTGGAGCCGTCCCACCGTGCTCCCCGTGCCCAGAGCACGTTATCCCTTCCGTGACGGGCATTAAAGGATTCGAGGACCGTCTCAAGGGTCTCAGGGTAGGCCGCTTCGTCTGTCCCCTGCCAGGTGTAGGACCAGGATCCATGAAGAGCGGACAGCGAATGGCATCCCGGACCTGTCAGCAGGATCTTGCTTTCCCTGGAGAGGGGCAGGACGCCATCGTTCTTGAGGAGAACAAGTGATTCGCGGGCTGCCTGGGCAGAGAGAGCGTGTGCTTCCTTCGTTCCGATCTCATTGGCGGAGGCCGGGTCAGGATAGGGGTTTTCAAAGAGGCCGAGGGAAAACTTCAGGCGCAGGATACGTCTGACAGATGTGTCGAGGGTCTCTTCCGTGATCAGGCCTTCCCTGACGAGCTGGATCAGGTTGTTGGTGAAGTGAAAGTCATTTGGCGCCATGCAGATATCGATGCCTGCTTCAACTGAGAGGCGGACGGCTTCCTTGATATTGGGCGCGACCTTGTGAAGGTTGTGGAGCTTCTTAACGTCTTCCCAGTCCGTGACGATTACCCCCTTGAAGTTCATCTCTTCACGCAGGAGCTTGGTAAGCATCTCGTGGCTGGCATGGAGAGGGATGCCGTTCACCTCGCTGGAATTCACCATCACAGCCTGCACATTCTGTTCTACCGCCCTGATGAAGGGCGGTAGAAAGTACTCACGGAGGTAGTGTTCAGGTAGAAGGGACTGAGTCCGGTCCTGTCCGCTGAGGGGGAAGCTGTAGCCCAGAAAATGCTTGGCGGTGGCAGCCACTGAGGTCTTGGAGGACAGGGACTCACCCTGGAGTCCGCGCACGGAGGCGGTTGCCATCACGCTGGAAATATGGACGTCCTCCCCAAAGGTCTCCACGTAGCGGGACCAGAGGGGTTGACGGCCCACATCGAGGGAGGGTCCAAAGTTCCATGGAATACCTGCCGCGCGGGTTTCACGAGCGGTTATGGCATGGCATTGTTCGACCAGCTTCGCATTGCGGGTAGCTGCAAGCCCGAGATTGTGGGGAAATAACGTAGCCCCCCTCACATAATTAGCACCATGTACGCTGTCGATCCCGTAGAGGATCGGTATACGGTGCTGAGTCTCCTTGGTAGCCAGATCCTGGATCTGGGTCAGTATCTCGTGCCAGTGAGTGACACTGAAAGCCATATTGTGGACATTGAGAATCGAGCCCACGTGCTTTTTAACGATGGCATTCCGTAGTTTGTCCAGGTCGAGTTCATGTCCATCCGGATCTTCGGAGCTGGACTCACTGCGGGAGAGCGCGCCCAGGGTAAGCTGGGTCATCTGTCCGGCCTTTTCCTCCATGCTCATCTTCTCCAGTATTGTGGAGATGGCCTTCTCCGTATCCTCACCGGCGAGGGAAAGGGGGGTCAGGAGAACACCGGAAAGCGTGAGGAGGACCAGACGAAGGAAAAGGTGGATCTGCATGCTTGCGGTGCCAACTAAAGCAGAGATTGAGGGAGAGGCAATTGCGGCCTTGGGGCATCCCTGTCATCTGAGTTCCCCCTCCCGGTGGGAATGGCCTGGGAGTCGCGATTCTCCGATCGACCGGGAAGCGGTGTCAGGATCGATGCATGATGGTATCCTGCCGGTAGTGAGGATCCGGTTCGGGGAAATCGAGGGTAAAGTGAATGCCGCGTGACTCCTTGCGGTGGATGGCACAGTCGACAATCAGAGAGGCAACACTTACAA
>Ga0163180_10001805_pt1 | contig 12086 bp, 12 predicted proteins | sample AtlANTMetagenome_2_FD_109647 | JGI IMG/M metagenome (GOLD analysis project Ga0163180, IMG submission 109647) | Marine eukaryotic phytoplankton communities from the Atlantic Ocean - Atlantic ANT 4 Metagenome | ecosystem: Environmental > Aquatic > Marine > Oceanic | place: North Atlantic Ocean...
GTTAAGACTTTCTGGGGCGATATGTGGCCACCAGAACTCCTCCCAGCCGAAGAGTCAGTAGATATTCAAACCACTAGTGCCAAGGGGCGCAAGGTAATAGGTAGTGGCGGTACCTTTCGCGGCTCAAAGGGGGCGGCACAAGGTACTGGTATTTTTGTTGGTGGTGTGCATAAAAGCGGAAATTTGACCGATCTTAAGGCGATGGCGGGAAATGCGGCTAACTACCCAACAAATAATCTTTTTACAGGCATACTTAATAACTTCAAAGCTATTGCAGGTGTGTCACTTGTTAACAAAGGACCCCCAGGACAACGGGGTCAAGTGGGTGGACCGGCGACCGATGTAACGCTGTTGTACCAGAAATCTGCTGGGAGCGTCCTCCCCGTGGCGAAGTCATATGAAGCGGATACCACTTGGACGAGTCAGTTGAACCTGGGGGATCTGCCTCAGAATCAAAGTTGGTACTACATACTACCGAACCACTTCAAATCACCACCAGCTTGGCCAATTCCCGCTACTACTCATAATTGTTATTTATGGATTTTAAATTTGGAACTTTTTGCAGGTTCTTCGCCGGCGCCAAATTCAGTTGGGGGGAAAAATAAATGGGGCGGAGGTATTGCGTTTATAGACCAAGAACAATTAGCTTCATTTTATAAGGGGTTAATGGGTGCAGGATTTGCACCTGTTTCCATTATGGGATATCAAAATACGGGAGATTTGAAATGGGGGTCAGCAGATGATTTTAAATTTCAGTATGGAATTACTGGTACTGCTGGACCTACGGGTATTGGCTGCACCGGCGGGACAGGTCCAAGTATGGCTAGGAATGCTATGTTACTTGGTACCGATGGATATTTTGATAGTACACTCCGCGGATCGTCGGGCAGTACCGGTAGTGGACACTCTGCCTACGGCGTATATGTATTACAGTATCTTGAAGATCGCCCTTATTCTGTTCAACGGGGATCCGGGCAGTGTGGTGATCGGAATTTGGCTTTTGGGAACCAAAGTAAACAAAATTATATTGTGAGTTATGATAAAAAAGGCGGTAATGTTAATTTCGCAGTTAATCAGAAGTTATATACAAATTTCAAATATTCACAGAGTTAAGATAATATTCTATACTTTATATATATGTCAGAACCCATAGATAAACAGTTATATTCAAAGATAAAGGCGAAAGTCTATAAAAAAAATCCCAAACATAGCGCATATCGGAGTGGAATAGTGGTTCAGGAATATAAAAGGGCTTTTTATAAAAAACACGGCAAAAAAAGCCCATACAAAGGAAAAAAGACGCAGAAAAGGGGACTAGCGAGATGGTTTAAAGAAAAGTGGCGAAACCAAAGAGGTAAAATTGGGTATAAATATAAGAGTGATGTTTACAGACCAACGCGGAGAATAACAAGCAAAACGCCTGTAACCTTTCGCGAATTAACTAAAAAACAAATTAGAAGGGCGCGATCAGAAAAACGTCGAACAAGAAGGGTGAAAAGATTCCGCGGAGGAAGAAGAAAAACCAAAAGATATGGTATTGTAATGAAAGAAAGAATTGTACAATTTATAAAACCTACGGTAAAGGGTAAGAAGTACACTGCCATTATTGAGAATTTAGAAACTAAAAAGCGGCATAAAATTAGTTTTGGCGCCATAGGGTATGAACAGTTTAAGGATTCAACACCGTTGAAATTATATGCGAATAAGAATCATGGAGATCCAAAGCGGAGGAGGAACTATTTTAATAGACACTCTGGTATTCCAACAAAAGATGCTGCGGTTAAAAAGGAACTAAAAAAAAGTCACGGTCATTATAACGCAAAAATATTGAGTCATATTTATTTGTGGTAATTCATATAAATAATCATATAATAGTTATTTATATGCACTCTCAGTTTGTCAAACAAGGACGTAATGCCGTAGTAGCGCAGGACCACCTCAGATTAAAAGAGTTATATACTAAGCTACATAGAGAAGATTATCAGATTAATATTGCTGATATCTACTTGAAGTTGTTCTATCATGCATGCAAATATAATAGAAGGAGTACTATCATATTTTTATTTAAGATGTATTTTGATATATTTTCCGAGGGAGATAGGATAGGATTACGACAGAGTTTCAACTATGGAAAATTTCTTATCAAAGATAAGGCAACAAGAAATTGGTATAGTAACTTTTTACTACCAATTCTACGACATAGTTAGTTATATAAAACAATATATGTATTCAATGAAAACGCAACAAATAACCAAATTAAATACGGTAATAGAAGATATGCCGCTGTTTTATTAACCTTTATAAAGGCAAAGAATGTTTGTATAGAAAAGTATAGAATAAGAAGAATATCCAACAGAGCTAGTTTGGGCATTTTATAATAGAAGAAAATGGTTGTCCAAGACAAATTAAATGCTAATTGTACAAAAAAGGTAGTTAGTGCCGGACAATAAGGAAAGCATTTTTTATTTTTCCATACTAGAAAAAATGAGACTGCCATAAGGGCATATAGTATAGGCCAAACGATGCCGAATATATAATTAGGCGGCGACCAAGGCGCCCTTTTGAGAGATTTATACCATTTATTCATTCTATATATAAGCGTTATATTCTATATTTTTCCGTAGAAATATAGGATATATGTCAATTTTCAATAAAGATTTACGATTATTTAAACAAGATTTTAGTTGTAAGGATGGAAATAAGGAGAAATATGGAGAGGTAAATACAGATTTTAGATTAGTAGAAAAAATTATTGGTTTATTACCAGATTTAATATTTGCCGATCCCCATTTAAAATGGCTGGATCCCTGTGCTGGAAAGGGGTATTTCACAATGATTTTATATGAGCGATTATTTAAATCTCTCCAACCGATAATTAAGAACGACAAAAAACGTCACGATCATATAATCAGTAAAATGATATTTATGGTTGAATTGAATCCTGATCATATTCCAACCTTGTATGAGACTTTTGGTATGAACGCGAATATAGCGAATGTGGATTTTTTAGAAATGAAGAATATGCATTTTGATATTATTATAGGAAATCCACCTTTTAACGCCAATGGACTAAAAAAGGTACCAACCAATAAATTGGCATCAAAACGAGAGGACGGAATATCTATATGGATGGATTTTGTTAAAAATGCAGTAATGAATTTAACCACAGGTGGGCGATTAGCAATGATTACACCATCGATATGGTTAAAAAGAGACCATGGTTTTCATAACTTTTTATTAGAAAGAGGCGAAATAACAAAAATGCATTGTATGACCAATACTGAAACCAATCAAATATTTCATAAGCAGGCTCAGACGCCCACAACATACTTTGTATTTCATTATAATGACAAGCAGGGAGAGATTAATATCTTTGATCAATGTTCAAGAACATACGTTTCTTGTAAAACATTAGATTCCATGCCACTTATCTCTCCAAATATAATACAAAAGCTTGATAAATTTGTAAAGGAAGTGGGGAGTATACAAGTTATTAAAACAAGTATGCGTCCCGGGTATAAAGGACTTTCTGTGGAACAGATTCAAAATCCAAAGACGCATGCATATGCGAATATTTCAACCTGTAAACTTGATAGATTAACGCCGAGATTAGTAATCAACTATTCAAATAAAAGATGTAGTTTTTCTAATGTGAAGCCAAAACTAGTACTGGCGCATAAAATGTATGGATTTCCATATTATGATAGCTACGGCTATGGAATATCCAATAGAGATAACTATGTAATAAAAGACTATACCCCTGAAGAACTAAAATTAATTAAGAAGTTGCTATCAACAAAACTAGCGTTTATTATATTTGAGTCTACAAGATATAGAATGAAATATTTAGAACGTTATGCATTTGAATTTATCCCCGACATTACAAAATTGTCACAGTTTCCAGAGACGATTACTGACGAAACGGTGGCAGATTACTTTAAATTCACTACGATGGAGAGAAAATACATTAATACCTTTATGAAAAAGAAGTATGTACAATTTATATGAGTAGACCTCTATTGAATATATGCACACAAGCTGTAAAACAGCTCAAGCAAATCTCCTTGCAAAGTGAGTTTAAAGCTGCATTTATAGGAGTGAAAGGTGGCGGCTGTAACGGATTGCGTTATATTATTGAACCATTAAAAGAACCGCCGGTTACGATTGATGAAAAAATGAATATTGATGGGGCAAATATCATAGTTTGTGGTAGAAGTTTATTGCATTTAATTGGAACAGAAATAACATGGGAAAAAGATTTTATGGGGGAGGGCTTCCGTTTTTCAAATCCAAATGCAACAGGATCCTGTGGATGTGGAGAAACCTTTTCAGTTTAATAGATTAGTTTTTTTTTAAAAATTTGCCAGTATAGGCACAATAAGCCCAAAATACTGAAAATCCAGCAAATATAGCACTTGAAATGGCAGCAATAACTCTAGGTGATTCCAAAGATGTAAATAATCCACCAAAATATGAAAATATGGTTACTAAAACCATTAATATTAAAGCGGCGCGTACATTTACTTGCTTCTTTTTCCAATAAAAACGCAGTGCTGGCAAAGCCAGTGGCGGCAATATCGCCAAAATCGTAGTTCCAATTGCTGTCTTATAATCTTTAACTAATCCAAAAGGGACAAGTAATGCCGATAGCGCGACTCCTGCCCCGAGACCGAGTGCTCCATTCATAAAACCAGCCAGTGCCGCAACCAAGGTAAATAAACCCCATTCCTTTAAAGTTGTCATTTTATATTATACCATTATTATATAATCATGGGAGTTGCTGAATATATCGAAACGTTCTTCATCGCCGGCGCAACGGTAACAGGAATTAATTACGTGGGAAATAATATGAATGCTTTAGCGGCAGGTATTATTTCAGGAGTACCAATCAGTATACCTTCAATGTTATTAATTAAGGGTAGAAAAAATAGAGAAAAGTTCATTTGGTCTGCTTTTATAATGGTTAGTTGGTTAGCTGTTATTACAGGTTTCTGCGCGTTCTTATTTAATCATTTGAAACTCAACGCAACTTTGGCTGTAAGTGCGAGTTTTATATCTTGGTGCGTAGGAGGATATTTTTATTACTTATATATTAGTAAAAAGAAGCACAAATAAACAATAATATAACTATATTATATACGATGCCCAGATCCAAAACGAGATCCAAAAGAAGAACATCAAAAAAGAGAAAAAAGGGGACACGTAGATCCTCGCTTGTGACAAAGGTCTATATCCTCTATACTGGAGGAACGATTGGAATGTTACATAATAAAGAAAAGGGATTGATCCCAATCAAAGGTAATCTAAATAGACTCGTCACAAATATGAATATTCAAAAGAAAATGAAAATTAAATACTATATTGATCAAACAAAAACCCTCATTGATAGTTCTAATTTACAAACTGAAGATATGAAGGCTATCTTAGAGAAACTCCTTGCAAACTATTATAAATATGATAGTTTCATTGTCATCCATGGTACCGATACACTTGCTTATACTGCCTCAATGCTTTCATTCTTTTTAAAAGATTGGAATAAGCCCGTGATTGTTACTGGATCCCAAATTCCTCTATTTGAATTTAGGAATGATGCTACCAGAAATATAATTGATTCTGTCATCGTTTCCTTGATGAGGATTAATGAAGTAATGATTGTTTTCGGTGGTAAAATATTACGCGGCAATCGGTCTTCTAAATATAGTTCTACTGATTTTGTTGCATATAAATCACCTAATTACGGACCAATTGGCGAGATAGGTGTATTTATTAATATTTATAAAAATAAATTATTGGGAGATAAAAAACAACATTATAACATTTTTCCACCATTGCCGCGAATTCCAGGTAATTGGAATCTTAATCGATGGAATAGTGACATTAAAATTTATACCTTGACTCTATCTCCAGAACAAAATGCCACACCCTTGGAAGCTATGATAGATCTAAACCCACAGGCAATTATACTTAGAACATACGGTATCGGAAATGCGCCGGTGGGTGATAAGAGATTTATGGATACTGTCGCAAGAGCCGTACGTAAAAATATCCTTGTTGTGAATACGACACAATGTGTGAATGGAGGTGTAAATATGACGTTCTATAACACAGGGAAACGAATGAAAGAGGTGGGCGTTATAAGTAGTTTTGATATGACACCAGAAGCCGTATATATGAAATTATTCTATCTATTGCAGGTTTTGGGAACTAATAACGTACCCTTGATAAAAAAATATTTCAAAACAGATATTGCCGGTGAATTGACCTCTGATAAAACTAATGTTCATATTGAACACTATCTAAAATCGTATTTTAATCAGTACCAAGAGTTATAATTTATTTATTAATCCAAATAAATAAATTGAAAATGATGTAAAAATATTAATTAAATGACATTCATGGCACATCCTGGAGAGAAATTCTATATTGGAACGACTCGTTTTAATAATTCAACCTTCACAGAAAACAAAAACTGGCGCGTTAAACATAATTGGGAAGGGTGTATTTATGGCGTTAATAAAAAGATTTCACCTACGATTCCCAATAATGCTTTAATCTATGTATTGGAGATGAACAATGACACTAATACGATTGAAGGAATCGGTTTGATACGAAATTATATAAATATGGAGAAACGCGTATGCATTTACACGTCGGATTTAAACTATAATAGATATGTCTATAATAGCAGTTATAGGATAGATAAGAAAAATTTTACATCGCCGAAAATGATAACTTTATTGGAAAATATAGTATTCACGGGCTGCGGACATTATAAGAGAGGTCAGGGAGTTACAACAATTAATTGGAAGAATTTTAATACGAAAACCATCCATATTTTAAAGCACTTCTTCCAAAATCTGTTCAAGCCTTCAGATCATTAGCTCGGTACTTTCTGCGAGTAGTATAGAAGTCTGGCTCAATTACGGCTACAGTTTGGGAATATAGTACACTAATTTTTGCTAATTCATCATTAGCATAATCCCTTAGGGCTTCACACCGAAGAAGATTGCGCTGTACCGCTTCCTCTCGCGTTTCATCCGCATTTGTCGTTGTAACAGAATGCATAATATCACGAATACTCTCAGTAAATACAGTGTTTACGAGTTCATAAATCTGCAGAATAGCCGTTGATTTTTTTCGCTTTTTATCTTTTCTCATTAGTTGTGTACGCATATCATGTTCCGTAATCTCATTCAGAATATATTTGATTCTCATTTCCTCATTATTTTCGGCTCCATTGCAAATTCGCCTTACCCGATCCAGTTCCACATGAGTAAAATGACTGCATGCACGATGTAGACTAACTGCTAGCCTTGTTAGCATTTCAGTCTCACTGTACCCAACACTGGATGTTCTATTTCTGAACGCGTAAGGAGTTTGCAATCCACGCATTATCTCTTGCCTATAAGTATACAATGGGGGTAGCCCGCCGCACATAACTGCACCTGGGACATTAACTGCGGGCGCGGCAGCTCCTGTGTTTTGCCAGGCATAGAAGTGTGGGTTATGAATAACCCCGGTCACTTTAAGACCCGATCGCCAGCTGAAAGCCGTATGGCACTGTGTACACCACATCTGATCACAACCTTCAATCTTATAGATTTGGGCACCACAACTTGGACAAGGTCGCGTTTCTTTCCTTATCATCTCTGCCGTTTTAAGATCCTCCTCCTTACATTCATGAGGAATTATCTCACCCCCTTCATCTGTCTCTTTAATTACAAAGCATTTAGAACAAACATGGGTATCACATAGTCCACATTTCCATTGTGTAGATAGGAAACCCCTGCATCCTTCCGCTGGACAAGCTTTGATAAATTTTCGCTTTTCTTTGATGCCTCCACCTCGCCGCCTTTGATAAAGTTCGTTATTTAATGTGGACTGTTGATTTTTAAGAGCATTTGCTTGACGTTGAAGATCGCGAATTTGATCTTGTAAATCTTTTGACTTTGTTTCCAAAGTTTGGCAGATTTTGTAGTTTTCAACTGCCGGCATGGTTTCCGGTAACCGACTCTTTTCATTATCAAATAAGACCTTCTGACGGTGCTTTTTATAAGTAGTATTGACCCACGTCCTTCCAGTAGACTCAATTAAGGTATCAAGCTCCCATCTACGATTACATTTTAGGCAATGCGCATCATCACTGCGTCCCATTAAATAGGTACGAATACAGGTGCGACAAACCTGAAATTGGCAGGATGGACATGTTGCCTTGTGTCGCGTTGATTTATTATAGTTCTCGCAACAAATAGCGCAAATCTTGTTGTCAGTGTTATCCATTGTGGGTTCTTATATCTATAAGAGATAAGATAACTAAAATCAATTTTATTATCTAAATTTTATATATAAGAATGGGACAAGGACCAAGTGTGAGAGTACCTAAGATGGAATATATCGATGTTTTTACAAATCAAAATGTGTTGAGATGTTTAGGATTTAATCCGAGAGAGTTGGAAGGTTCATATGAGGCACTGGATCGCGCATTAGGCGAAGGTGGGGTTTTGCGTAAGAATGCTGGCGTACTTTCTGCCTTGGTTAGAGGCGGTTTGCCGGCAGGGTATGTACGTAGTCAGCTTGACGGCGATGTTGCTCTGGAAGATTTTGAAACCGCAGATTCGCCCAGTAATCTTATTTTAGTTCAATATGATCTACGAAAAGGAGCAAAGACAAGTTTAAGAGGGTTGGCATTATGTCAAGTTAGATACAATGGTGAAATAGTAAGATCCGCGACAGTCCTTCCGGCGCGTATGGATGTGAGTAAGGTTACAATGGAACTTCTTGTATTAGGTAATGCAGCAGGACGGGCACGAGGATCTCTTAGAAATGAGATATTTCAAGAAGGCGGCGGTAATATTATCAGATTAGTACAATACATAGGTAAGAACTTACCTCAAGGGATTTCATTGTATGGTCTGGAAACGGTGATAACTTTATATTGGAAATTTGGATGGCGGTTTTTGGCTGCGTGCGGGGTTGCTGAGAGAGGGAAATACAAAGAAGCGCAAGATAATCTTCTAACCTTTTTCGCGGAATTCGGTCCTCCTGAAATAGAAGGAGTAACTAGATCAGAAGAGGAGCAGGACGCTTATGATGCAAAATTAAGAACATTGTTAGCACCATTCCAAACCTATTCAAAGGAATACTACAAAACAATGGCAAGAGAGGGAATAGCAGCGGCAGAAGAACATGGTAGAGACAACGGATATCATATGATATTATGCCAAGACAACAATCCATACAGTGGTGTTAGCGGTGGAGGAAGAAGAAAAAGAAAACGTACAAGGAAAAGGGCACTAAGAAAAAGACACCGTCGCACAAGACATAAGAAAAAGCGTAGAAAGACCCATAAAAGAAAGAGGAGACGCAGAACAAGGAAAAGACGGCGTTAAATAATTAGTTTGTATTTTTTATTGAATATAAAATACAAATAATATATAATGAGTATTAAACAACCAGATTTTGATATTGAAAATTATAATCTAGAAGAGTTATTGGACATATTTGGAATTGAATCACCGGTTCAAAAAGAAGCAATCATGGGGATTGCGGCTGATTTTATTAAAAAATATAAAGAACTGGGACAAGCGAAGTATGTAGAGTTCTTTTCCAAAGGTATGAATAAGTTACTTTCTAACTTTGATCAAGTTGAAGGTATACTAGGAAAAGTAGAAAACTTACTGGATGAGGTTGAAGAGACGCGAGAATCTCTAACAGAACAGGCAGGAGAAACAATAGAAGATTTGTCCAATACATTTCAGCAAGCAAGAACACAGGCAAAGGATTTTATTAATCCACCTGTAGAGGACGCTGCACCTAATATTCTGAAAAATCGGTATTATGATGCGCAGAGAGTGCAGACAAGATTAGGCGAAGGTGTAGTGATGCCCAACCGCTCGGATTATACGAATGTACCTACGGATGGCGTTGGCGCGCATGCGCCTCAGCTTCAAAACAGATTATTTTTACCCAATGCTTATGCGCAAATACCATTTGCACAAGGATATAGAAATCCCACACTCCAGAATGCCTTCTTATCATGGGTAAATGTTGATAGTCAATATCGGGAAATATTACCAACCGGGATTAGTTCTGCTTCCTGCCCAGGATCACTTTATGATCCATCAAATAATATCTATCAAGCGGATAGTCCAACAGATTTTACCTTTGCATTGGCAAACCCAATAACAAATGTTTTAGCTATGACTGTAGGAAGTATTGAAATTCCCATGGGCGGTTATTATACCTTCTCAGATAAATATGGAAATACGACTTTTGAACTTAATGTAGATAAGGAGACTATTTGTCTTAAGATACCAGAAGGAAATTATGATGCTCCAGGTCTACAAGCAATAATGAATACGGTTTTACTTAACGGTTATGAGGCGCTTCACAGCAGCCCAGTTACTTCTACGGACCCACGACCACAGCTGATTGTAAATGCAAGTAATCAAAAGATATATCTTTTTTGGGGTAATAAGATTGAGGGAGCAACTGGTTCTGCGCCACCCACGGTCGCACCGCCCGATATATCCATAAAATGGTTTGAAAGAAATCGCTGTGGAAATTGTAAAAATTGTATACCTACATGTACCAAAACAGCATATGATACAGAGATGATGCTGGGACCTACCGGTCCTACGGGACCAAATGCCCGTGAAGTAAAACGAGGGAACAAAGAACATGCCTGCTCGGATAAAAATACGGGGAAAAAGATTAATTCCACGCTTGGATGGACATTAGGTTTTCGCGAGGCTGAATCTAAATTTGTAGAAACATTTGTTCCGACAAATCCGGTAGCGGACGCTTCCTTTAATTTAGTAGGCGTAACTGGTAATACGTATAATGGAACATTTGGTACATGTGTATGGAATGAGTTGGGTACAAAATATCTAATTCTGGAAGTAGATGATTTCAATAGAAATAGAAATAGCGGCAATATGGGTACTATGTCTATGCCTGCCTGTACTGATAGTTTCAAATTACCTACATATGCTAAGCAAGTTTCACAAATTTATCCAATTTGTGATCCTTCAGGGAATATTCAGCGTTTTCCAGACCCGGGTGATACAAATGAGAAAGATCCGCCACAACGAATTAAATTTAGTGCATCGGAAATTAATAATGCATTAGACGTTGGACCTGTTGCAGAAAGTGGTCCCACGGAATCAACGTGGGAACAGACATTAAAAAATGATAGTTATGGAGAAGGGTGTGGAGGAGCAAAAAAATCTTACTATGAAAAATTTAACCGCGCATGTAGGAAGGGAACGCCAGCGAATCCGGTAGCTATTCGTGGCGAAGATACATTAACGAAGGCGCAAAAGTATACAGCACGTGAGATAAGAGGCACACAGCGAAATAGTTGTGTGAATCAATATTACGCACCCCAGTCATCAAATACTCTATTCAGATTCCCAGTCCAGAGATTATCGCAGAATCCACAGGCTCCAATTATTACTCCAGGTCCAGGAATGGATTCGGCAAGGAGATATTTTGGACCGGTTACAATAGAAAAATTAAAAGTACGAATCTTAGACGATAAGGGTTATGTAATAGATTTAAATTGCGCAGACATATCGTTTTCTTTGGTTTTAGAGAGATTATATCAATATTAAACAATTGTGCAGCAATTGGGGCATTTATCGGTGTTAAAATAGTAACAATCACGACCCTTATTTCCATTTAGATTAAGGTTTTTTGCCGCCTCGGCGACCACAGATCTTTTGATACCACACCCAGGATTTTCTTTATCCATGGTATCATAAATAGTCATAATTAACTTTAAAAAAGATTCTTCAACATTTATATCATTTTTGCAACTTGTTTCACTATATAATAAATTATGTTTATTTGCATAGGATTCCGCTTCTAATGTAGAGATTACCCGCTTATCCCTATCTATTTTATTTCCAACTAACATAATAATCATAGGATCATTCGAAGCTCTGTTTCGGACAATTTCCTGCCTCCAATACTCCGCTCTTTCGAAAGAACTACGCCTCCCGACATCAAAAAAAATAACGGCAGCGGCAATACCTTTGTAATAATTGGTGATAATGGAGGCAAACTTCTCCTGACCAGCTGTA
>Ga0163180_10001809_pt1 | contig 12051 bp, 1 predicted proteins | sample AtlANTMetagenome_2_FD_109647 | JGI IMG/M metagenome (GOLD analysis project Ga0163180, IMG submission 109647) | Marine eukaryotic phytoplankton communities from the Atlantic Ocean - Atlantic ANT 4 Metagenome | ecosystem: Environmental > Aquatic > Marine > Oceanic | place: North Atlantic Ocean...
CATCTTTTTCTCTCCTTTAAACAACTAGAGCGTTTGCTTGTTTATATATATATATATATATATGCGACGTAATACGATGTGCACAAAACGCGCGTCTCTTTCTCGTCTCTTTTTCTCCAAAGTTTTGTCTGCGGTCGTCGCGCGATAAACCTCTCTCTCTCTTTGTGGTGATGTCTGAGGCATTTTTACCCACATTTTATCCCCAGGAAGAACACAAAAAAAAAGGAGGGTCGCCGCCTTTAAAACCCTAAATATTGTCTAAACCCTAAACACAACTCGGGGCCTGGCATTGGAATTGGGAATTCCAAAAGACTCCAAAAGAGAATGCCATCATCGCACATTATTGCGCTCGCACAGCGATGAATCCCGCTGCTCCTGCGACCACCAAAGCCGAGACGACGACGACGACGTCGTCGTCGTCGTCCAGCAGTAGGAGTAGTAGCAGCGAAAAAAACATCGACAACGCGATCGCGTTCCTCGTCCATCCGTCGGTGAAAAATGCGACGTCGAAAGACAAGCGAGCTTTTTTGCGGGGAAAAGGCGTCACCGACGAGGAGATCTCGACGGCGTTTGCACGCGCCGGAGTGCGAGAAGACGACGACGACGACAAAGAAGAAGAAGACGTCGGAAAATATAACAACGAAAGCGTCGTGCCGCGATATCATCCAACAACACTCGCGAACAACAACAACAACAACAGACCACCGGCGGTCCCGTACGGCGTGATCCATAGAGAGGGAATGCGATGGACGCAAATGGTCGCGTATGCGGCAGCCTTGTGCGCGTTCGGGTCGTACGCGTACCCGCGCGTGAAGCGATATTGGGTGACGAGCAAAAGCGACGACCAAATGAAAGAAGAAGAAGAAGAAAAAGACCAACGACGAGAGGAGAAGAAACACGCGCAGATGATGCACGCGATATCGAAATCAATCACGGAGAATCTGGCACAATTTGAGAAGAAATTGCAATCGCGCCAAGAGACGACGGAAAGCGCCGTGTTGGCATCCGTCGCCAACGTGGAGGAAAAATTGAGAGAGGAGTTGAAGAAAGTGAAGATGACGCACGCGGAAGGCGTGGTGGAGGAGAGAGAGAGAGCGAGAGAGGAGTTGATGGACGTGAAGAAGAGTTTAATGGATTCGGTGGAAGAGGAGAGGAGAGAGGCGAAGAAGGAGATGGAGACGTTGAGGAAAAGCGTTTTGAAGGAGATGGAGTTGTCGCGAGAGGAAAAACGAGGGGAAGAGGACGAGTCGCCGAGCCGAAGGTTAGGAGAGAAAGGGTACGTCGCCGAAAGAATAGAGGCGGTAGAGAATAATAGCAGCAACGCGAATACCAATAACGAAGATTTGGATTTAGACGATTACTTTCAGGCGAAGAAGCGACATCAAATGGAGTTACTCGGCGGAGACGGCGACGACGACTACAATAATAACAACAAGACGACGTATAGATCACCGCGTTCGACAAATTCGCAACAACAACGCGCGGCACACGTTCGTAAAAATATGGGGACCAATCATAATCAGCGGGAACAACGGGTTTTAGAAGAACCACCGAGACCGAAAAACTTTTTAGAGGTCGTCGAACTTGTGGAGAAAGGCGAACCGGTCCCGGGGATTAAAGACATCGATGATCGACCCCCGAATCCGGACGTCGCTTTGCCGCCAGTGAGCGAAGATTTTGAGGAGAGAACAAGAAAACCGTGGTCGATGAAACCTTCGGATGATGAGAGCTTTGAAGGGCATAGACCGTGGGATAAATACGGCAACGGCGCCGCGGCGAGCGGGGAGTATTCGTTCGACGGAGGAGGAGAAGAAGGACAAGGAGAAGGAGGAGGAGGATGGACGCCGCCTTCCGTGCCACAGATGTCCGATTCAGCCAGGCAAGCGTTCGGGCTTTAGCGTGATAGTATAGATCTATAATACTAAAATCTATTAATGCGAGCACACACTTTGCATACAAAACTAAAAACTATGTTACCAGAAAGAACACCATCCAATGTAAGATGTGCACAAGTTCTCGTGATTCATTGCTTTTTCAATCAACCGTCGCACTTGATGTTCAACCGAATCTCCAGTGTCCACCGCTGACCCGCTTTCAATTAAACCGTCTTTACCGTTCAACTTATCGTTCATTCTTTGCATGACGCTCACCGCTCGATCATTCAAAACTATGTTGTCCTCGTTGTCGTTCATACCATCCAACGCGTCGATGAGTTCGTCGCGCTTCAAAATTTCCGGTTCGAACGAGGAAATGCTGCTATCGTAATTAGCGCCAGAGATGGTAGCTGAAACGATCTTTTTATGATGTTGTTCCGTTTCGCCACCGCCGAGTTGTTGATGCATGACGCGCCGCGCGTAGGAAGATGAGTGCTGATGGAGTTGTTGTTGGTTACCAACGCCCGATCTGTCTTGATCACCCACATCACCCCCTCCGTGTTCGGATTCATCGATCGAAACGTTCGTCGGATCATCAACACCGCCGAGGACGTTTATATCCGCCTCGATCACAGCGGTCGTTCCACCGCCTCCGCCAAACTCGCGCATGTTTTCGTATTGAGCGTGTAGCGCGGTCGCGCCCATCACGGAGGAGGAAACTGGGACTTGGCCACTTGGCGTGTCCATAAACATTGGTGCGGCGCCTGGCTTTTGACCCGTTCTCGGCAAATCGTCGGAACCAGAGTCTAATCGAGAGGAAGAGTTGTGTGCGATATCGGCAGTGTTTCCTCGACTGTCGATACCGATTTTTTTACTCTTCTGGTCCAAATCGTCGTGGAAGGATTCGTTTTCAGGGATGGTTGGTGTTTTCGGTGGTGGCGTTCGCGAAGTCCCTCGAGAGGATTGACCGGAAGGCATATCAGAACCCGCTGGTGTTGTTGAACCAGAACCGCTAGAACCATCTCCCGTGGTGAGATCATCATTCTTGTTACTATTCGTTCGTTCTCCGTCATCGTGAGAAATGGTACGTCTCGACAACGGACTTGATTTTGCGCTATTCGTTTCAGCCGCCGGCGTGACGCTTCCGCTGTTGTTCGCCGCAGAATTCGCGTTGGAAGGTTCCGCGGATGATTCGTTTTGACCGGTCGTTTGGTTCGCCAAAAGTCTCCAGTTAATCAATGGATCGTGTACGAACGCTTCTAACATAGCCAGCACGGAATCCTTATTGCTTCTCAACACCGTAACTACCCTTTGACAAGTACCGATAAAGTTCCCTTCAATCCCAGCTACTTCCATCGCTTTCACTAACATTCGAGTTAAACGAAATGGCACGCGTTCTGGGAACTTCTCTCGGTGCATGGATGCTTCAAAACAATCGCCAAAATCGATGTGCAAAACTTTTCCGGAGTACCTATCAATCATAAGATTACTCGGATGTCGATCGCCGAGACCGAGTAAGTAGCCAACCATGGACATGACCGCCAATGATCGGGTGTATGTCGTTCGACGATCGAGCCATTGCTCTGAGCTGTGCGATTTCAGCCACAAAACCTGGGCTAAATCGTTCCCGGGCGTGTTATCCAACGCGTGTCGGAAGACTTCAACTTTATTAACCAACGGTAAATTGTCGTAATCCGGGGCCATGGCGAGCATTAAGCGATGTTCCAAGTTCAAAGGAATTTTGCGCGCCTCGCGGTGTTCTCGGATGAGAACGTGCATTGTGTCGCAATTCGGAACCCAACCAATGAGTCCAGAGTTTGGCGATAACGGAACGACAGCGTATCGAGCAATTGCTAAATCTTTCCTCGAGGTTGAGGGCGTGCTGTTCAACAGTTGATTGACTAAACCAAACAATTGCATTACGCGTTCATCTTGGCGTAAATCTTCGTGGCCTTTTAACAAGTAGCCGTAATCTTTCCCATCGGATCCGTGGATTTGTAAACGACGCGGGCGTTGCTTGGAGGTAATGACGTGCATGGTGGGTGCAAACCAAGCGATTGTTACCACTTCGCCACCGGCAATGTAATTCCCAGGTAAGGACAACTCCAAATCTCTCGCCGATAACAAACGGTGCGAAACGTATCTCAACTCTAAATTCGTCAACGTCGGCAGTTGCTTGTTGATTCGTTTGAACACGTGATAATATAAATCCCAGGCTTGATTTAAATCCTCTTCACGGCCAGATTCTTTGAATTTTTCACAATATTCGCGAGCCTCTCGCAATTCTCTTCCGTATGCTTGCGCGAACGACATCTCTTGCAACGTCTCTGCGCCGGTGCGTTCCAAAATGTGATGCAGAGGCGCTAAAACCGCAAGCATACCATCCACGTTTTGCTCGCCAAAGTATAAACGAGACGCTTCTTCTAACGCTTCGTGCCACGCTTCGTGCCAAACAATCGCAACGCGAATGAGCTCTAAACTTACCACTTCCGCTTGCTCGACTAAAAGCGCAGAATGATTTCGTAAGTTGTCTAAAACCGCCGTCGCAGAGACGCGTCGAGTGGTCGATTGCGACTTACAAGCAACAAGCAACGGGTACAACAACGCCTGAGGGTGCTGACGGCCAACGCGAACTAATAAGCGATGGATTAGTCGTCGAACAGGCGATGAATTCGTATGAATTCGTGCGACAATTTGGGGAATCACTGAAAGCCACGTGTTAATGGAGACGTGACCGAAACCTTCAACCAACGCAGCTTCGACTTCGGGCAAATGGCCGTAGTTGAACCATAAGGTTAACAAGCGTAAAATATCTTGCAACGCGCCGCCCATATCACGGGGCGTGGAGCCACCCAACGCGATCGAACGAAAGAAACCAGATACAGCCGGCGCGACGTGTCTCGTCGCGGCAGCTTTCAGAGCATCTCGTTCTTCATTGACATTTAATTGCTGCGTGGCTAAACGCTGGTAGTGTTCCATCGCAGTGGCGTTGAACAAAGCCCAGTTGTGCCAGGCTTTTGCCCAGTGTCTGGAGTGTTTTGTAGCCGTACCGAAAGAAGTTAAGACGTCCGAAATGGTATCATCGTCTAACGTTTCCTCCGCGAGTTGCCATCGCCACTGCCCGAGTTTCAAAAACGTCTTCGAAACTAACTTTGCATCGTCTTTAGCTAATCGACGACCTTCCATCTCACGTTGATACGAAGCCGCGAATAACTCGCTCGCAAGCGATTGTAAACGCTGAAATGCTTCTTCTCTCGAGTTCACACCCCATAAGTGCTTGCAATACGCAAACATCACCAAAGGTCGACCGGACCCGGCGCCGAAGCCTTCTTGTCCTGCAGAAACCTCGCTCGGGTCGTATTCTAAAAGTCTCACCAACGTTCTCTTCGCTTGCGATTGGCGACCGGCTTTACGATTCATGGATGCAAATTTCAACCACGTGTTCATTTCTTCGCTCATCGGAAGCACCAAAGATCGAACGGCTAAGAGCGATTGCCAAACTTCCACGTCTCTCGAGACGCCATAGATGCGATCGCGCCACATTTGACGAACAACGTCTTGTCTGTGTTTCGCGCGTGGATCGTGTTGCGCAATCGCTTGTAACTGAGCGTATTCGACAACTTCTTCGAGTTCGGCAAGCTGCTGCGCACGGACAACACCACCGTATGAGCGATCGTACGATTCAGATACTAAAGACACGAGCTCTTGACCAAGCGCCTCGCGAGACGCGTCTACGTGCCTTAAAGCCGCCATCGGGTCTCCGCGACGTACAGCGAGAACAGCGCGGTAGAAATCACCATCCCCGGGCGTAATTAACGCGTTGGTTTCGAAGTACGGCGTCCCACTATCCGATTTGCTCTTCTTACCACTCTGATCGACCAAGTTATTCCCCGACCCTTTCTTATCACCGCCGAAACCGTTTGAGTTAGATCCGTTCTTCCCAGTCGTAGTATCTCGTTTCGAGCTCGAATAATGCACGGTATATTTTTCCATCGATTTCCAATCGCCTAAATGCCACGCTGCTCGAGCCGCTAGAGGTGCAACTTTATCCCTCAAAACCGAATGTTTCGCCAATGCGAGCTTTTTCATCTTTCTCTCGGCGATGGCATCCCCCCCGTTTGCCCCTACCTGGATACTCGTCAAACCAATCTTACTGCCATTGTATTGCGGTGCACCACCTTCATTTGTCGGCCACTCTCTCTTAGCTAACGCAATGAGTCGTTCCCATTCACCCAGAGCTGCTAAACATCTCATTTGTCCTAAACTCGCCTCTTCTCGCGCGATGCGATCGGCTTTGGACATGATTTGTCGGTTGTAATGATATGAAAACGACGGTGATGGCGGTCTTTGCGCCGCCGTCGACGCGTATGGTTGATGATTGTTTCTCGAGAAGAGCTCTCTTTGATACAAAAGTTCAGCCTCTCCCGCCGCTCGCGCGTCCAACTCGTCCGCTCTCTTCTTATGAGCCTCCAATGCAAATTCCCATTGCCCTAATTTTTCGTACCACGACTCTTTCACGTTGACTTCCAATTTATTATTCCTCAAGTGTGTCAATACTCCAAGAGCGGCTTCTGGAAGATGCAATTGATTGTTTATTGCAATAATTGCCTCGACACTTTCGTTTGGCATGGATGTGAATTCCAACTCTTTGTAATGCAATGCTTTGGCGTACGCGCGGCACCGTTCGGCAATGGCGCCTAACGTTCGCACATCCACCGGAATCGGTTTCTCGTCACGTTCCATGAACTCAGACAAATTGAGCAAAGTCGCTACAATTTCTGGAGGTATCGTCGGTGACGTGAATGCAGATTCCATCGAACGCACGAGTTGCTCTCGGTGCACCACAGACAACTTGGCCCAACAACTCACAAAGGATTCGCAAAACAAATCCCTAGCGACGTTGGGTTGGACGTTGGCCAAGTCCGCACAAGCTCTCAGTGATGGTGAAGGGGAAGATTTTAATAATTCAACTGACAATTGACGCATCCACTCGAGCCAATCTTCTTTAGTGGACCTTTGCGACGATTCCCACGCTTTGCGCAGCGCGGATTCGTTGACGACAAGCTTTTGCGGTTGCACTGGAGGCGGAGGCCTATTCGATCGAGGATCAAACACGTTCGCCTCTTCGTATTCTTCTTGACCGAGCATACCATCGCTTCCAAATAAGCTCCCATTCGACGATATTGAAAGTGCCCCAAATGCGGTGTGGAACTTCCCACCCGACTCTATGCGTTCCAGCATGGCCTCAAAGCGTTTATCTTTTAAACCGACTCTTCGAGCGACGCGAGTAATCGAGGGAAGGAACAACTTGTATTCACTTTGTAACGGTTTTTCCATAGCTATTAACGCATCGACGGCATATTTTCGAAGAATAGCGTCGTCACTTCCCAAAATACGTGCTAACGGTGCAATAATCGCACTCGCATGTTGTGACGACGCGCATTGCATGCGAGGTAATTGCCTGGAAAACGATGCCAACACCGCCCTACGCACTTGGAACGGCACCGGAGCTACGCCAGGTTTGAACAACCTCACAATAGACGGCAATATTAAGTGTAAGTGTTCGTCCACACCATTTCCGAACGTTTCCAACGCTCTCAAGACGTACGGTACCGCTGCGTATCTCCCCGATCGCTCCGCATCCGTCAACACCGCGACAATCCTTGGCAACAACTCCGGCAAATACGCCCGAAACTCATCTCTCAACGCTCTCGACAGCTCTTCACACAACGATAAAGTTGATTTCAAAAGTGCATTGTTTCCCCAGAACGCGTGAATGATTTCCAAAATTTCCGGTAAAAATCTTCTCACGTGCGCTTTAATCACGCTCACTAAAATCGCCAACTCTGCAAGCATAAACTCTCGCAAAGCGTCGTCGCATGTGCGCATAACGTCGAATAAAACTGGGAACACGGTTGGTAAATATGAAACGCAGTTCAGGCCCAAAGAGTTATGGAAGATGAACATGATGGATCGAACGACCATGTGTCGATGACTGGACATGGACTTGTCTCGCAATACTCGCAACAGCGCGTTCAAGGCAACCGTCGGGTAGAAATCGTCACTTGCGGTGGTTAAGTTCATGAGCGGTAAGAGGTCGTGCGAGTTTTCGTCGTTATCGTCGTCGTCGTCGTCGTAGTTGTCGTCGCCGGCTGTTTTCAAGTTGATCTTATTTACATTCTTACCAAACCCACCCATGATGTATGCATTCGCTTCAACCGCAACTGCTCTAGGGTTGTTTGTCACAGCTTTGGCCACCGCGGATTGTTTAACCCCTCGCACGCCACCCAAGGAGAGTAAACCTTGCCCGTACATTTTGATTTCATTTTCTTTGTGCGCGTGTGGGTCTAAAGCACCGAGAATACCTAAGGTTCGCAACACGTTTTCACGTTTTGTACCTTTCTCGGTCGCAACCATGCGTAATAATAAAGGAAGCAACTGCGGGTGATCGGCGTACGGTGCGACGACGTAACCGGAGTGTTTTACCAGTTTACCTAAAGTGATCACGGCAATATCTCGCGTGGCGTTGGATTTCAGCGCTTGCATGAGCAAAACGAGAAGTTCGGGCACGTGCATTTTTGTTGTCGGTCCGCCAACTTCCATGAGTTCGCCGATAGTGGCAATCGCGGCAGCTTTCTCTCGACCACTCACCGCCGTGCGCACAAAGACCGATGCAAACGATTTTGTCATTGGATCCGCACTAGAAATCGTGCCATTTTTCGTGTGATCGTGTGCATTCAACGGATCTTCGTTTAGATGTTTCATGGACGTGTCGTCGTCTTCTAAATTTGGTCTTTCATTTGTAATGTTGCCGACGTCTCTCTGCTTCTTTTCCTTCTTGTTCTTGCGATTGGAAGCGTTATCGTCATTAAAATCGTAATAATTATCGCTCGAATTGTCATTTTCGCTTCTGCCGTTTTCTCTCGAGTCGTTGCCATTTGTAGCTGTGTTGTCTTTCTTATTCTTCCCGTTTTGGGCATCTTTGCCGACCTTTTTATCGTCAACAACCCCAGGGCCGCTACTTTTTGATTCTTCCGCTTTCGCTCTCAACATCCTCGTCAATGTTTTCAAAATCACGGGACAAATGTGTGGCGTGAACAATCGAGGACAGGCACGAATAAGCGTCGCTATTAACTTTGCCGATTCTTCTCTGATTGAAGATTCAGTCGAACTTTCGAGTTCCGCCAAGAGCTGCAACAAGTACCCTCTCAACGCTGGCAAACAATACCCGGGGTTTCTCGGCGAAAGCCGCGTACCAATCAATTCAATTGCCAGCGCTCTTACGACTACACTTCCGTCGTTCAACGCAACAAATAACGCTCTCAGCGATCGAGCTTGAGATAAATATGAATCAATCGCGCGACATCCAATCACAAATGCTCTCAAGACTGATGCGCGGAAGTTGGCATCTAAATCCGCCACCGCCAGTTGCAATAACCTTTCCATGATGACATCCCTCGTCGCTTGAGGTTTAGCGTAGGACTGGCAATTAAGGAGGATCAAAGCGTTTCGGTTAGGAGCGTTGTATTGACTCTGCCGGTGGTACAATGCGGAAGAAGGTTTTTGCGAAATTTGTTTCAGCTCCAGCAAGTGACAGCACGTCAACGCGGCTTCTAATCGCACATCCACCGAAGGATTATCTAAGTGTTGGACGACGTTACGTCGAGCAAATTTCAGTAACAAACGAGAGTCAAACGGGAAGGAACGCATGGTACGTAAGGCAAGTTCGAGCGTTCGTCGCGAGACTCTTCGTTCGTCGTTGGTTGTGTCTGAATATAGACGTTCAAACGACATACCTTCAAAGCCGGGGTGGGATTGATAACCAAATTCGCCGCTACAGTTGTCCACATTCGTCGTCCTCGTTGCCATCGAGACGGCATCGAATAAGCGGCTTTGGATTTGTGACGTTAAATCCGGCAGCGCGTCGGTGATTGTTTCTAGCGAAGAGACTAGCGATTTGGACAAACCAACTGCAAACATTGCCGGCAAGACATTCAACACGTGCGGTTTCCATGATTCTTGAAGCGCGGCGGCCATTTCGCCGCAACATCTCAGCGCCTCGCGAACGCCCGAACGCAGGACTTTTTCGTTCGCCAACTTCAGCTCTTGTTTTCTGTGAATTTCTTCCTCGTCGTTTTCATCTTTTCTATCCCAATTTTTAAACGACCCCGCGCTCTTTTTCGCCCCCTTTGCGATTTTATAGCGACCATTTCCTGCGTTTTCGTCGTCGAAATCGCCGTCCAACTCCTCGCCGTCATTATTATTACTTCTATTCTTCCTCTTTTCGCGGTTTTCCCTCTTAATACTGTTTCGTCGTTTTCTAGACGCCAGCCGCTCTTCGTTATACAAAGAGCCTTCACCAAATACATCGTACATGACGGCAGAGATTTCTGGAAGGTACCGCAATAAGGCGCTTCCGAGAGGTTTTTCAAACATGCGATTTTCTTGAATAGAATAGTCATTCACGCGAACACTACTTCCATCAATCGAGGTGATTTGCGAAACCGTTGGCAATCGCGATCGATAATTTCCGAATCCTCCTGGCGTTTGAACCCCGTTGCTATTGTTCATAAACGCATTGGCAGATTGCGTGCTCATGTCAGAACCAGGCGTAATCCATCCCGGACTATTACTGCTGACTCCTCCCGATCCAATTGAATTGTTGGCGCCGGTGTCGTCGATTGGAGTCCCCAGACCGGGTGATCGCATGAGCTGTCCGAGCAAGTTTTGATTGCTCGTTTGTTGATTGCTGTAATTCGAGTTTGCGGGTGTCTCAGATCGAGATCGAGGCGACGCTCCTTCGCTGCTCCCGTACCCTCTGTTGTTATTATTTGAATTTGGTGTCAACTGTGGCGTGACTCGATGACTGAAACTACCACCACTGACCATTTGTTGGTGCTGTTGATTATGCGCGGCGTGATGGTTTGTGCTCACCAAGTTATCTTCTCTCGCCCTTTGTATACGCATGAGTTCGTCCGCGCGCATCGCAGGTTCTAACGCTTTGGCTAAATCTCCGAGCGCTAAGAAACCCGCATCTCTTTCGCCCTGCGCTCGAATAGAGGTTAGCAAAACCCCGCACGCTAATGGCAAGTACGAATCTGCAAACCTTCTCGGTGAAAACGCGGCTAACCTTGGAATCAAGTCAATCACTGACCTTCTAACGATGAGACGTCTCGAGCGATAAAACTTCAAGACTGTTTCCGCAACCTCTTTATATCTAGAAAGCATAAACTCACCGGTGTGCCTCAACAGTTCACCAAGCGCGAGTAAGGACCCGTGGATTTTTTCCGGACGATCGTTATACTGCGCGTTCGCGTGCACTTTCTTCGCCGACGAATATTTGTCTGCGGCCATCTTTTTGCTACTGCTATTCGGTGTCTTAGCAACGGCTCCGCCACCACCAGATTTCGACGGCGTATTCGTCGAAGTCGGAGTCATCGGAGCTTCTAAACCTTTCCTCACTTCTTCGTACAGTTTATAATACCATTGCACGCGATATCTCGTCTCTCTTTGCTCGATGACCATCAAACACGCTCGTAAAGCCAACACGCCGGCCAATCGAACGTCCAAACTCGGATCGTGCAACGCCGGCCACACGGCTTTGATGAAATGTGGCACGTGCACGTTAAACACAGTTGGCGCGTTTGCGGCTAATTCTCTTAAAGTTAATGCGGCTGCAAACCGTTTTCGCTCTTCTCGCACTGGATTCTTTAACCATTTAAACGCTCTATTTACCTCTTCCTCGACGATATCTGCTGTGAACGCGCTGCCGGACGCCACCAACCTCCCCAAAGCCTGACTCGCCGCGCTCGCTAACACCGGTTCCGGCCCTGCTCTCATAGTCATCACCGCCGTCCTCAAATACCGAGCAAACCTGGTCACTTTCTCCACCTCCTCGCCAAAATCCACCGAACACAACTGGTCCACGCACGCCACCGCGGCTAATCGTTCTCTCAGAATAACACTCCCTGCTAACTTTTCAATCTTCTCGTGCGCGTTGTTTGTAAACTGCGCGAACGCTCGCGGCGAGGCTTCTCTGGCTTGGCCTTCGACGTATTCCCTCAGAGCGTTTCCTCTCTTCTCGCGAAACAAGAGCACATTTTTCTTCTTCTTGCTCTTCGCGCCGTAGAGGAAGAAATCGTCGTCCTCGTCGTCCTCGTCGTCCTCGTCGTCCTCG
>Ga0163180_10001811_pt1 | contig 12046 bp, 12 predicted proteins | sample AtlANTMetagenome_2_FD_109647 | JGI IMG/M metagenome (GOLD analysis project Ga0163180, IMG submission 109647) | Marine eukaryotic phytoplankton communities from the Atlantic Ocean - Atlantic ANT 4 Metagenome | ecosystem: Environmental > Aquatic > Marine > Oceanic | place: North Atlantic Ocean...
TAATGAATATATGTTTGTAAAACCAACAACATATATGAATAATAGTGGAATTGCTATTAAACAATTTCTTAATTATTACAAATTAGACATTTCTAGTTTAATCATTATATATGATGATATAGATATAGATTTAGGTAGAATAAAATTTAGAGCAAAAGGTACTGATGGTGGTCATAATGGAATAAAATCTATTATATATCATTTAGGAACAGATAGTTTTGATAGGTTAAAGCTAGGAATTGCAACATCAATGAATATGAGACCATCAGAACAATACGTTTTAAAAGCCTTCCCCAAAAAATATAATAATTTAGTTGATGAAGTTATAGAAAATGCTACTTCAGGGATTAATTATTATTTAGAAAATGGAATAAGCGAAACAATGAATAATTTTAATTAAAGGAAAAATAAAAAAATGGATAGCTATATATACTTAGTACTTGGGTCTGGTGTTGTTGCAATGTTGTTTTCATTTTGGAAAACAAGTTGGATTAATAAACAAGATCAAGGCTCAGAAAGAATGGAAAAAATTGGTAAAAGCATTGCAGATGGAGCAATGGCATTTTTAAGAGCAGAATATCGTGTTTTAGCAATATTTGTTGCTATTGTTGCTTTATTACTTGCTTTTGCAGCACATAGTCAAGGTGATTCGAAATTAATTTCAGTTTCCTTCTTAGTTGGAGCATTAGCTTCTGGATTAGCTGGTTTTTTAGGAATGAAGGTAGCAACTAAAGCGAATAATAGAACTACTAATGCAGCACAAACAGGTTTGGCAAAAGCACTTAATGTTGCATTTACTGGAGGTTCTGTTATGGGATTAAGTGTGGTTGGGCTTGGTGTTCTTGGTGTGACTGGTTTATTTACTATCTATACTTCATCTGGTTTATTTGAGAATAATATAGAAAAATTAATACAAGCCTTAACAGGTTTTTCATTGGGAGCATCATCAATTGCTTTATTTGCAAGAGTTGGTGGCGGAATTTATACAAAAGCTGCTGATGTAGGTGCTGATCTTGTTGGAAAAGTTGAAGCTGGCATTCCAGAAGATCATCCATTAAATCCAGCTACTATTGCTGATAATGTAGGTGACAATGTAGGTGATGTTGCTGGTATGGGAGCAGATTTGTTTGAATCATATGTAGGAGCAATAATTGGATCAATGGTTCTAGGTTTAGCATTTGGCATGGAATATATTTTGCTTCCCTTATACGTAGCTGGTTCTGGTATTTTAGTATCTATAATTGGTACTTTTATGGTTTCTGTTAAAGAAGGAGGAAATCCACAAAAGGCTTTAAATATTGGAGAATTTGGTTCTTCAGCTATAATGGTAATTGTAATGTATTTTTTAATTACACACTTCATTCCAGCAGAATCTATAATTGGTGCACCATCAGCAATGGGAATATTTTATGCTACTTTAATTGGATTAGCATCAGGTTTAGGGATTGGAATTATTACAGAGCATTATACAGGAACTGGAACAGGTCCTGTGAAATCTGTTTCTGAACAATCTATAACTGGTTCAGCAACAAATATTATTGCAGGATTGGGTGTTGGCATGCAATCAACTGCTATTCCAACATTAATTATAGCAGCTGCAATTATAAGTGCATATTCTTTCGCAGGCTTATATGGTATTGCTATGGCTGCACTTGGTATGCTAGCTAATACGGGAATACAATTAGCTGTTGATGCTTATGGGCCTATTTCTGATAATGCTGGCGGTATAGCTGAAATGGCAGAGTTAGCACCTGAAGTTAGAGAAAGAACAGATAAATTAGATGCCGTAGGTAATACTACAGCTGCAATAGGAAAGGGTTTTGCAATTGGTTCTGCAGCATTAACTACTTTAGCTTTATTTGCATCTTTCAGAGCAGTAGTTGAAGCAAAGTTAGGAACAGCTTTATTAATTGATATTACTAATCCTTGGGTTATGGGTGGATTATTTGTTGGAGGAATGCTCCCTTTTGTTTTCTCATCTATGGCTATGGGTGCAGTTGGAAGAGCTGCAATGTCTATGATTGAAGAAGTTAGAAGACAATTTAAAGATATCCCAGAATTAAAAAATGCTCTTGCTGTAATGAGTAAAGGAGATGAATCAACTTGGTCTGATGAAGATAAAAAAGTATATGAAGCTGGATTAGATAAAGCAGATCATGGTAAATGTGTTGAAATTTCAACACAAGCTGCTATTAAAGAAATGGTAATGCCAGGCTTACTAGCAGTTTTAACTCCTGTTGTGGTTGGCAAATTTGCAGGACCAGAAGCATTAGGTGGTTTGCTTGCAGGAGTAACTGTATGTGGTGTTTTAATGGCGATATTTCAATCTAATGCAGGTGGTGCTTGGGATAACGCAAAAAAAATGATTGAAGAAGGTATTGAAATTAATGGTGAAAAATATGGTAAAGGATCAAACCCTCATAAGGCAGCTGTTGTAGGTGATACAGTTGGCGATCCCTTTAAAGATACTTCTGGACCTGCGCTTAATATATTAATTAAGTTAATGTCAGTAGTCTCACTTGTAATAGCACCGTTCATATTTTAAAATTAATAGGAGATAAAAAATAATGGTATTTTATGAAACTACGTATATACTTCACTCCGCATTGCAAGAGGGAAGATTAAATGATATTATTAGTGTAATAGAGAATAAAATAAAATCTTTAGGAGCAAATATTGTTTATTCAGATAATTGGGGTAGGAAAAAATTAGCTTATATGATAAATAAAGAAAAATACGGTACATATATATTTGTACAATTTAGTCTTAAAGATTCAGATAAGTTAAAAGAACTTAGTGCTGAATTTGAACATAATCCTAATGTTTTAAGATATCTTAATATTAGAATAGAAGAAGAAGATTTAATGGAGCCAAAGCAACAGGATAAGCAAGAAAAAGAAACAAAAAAAACAGAAGCTCCTGTGGTAGAAGATAAATTAGATGATAGCAATAATACAGCTGTAGAGGAGAAAAAATAATGGCAATTTTAGGTAAATCAAAAATTTGTCCTTTTAAAGAGGATTCTAGTTTAATTAAAAAAATAAATTATAAAGAGTATAAATTTTTGAGAAAATTTATTACGGATCAAGGAAAAATTATACCAGCACATGTAACTGGTGTATCTGCAAAGTATCAAAGAATGCTTACTAGAGAAGTAAAAAAGGCAAGAATATTAGCACTTTTACCTTTTGTAGTAGATCCTAGACAAAATTAAATTAAGGGAGTTGATGAATGAAAATTATTTTATTACAATCGCATGATAAATTAGGTAAAGTTGGAGATATCGTTAATGTTAAACCTGGATTTGCAAGAAATTATTTAATTCCCAATGGTATTGGCTCAATTGCTACAAAGCAGAATATTAAATCATTAGAAGTTTTTTTGAAATCACAAGAAACTAAAGAAGCTAAAAATAGAGTTAATATTGAGGCATTATCTAAAAAATTAAATTCATTAACATTAAAATTTTCTGTTAATACAGGAGAAGAAGATAAAATGTTCGGCTCTATTACTTCACAAATGATTTCTGATGAATTAGCAAAGCAAGAATATATGATTGATAAAAAAGAAATTGTATTAGATGAGCCTATTAAATCTTTAGGTAGCCATAAAGTTCCAATTAATTTAGGTTATGAATTAGAAACTAAAATTAAAATTAAAGTTTCAGCCTCAGAATAAAATTATTATGTATGTAGAGGTTTCTATACCTATAGCATTATTTAAAACTTTTACATACATAGTTCCTAAAAATTTTCAAAAACAGATTTTTCTTGGACAATCTGTTTTTATCCCATTTAATAAAAATATTATTAATGGTTTTATTGTTAAAATAGAATCAAAAAATCAATACAAAGGTAAGATTTTAGAAATTTACAGTATTAATAATAATTCTTTTACTATTTCTAATGAATTATGGAAAACCTTAAGTTGGATTTCAAAATATTATCTTTGTCCTATTGGTACAGTATTAAATAAAACAATTTCTTATCAACATAAACAGACTTATAGAATTCCGCTAATTCAGTATATAAAAATTACTCAAAAAGGTAGAGACGCATTAAATTCTATTAATTATAAAACGCAAAAAAAAATTTTAACTACTTTAAATGATTTTTCAGGTAGTATTAATATTAAAAAATTAAAAACTGTATCATCATCATATATTCAAGTTTCTAAGAAGTTAGAAAAATCTAATTATGTATCATTAAAATCTTGTCCTAATATTAAAGGAATTTTACAATCTTCTATACAGTCAAAAAAAATAACTTTAAGTAGAGGACAAAAGAATATATATAAAAATTTAATAAATTCGCTTAAAAAAAAATCTTCAAAACCAATATTATTATCAGGTATATCTGCCAGTGGTAAGACTATTGTTTATATTAAAACTATAGAATCTTATTTAAGTAATAAAAAACAAATTATTGTTCTTGTTCCTGAAGTGTCCCTAATTCAAAAAACTTTTAATGAATTAAATACGTATTTCAGTAATACAGTAGGTGTATGGCATAGTAAACTTAGTAAATCAGAAAAAAATTATGTATTAGATGGTATAAAGACTAGGCATTTAAATATTATTGTAGGTACACGAAGTGCAATCTTTATGCCATTTGATAGATTGGGTCTTATTGTTGTTGATGAAGAACAGGAAAATTCTTATAAGCAAGATTTGAATATTCCATATTATAATGCAAAAGATGTAGCCTTGATGCGTTCAAAGTTTAATCAGAGTTCTATAATTTTAGTTAGTAGTACACCTAGTCTAGAGACCTACTATAATGTGAAAAAAAAGCAATATCAAAATTATGATTTAAAAGAAACATATTTTAAAAATCAATTCCCGGAAGTCAAGCTTGTTAATATGTCCATTCAAAAAGGAATTTTAAGTAAAATTTTAATTGATAAGATTGAATCTAGTTTAAAGAAAAAAGAACAAATTGTTTTACTTCAGAATAAAAAGGGGTTTTCTAGAGCAGGAATACAGAAGGTCGAAAATATTTTATATAAATTTTTCCCCAATATTAGAATTTTAAGATATGACCAAAATATTATAAGTAAAAAAGATGAATATTATAATATACTTAATCAATTTCAAGCTTATAAAGCAGATGTATTAATTGGAACTCAATTTTTAGCTAAAGGATTAGAATTTAAAAATGTTTCATTAGTAGGTATGATTAATTCAGATATAGGGTTATCTATACCAGATTTTAGATCAGAAGAGAGAATATTTCAATTAATTTATCAATTAATCGGTAGAGCTTTACATTCAGATAAAAAACCTACGGTTATTATTCAGTCCTATAATACCGATAATTTTTATATTAAGAGTGCCTGTAAACAAGAATTAGAGGCAAGTTACACAAGTATGCTAAAAGATAGAAAGGAATTATATTATCCTCCTTATTCTAAATTAATTAAAATTTTATTTCTTGGAAAAAATGTAAAACAAGTTGAAAAAAAATCACAAACATTTTTTAATAAATTAAATCAAAATAAAAATATTATACTTTTAGGACCTAGCCCTGCACCTATAGAATATTTAAATGAATATTGGCGTTATCAAATTTTAATTAAATGTAAAAAAACATATTGGCAAAAATTTCATGATTGGATTGATGCTAATATTCCTGTAGTAGAATTTGAAAATCAAAAAAAACCTGTAAAAATTAAAATTGATGTTGATACCACTTCAATACTATAAAATAATAATATTTTATATACTATTATTTTATTCTTGGATTTTTTGTAATGAAAATTATCATTCTAATTGGGGCTTTTATTCAATTTCAAATAATTCTTTAAATATTAAAAATCATGAAATAACACCTATTATTAATCAGCATATTAATGATATCAATTTTATATTAGGGCCTATTCCTAAATCTTTTTTTCAAATTATTATTAAAAGTGATGATATAAAGTATAATAATATTTTTAATTGGAGCTTAGGAGTTACACAAGGTAATAGAATTATTATTAAAGATCCTTCAATATCGCATATTAAAAGAGATAAATTTTATGAAGTTTTAAAGCATGAATTAAATCATATTTATTTAAATAGAATCCCTAATAAAAATTATATTCCTAGATGGTTTAAAGAAGGTTTCTGTATGTATTATGCTAATGAATCAAGTTTAAGGAATAAGCTAGTTTTAGGTAATAATATAAATAATAAAGATTGGTTTAATTTGAGAACTATTGATCAAAAATTTAGTGGAATTTCAAAAAAACAATTTAATTTTGCATATGCCTATTCTCAAGCTATTGTGCAAAATATAATTGATTTATATGGTCAGAATTCAATACAGGATATTATATACTATATTAAAAGAAATTATCATTTTGATGAAGCCTTTTATCTTGCTACTTTAGTAACGGTTGATCACCATAGTAAATATACTTATGAGAATATATATAAACGATATAGATGGTTCAATTTAATTAAATTTCCTAATTTCTTATTAGTTTTAGCACCGTTATTATTAACTATTATTTTTATTATGAAAAAAATCAATAATCAAAAAATTATTAAGAAATGGGAGATTGAAGAAGAATTAGAAGAAAGTAGTTTAAATGAAGATTAGAATTATAATATTAATCTTTTTTAGTTTTCTTTTATCACAAGCAGAATATCAAATCCTAACTACGCCTCAAAATATATATGAGTTAAGCACACATAAAAGTTCTCCTCATTTAGATAATAATACTAATTATTCATTCAGTTTAATCCAATATCCTGCAGATATTAAGATGTATAATTTTAGAATTAAAAATTATAATATATCTGTTTTAGATTATGGAATATTTGAAGATCGTTTATATGATATATTGTATAAAACATTTACTGCGCAAGAAATTTTAATAGAATATTTTTATAATTATACGATAGAAAATTTAAAATTTAAGTTTATAACAGGTTTATATTATAGTCGTATATATGATTATAGTGCTCTAGGAATAAATAATTCATTTAGTATTAATTTCGGCTTCAATCAAATTAATTCATCTTTAGAACTATCAATAGAAAATATAGGGTATATGTTAAAGCAGTATACTGCATATAATACAAAGGTTCCATTAAAATATCGCTTTGGGTTTAATAAAAATTTTGATTTCTTTATTATAGGGTATAATTTTTTATATTCAAAAAATAATCAATACTATCAACATATATTACATTTAGAACTTTTATTATCAGATAAAGTTAAGCTTAGATTATCTAATACAGATTACTTAAAAGATTTATTTATTGAAGATAATGATTATAATTTTTTATCTGGTTTAGGAATGGGAATTAGCTTGAATTTAAAACCTATTTTTATTGATATAGGTTATATGAATTTAGGAATTTCTGGTGTTGCATATGGTATTTCTGTACATTTTATGAAGAATTAAATAATTTTCAGCTCTTTGCCCACTTCTTCAAATGATTTAAGCGTATAATCAAGTTGTTCCTTGGAGTGTGATGCGCTTATTTGAACTCTAATACGAGCTTCATTTTTAGGTACAACGGGATATGAAAAACCTATTACAAATACATTTTTATGTAACATTTTTTCTGATACTTGTTGTGCCAATTTTGCATCTCCAAGCATAATTGGAACAATTGGATGCTCTCCTTGTTTGATTGTAAATCCTATATTGGTAATCATTTTTCTAAAGTATATAGTATTTTCTATCAATTTTTTTCTTAAATGAGATGAATCATTAAGCATATCTATAGTTTTTATAGCTGTATAAGTTATAACTGGTGCCAATGTATTGCTGAATAGATAAGGCCGTGATCGCTGTCTTAATAAATCAATAATTTCTTTACTAGAAGATGTAAACCCCCCAGAAGCTCCTCCAAGTGCTTTCCCTAAAGTAGATGTGATAATATCAACTTCATTAATTACTTCGCAGTATTCTATAGAACCTTTTCCCTGTTCTCCAATAAAACCAGTTGCATGTGAATCATCTACGTGTACTAATGCATTATATTTATTTGCTAATTTACATATTGATTTTAAGTTAGCAATATAGCCATCCATTGAAAATACACCATCTGTTGTAATTAATCGTGTTTTATAATTTTGAGTTTCTTTTAAAATATTTTCTAAATTACTCATGTCAGAATTTTTATATCGATATCGTTTAGCTTTGGATAATCTAACACCATCAATAATAGAAGCATGGTTTAATTCATCTGATATAACTGCATCATTTTCATCTAATAGTGTTTCAAATAAACCTCCATTTGCATCAAAGCATGATGAGTAAAGAATAGTATCCTCTTTTTCTAAAAAAATAGAAATTTTATTTTCTAATTCTTTGTGAATCGATTGTGTTCCACATATAAAGCGTACTGAACTGAGACCAAAACCATATTTTTCTAATGCTTTTTGCCCATATGTGATTAATTTTTTATTATTAGATAGTCCTAAATAATTATTTGCACAAAAGTTTAAAACTGATTTATTGTTTACCTCAATTTCTGAATTTTGTGTAGATGATAGAATCCTTTCAGATTTATATAATCCTTCATCTTTTATTTGATTTATTATTAGTTTAATTTTTTTTGATAGCTTATCCATATTTTATTTCCTTAAGTGTGGTATTATATAATTATTAAAAGCTTTTTTCAAGCTGTGCTTCGGCTCCCAATTCCAATCCTTTTTTGCATTATTATCATTGATGTTATCAGGCCAGCTATCTACAATGTTTTGACGCATTTCATCAATATCATATGTTATTTTAAAATTAGGACATTCAGTTTTTATAATATCAAATAAATTGGTTACAGTAGGGTTAAATGCTGTAATATTATATACATTTTGATGTAATGTTTTTTTGTTTTCATTCATTAATTGAATTATAGAATCGATTGCATCAGGCATAACTATAAAGGGAAGGCGTGTATTCTTATTTACAAAGCAGGTATAATTTTTATTATTAAATGCATTATGAATCATTTGTGGTGCATAATCACTTGTTCCACCTGTAGGTATTGTATTCGTGCTAATAATCCCTGGAAATCTTATAGATCTAAAGTCAATTTTTAAATTTTGTTCATTCCCATATAAGTCAAATGCAATCCCTAAGTTTTCACAAAATAACTTATGTTGTCCATAAATTGTTGTGGGATTACAATAACTATTTTCATCTATAGCTTGATTATTAACATTAGCGTTATAAACAGCAATAGAACTAGGAAAAAAAAATTTAGTTATAATTTTATGTTTTAAATTTTGGAACAATGCCAAATTAAATAAATTTAAAGTTCCATTTATGTTAACTTGCTTTGCTAAATCTGGATTTTGTTCGGCTTTAGTACTTAACACAGCTGCTAAATGAAAAATTTCTTCAATAATATAATTTTCTGAAAGATAATTTATAATTTCTTGATCTAGTATAGATCCTTTAATGAATTTATATAAATTCAATTTTTTATTTGGATGCTTAAGATCCAGGGCAATTATTTTTTTATTTTCTGCTTTGTTAAACCTGGAAATTAAATTCTGTCCTATTTCACCAGAAGCTCCTGTAATAATTGATACTTTTTGTTTCATATTTTTATAATTGTTTTTATTTCTTTTTTATAGAAGGCTTTATCATTAGGATGGGTTAAAAATTTTTCAACTTCTTGATATGGAACCCATTTTGCCTCAGGATTATGTGGATCTATAGGTTTTAATGTTTTTTGATCGGATTTAAATAAATAAATGAATATTGTTTTATGCTCTGATTTATCATCTCCCCCATTTAAACCGATTCTATATCTACCATATTCACCTATATATTTTATTAATGTTGCATCTTTTATACCGGTTTCTTCATATAGTTCTCTTTTAGCGGCATCTATTTTTGTTTCTCCAGGATCAATATGTCCTTTTGGTAAAGACCAAGAATCATAATTTTGATTAACTATAGCTACTTCATTATTTTGATTTATAATAATTGCCCCAGCACACTTAACATATTTTGTATTTTCCATATTTATAAAACTTGTTTAATAATATTTTTTGCAATTCTATCTTTTCTATCTAATTTAAATTCTGTTTTATGTCCTGATTTAGAGTATAGAAAAACATGATTAGTATTTGTTTCAAATCCAGCTCCTTCTTCATTAGCATAATTAAGAACAATATAGTCTAATTTTTTATTTTTTAATTTTTTTAAAGCTTCATCTTCACCATTATTAGTTTCTAATGCAAAGCCAATAATTTTAGCAGAATTTTGACTAGCTACTATTTTCTTTAAGATATCTGTTGATTTAGATAGTTGCAATTTTAAGTTTTCATTATCACTTTTAATTTTATTTATCTTTATTGTTTCAACTTTATAATCAGATACTGCTGCTGTCATAAATATATAATCATAATTAATCTTTTTTAATTGGCTTTGTATTGCGCTGTCCATTTCATCGGCTGTTTCTACTTTAATTATATTGATTTCAGATAGATCTCCTAAATTTACTGGACCAGAGACTAAATCTACATTTGCACCGAAATCTTTTGCAGATTTTGCAATAGCATAACCCATTTTACCGCTTGATCTATTAGAAATAAATCTAACAGGATCTATAGCCTCACGTGTTGGACCTGCTGTAACTAGTACATTTTTATTTTCTAAATAAAGCTTTGTATCAAATGCTTTTCTAATTTCATTCATAATATTCTGAATAGATGGTAAGCGTCCTTCTCCTGTATGTAGTGATGCTAGTTTACCTTCCTCTGGATTTAAAACTATTTTATTTCTTTTTTTAAGTTTTTTAACAGCATCTATAGTAGCTTGATTTTGCCACATTCTATAGTTCATTGCAGGAGCAAAAATTTGTTTTTGTTCACATACAGATAAAGTTGTTGAGATTAGATCATCAGCAATTCCATTTCCAACTTTGCATAAAATGTTAGCAGTTGCTGGAGCTATAACGATTAAATCAATATCAAAAGCCAAATCAATATGCTCTAATCCGCCCTTTGGTTTATCTGGAAATAGATTGGTAATTACTTTATTATTAGATAGTGCTGCTAAAGTTGATACCCCTATAAATTCTTGTGCTGATTTTGAAATAGCAACCTGTACTTGTGCGTTATTTTTTCTTAAGGCACGAATAATTTCACATGATTTATATGCAGCAATTGAGCCTGTAATACATAATAAAATATTTTTATTTTCTAATACATTCATTTTTTCATACAAATCATTAGTCCATCTCTTATGGGTAGTAAAGTATTCATATTTCTTTTATCTTCAGTAATTATATTGTTTAATTCATTTAATGTTTCTGATTCTTTTGATGTGGGCTTGATGACATCACCAGACCAAAGCATATTATCAAGAATGATAATCCCTTTTGATTTTAAAAGTATCATTGCCATTTTGTAATATTTAATATAATTAATTTTATCTGCATCTATAAAAATCATATCAAAAGAATTTTTAGAAAATGTTTCTAATGTTTTTAGCGCATTTCCAATGTGAATTTTAATTTGGTTTTTATAATCTGATTTATTGAAAAATTTTTGTGCTGTTTCCCCATGTATTGGACATAGCTCGCAGGTATCAATATAACCATTACCTGGTAGTGCTTCAGCCATTCCTAGTGCACTATAGCCAGTAAACATGCCAATTTCAAGTATTGATTGTGCGTTTGATAGCTGAATAATGCTTTTTAATGTATTTACAACTAATGGCCCAGAAATCATTGCAGGAGCTTGCTCATATTTATTTGTATAGTCTCGAATTTCTTTTAGTAATTTTGATTCTTTTTCAGAATGCATTATGCAATATTGGTCTATGATATTATCCTGCATTTAATATATCCTGTAGTTTATTATTTTGATGGAGATAAAGCAGTTTATCATATCCTCCTATACATTGATTATTAATTACAATTTGGGGAACAGTATATCCACCTGTTAATTCTTCAAGTTGAGATCTTGAAAAATTTTCTTTTTCAATATTGATTTCTTGATATGCAATATCAATGGAATCTAGTAAGTTCTTTGCTGCATTACAAGAAGGGCACCAATTTGTTGTATAGATTTTTATCATAATATCA
>Ga0163180_10001813_pt1 | contig 12042 bp, 7 predicted proteins | sample AtlANTMetagenome_2_FD_109647 | JGI IMG/M metagenome (GOLD analysis project Ga0163180, IMG submission 109647) | Marine eukaryotic phytoplankton communities from the Atlantic Ocean - Atlantic ANT 4 Metagenome | ecosystem: Environmental > Aquatic > Marine > Oceanic | place: North Atlantic Ocean...
GAAATGCGACATTCCTCAAAATCAACATCGATGGTGCTCGCGTCCGCTGTAATATCTTTTCCTTCCTTTCACCTCTTCCCATTTTACCGATATTGTGAAATGCGATGTTACTAGATAATAGCAACATCGATGGTGTTCTGGATGTTATCATGTTATCATGTTTTTTCGACGGTCTGAACAAAAGAAGATCGAAGAAGAAGTTCAAAAACGATACCCGTCGTCGATCTCACCGATAAGGCGATCTCGTGCGTTTGCTTGATGCGTGTGCGCGTGTAAAAGCGCGTTTTATTTATGACAAAGGGACGTTTTAAAATCAGTTTGGGGCATTTGTCTTTCTGCTCGTTCTCTCTTTCTTTCTTTTTTTTGAAAAACGCTCGTTTTTTATTTTTGGGAAAATAAGAAAATATGCCCCCCCACACAACACACACACACGCAATGTTTCCTAAAACTAACGAACTCGATAGGGATAAAGGTGAGGATGGATGTACCTTTAGCGAGGATTTCGTCACGCTCGACACAAAGAAAGGATGCTTTGCCAAACGGACGCGAGTTATTATTTTGAGTTGTGTGAATGGTTCTTTAGGTGATGTTACTCCTGTTCTTTCTTTGGCGAAATCCTTACGTGCTCTAGAGCCATCTTGGACCCGGATCTGCGTCATCGTAAACGAGTACTTCGAAGAAACGTGTAGCGAAGAGCTCCTGGAGAAAGACTCGATCAATGCGATCGAGTTTCATTTCGTTTCAAAGCGTGAAGAGTATGAAAATGTTTTGTCTCGAAAAAAGAAGCAAACGAGATCAGTCGTCGATTATTTTCTAAGCACTTCTGCTGAACACTATGGAATTTTGAAGTCAATAATTAACTCTTATGAGTCATTCGTTATCTGTGCGATTCCGTTGGATTTTGCATGCAAGTTTTTGCAAGAAGAGTTCGAGGAAAGAAGAATGCCTTCAACTTCTATTCAAACGTTCGAATTTATCTCCATTTTGTTGACGCCCGCGTTATTATTATCTTCGGACGTCACGCATCATCCAGTGACTGGCTTGTTATGTAAATCTCGGTTTCATTTTAAAATAAACGATTTCCTTGTTGATTGTATCTTCAAAAAAGCAATCAACAACTGTCGAAGAAAACTGATTGGGTTGACGGGTACTGTTTCTCGAGGCATTTTCAAAGAGTATTTTCTTCTTCCTCGAATTATTTGTATGTTCCCCAGGTGGTACCATTTGCACGAGATCCCCGAGTATTACCCGTTACCATCGAAGACATTACACACGGTTCAAACCAATTTTCCGTCCACTACGAGATCAATCACTAGATGTGAAGAGGAAGACATACACGACCTTTTGAAACTTGGAATAAAAGAGAGGATTTTCGCGCGTCGACCAAAAACAATCGTCGTCGTCATTTCCGCCTCGGGCAACCCTCAAATATCCAAAAAATATTTCAAGTGCGTTATTGATGCCGTCTCGGCAACATCGGACTTGATGGCAAAATTTTCGGTTATTTGTTTGACAAAGTTTATCGATCGTTTGCCGTTAAAGAGCCCCGATAGGATTGATAATATCTTCCACATAGATTTCTGCCCGTTTTCTCCGCTCCTGAAATATTTGAAGGCGCATGATAACTCCAATATAATTGTCATAAACCACGCGACGATTGGCGTTTCACGAGCAACGCTCGCACTTGGCATACCACAAATTTTAGTGCCTATTAGTTTCGATCAACCGGATAATGCGAGAAGGCTCGAGCAATTACGAGTTGCCTTGACGTGTCCGATTTACCAGTTTTCGAAAAAAAGGTGTCTTCGAATGCTAGAGAATATAGAAAAAAACATCGACGAGCTTCTGAAAAGTTGCGAAGCGTGTCGACACGATTTGTTCGAGAGAGATCCCGCTGGCAGTGGTCTTGCGGAGGCTGCCGATATAATTTTAGAAACGCTCACCGGGAAAACCGGCTGGCAACATGAGATGGATTTGGTGAAAAAGCGCGATTTTTCATTTTGATAAAATATCCTCGTACCTTGGTACATCAAAACGCACCAATCTCCTCGTCTATCCTCCGCTCTTCCTCCTCAATTTCTTCCTGAGAAAGCTGACGCTCGGTTACAAAATAGCACGATGCCAACCTTCCACGCTTATATCTTCTCGCCATAACTTTTCGCTTTAGCTCAGATTTCACAGAATCTTGAGTGTACATGCCCATTTCGATTATAACTTCGTCATTGCTTGCACTTTCAATCAAGATCCAGGAACGTTTCGGTAATAAAACTAAAGGTGAATTACCACCAACCGCATATTCAGGAGCTGACGCCCATGACGAGTCAGATTTTACTGCCCACCAAGGCACCACGACGAGTCCGTCCAAAATATTGTCAACGGAGGATCTTTTCGCGTCTCTTCTCGCGCGTTCGCTATTCATTTCTATCTTTTCCGCTTCCATAGCTAGTCGCAAAACTTCATCTTCTGGCTTCCGTCGCCAGGCGCGCATTGCGGGACCTTCTTTTTCTATCTCACCGTACTCTTCGCTATTTTTTTTATCTTCATCTAATATTGTTTCATCCTCGTTGTCATCGTCGTCGTCATAATCATCGTCGTCGTTGTCCTTGGGTACGTCGGCGAGTGCCTCTAGAGTTACAAAGGTAACTCCCGATTCTGGTCTCCATTCACCAATTCCGATAGTGTCGCCTTCAATTCTAACCGCAGTTGCCGGTGATTCAAACACTTCGCGCGTGTCTCTTTCATAGGCTCGAGCTAACGGCGATAGCACGGAGTCATTTCTCTCTTCGATTAATTCAACATTACGGAGCACCCATTTACGATTGCTTGATTCTATTTGAATTCGAGCTCGAAATCGTCCCGGAGAAGGTCTTCGTCGTCGTTCGCTCACGTCAAAGTTAACATCTTCTCGCGTAAAACAAAATTCAAATCTCAAACAGTTTTCATCGCCTTCATGAAACAACGTCGTTGGTCCTTCGGAGTACGATCCATCGACTAAAAACATTTTCTTCAACTGGGAAGTGCCACCACAAACGCCTTTGGATGTTTCGTCCACGAAAGCTACGTCTTTCTTCCCATATTCACAGCCGGATTCGGGGTATAGATACGTTGTCGTATGCATCAATCCCGCGGCATCTATACCTTTCCCAATGGAAACGTCCACAGATGTCACAGTTTTAACATCGAAATCATCTATAGAAACGCCAAAGTCTTTGAAAGCGTCAGGAACGAACTTTTCGTGAATAGGAATCACGTGTCCTCTCGAATCGAACGTGGCTGATTTTCCAGTCCATGTACCGACATGCGCCTTTCGAAAATCAGAAGATACGTCGTTCGGTGGCCATTCCGTGTCAGGTCTGAGTTTATTCGTCGCATTCTCGTCTCCCTTGGATGAATGAACAGGAACTGCTGCTTTACTTTTGTTTGTTTTTCTTCGTTTTGTTGTCGAATGTGGTAAGAAAGGATAAGAAGTGCGCGTGCAAGACATCGGGGTATTTCTTACGATCAAATATCTAACTTACGCGCGTGGAACGACGCGGGTACCGAAAGAGCATCTTTTTAAGGAAATTCTTTTTGGAACTTTTTGTGACAATTTCGTTATAATTTTGTTTCCCTTATTACAAAACATGATAACATGATAACATCCAGAACACCATCGATGTTGCTATTATCTAGTAACATCGCATTTCACAATATCGCTAAAATGGGAAGAGGTGAAAGGAAGGAAAAGATATTACAGCGGACGCGAGCACCATCGATGTTGATTTTGAGGAATGTCGCATTTCACGATAAACTAGGGAGAAATGAAAGGAAGGAAAAGCTATATACAAGAAAGAAAGGAACAGAGCAGCTGACGCGAGCAGTTTATTACAGTGATTATATTTTCACAACTGCATCATTATGCAGTGCTGCTGCTACTGGAGCGTACATTGGTAACAACACAGCATTTGGAAAAAAGCTCAGTGGACCGGTTTGCTCTATGCTTATGGGCTATGTTCTGAAGATGAATCCGATATATAGTGCAAACTTAGAAATCACCGGTTCTATAAGGCTAATCGTCTCTGCTTTGGCAACTCCGATGATACTGCAAGGTGCAAATCTTAGTGCCATTCGAAACACGTTCAATGCCTTGCTGAAACCTTTTGTAACGGTTGCTTTCGTCACCATATTTGGAGGATTCGTTGGAGCGAAATTGTTCCTCAAGAATGAAATACTGAAACCTCTTTCAGCTGCTCTTATTGCGAAGAATATCGGGAGTGGCATCAACTACATTGCCACGTGCCAAGCTTTGGGAGTGTCACCTTACTTGCAGTCGCAAGGGTTGGTCGTTGACAACGTTCTTGCTTTTATTTATTTCCCGATCGTTCATATTTTTGGTGACCGATACATACAAAAGCGAAATATGAAAGAAGAAGAAGAAGAAGGAGCACCAACCGACTTTTCAACAGAAGATGTGAAAACGAGTCTCGCGTTGACTTTTGCGATATTGGCAGCTTCGCACATCGAAGCAGAATTCTGGTCGACGATACTTGAAGGCGTGGATTCCAGTCGTTTGTTTTTACCCATTGCCACGGTCTTTTCAATTTTGACCGCGACTTTTCTCAACTTTAAGAGCAATGTCGTCAACGCTGGGAACTTCATCGGTCAGTGTCTGTTATATATATTCTTTGCGAGTGCTGGATTATCATCGCCGCCTTTAGGTCACGCGTTTACGAATGATCTCGAGTTGCTGTATTTTGCGTGTACGATGTATGCAATCCATTTGTTTGCGATCGGATTCTTATTTTCTTCTCGTGAGATTTTGGTTGCCTCCAATGCCGGAATAGGCGGCCCGGCTACGGCAGCAGCGTTTGCGAAAGCAAAGCATTGGAAGGAATTGATTGCGCCTGCGATTCTCGTAGGTAATGTCGGAAACGCATTTGCGACGTTCATAGCGCTCATCTTTTCGTCTTTCGTATAGTCAAAATCGAGTGTTTGAAATCCTCGCTAAAGGTACATCCATCCTCACATCCTTCCCTTTCCTTCCCGTTGTTTTTTTTCATCGAAACGCTTCTCGAAAAATTTCCTCAGACTCCTTCAAATGAACGCTTTGTGAACCAGTCGCTGGACTCGCGGCTGGCGAGCGACCAACATATGAGATATTCCTGCATTCACCACCACCAGAACTCGCCCTTTCTGTCGTCTTCACTCTATCTTTAATGTAACTCCACGCTCCCATATTCTTGGGCTCCTCTTGGACCCAACAGAGTTTGGCATTGGGAAATCGCGTTAACCGTCGCGCCAACGCATCGTACGGAAACGGAAATATCTGCTCTAGACGCACTAAAATCACGTCGTCAATTTTATTTGCCGTTCTGTGCCTGCTCAGATCGTACCAAATCTTTCCAGAACATAATAAAACTTTTCTTATTTCGTCGCCTCGTTTTTGTACTATGCTTGTGTTATCGCTGTCGTTGAAGAGTTGATCGCCGGCATCGCCATCACAAATGACGCGGCGAAAGCTCGAGCGTTCATCAAAATCTTCTAAAAGACTTTGACATCTTCTATGGTGCAACAGGTACTTGGGGGTAATGACGACGAGTGGCTTTCTGTTTGAATTATTCATCAAAGACTGTCTGCGCAAGGCGTGGAAGTATTGCGCCGGTGTCGACGGTTGCAACAGCAAAAAGTTTGCTCGAGACGTTGCCGAGGCTCTAGCGAGACGTTTTGCAAACCTATCCCATTCTCTCCGCGTGAATTCTGTTCGGTCACCAAAGTAAGCTTGGATGTCTGAAAACAAGCCAACGCTTTGAATTCTTTCGTCGTTCTCGTGTATATCCGTATCCTTGGTACTCGAAGAAGATGAAGATTTTTCGTCATCTTTCTTTAAAAACGTTTCTTTGAGCACGTTTAAGTTAACTACCTTTCCATTGCGCGAGTCATTCGCGTCCGTGGAAACGGCTTTAAATATTTTATCCATGAGCACGCGATCGAACGATGATGAACCGGGAAGGGAATCACCGTCATCGTTGGCCATCTGGAGAAATCGTTCGATGCGGGCGGTGGAGTGATCTGGCCCCTGTCCTTCGTATCCATGAGGTAGTAATAATACCAGATTACTTTGCTGTCCCCATCTTTCTTCACCGGTCAATAAGAACTGATCGATAATCACCTGTGCATTATTCGCGAAATCTCCAAATTGTGCCTCCCATATTGTTACGGCTTCATTCTCGCTCTCCACGGAAAATCCATATTCAAAGCCTAAAACAGCGTGTTCTGATAAAGGCGAATTGGCTGCAATGAACCATGCTGCGCTAGTTTTTCGAGATGATGATGTTTGTTGTCCATTATCGTTGTCGTCAATACTCGTGACCATTTGATTAATTTTGTTTATTCCTCTCCCTGTCTCGCGGCAAAAAATCACCGAATGACGCTGGTTAAAGGTTCCTCGTTCGCAATCTTGCCCAGATAAACGTACGTGCTTTCCAGCTAACACGAATGTTGCAAACGCAACGTGTTCGGCGAGTGCCCAATCTATTCCAGTTTTCCCTTCCATGACTTTTTCCCTGTACTCTAAGAGTCTCTCAATTCGCGGGTGGAGAGTGAAATTTGTATCGTTTGCGCTAACTTTGCTTAAATGTTCCAATATAAAATGCATCATTTCCCGCGGTATTCCAGTGCCTGTAGTGATATTCTTCGCTTCAGCGCCTAAAACGCCACCTCCACCACGGACAGCAGAGTAGTCGCGAAACACGTTTTGTACCCAATTGCTGGTGTTTTTTGCAAAGCTCTTCTCCTCTTCCGATTGCTTCTTCAATTCATATAGCACGGTTCGCTTCCACCGTACGACATCTGCTTCATCAATCACACCTTCTTCTATTAATTTGTTTGCGTATATCTCCGACACACGCGGCCTTTTTTCGATGAGTTTCTGCGTCACTGGCAAGGTAACGCTCGGGTCATCTAATTCGTTATGGCCAAATCTGCGGTAACATACGACATCGACGACGACGTCTGTATTAAACTTTTGCCTGTAATCGATAGCGATTTCCATAGCGTTCTTGATAGCTTCAGGATCATCTGCGTTGACGTGAAAAATTGGTGTGTTAAAACCTTTCGACACATCCGATGGATGTGGAGAACTTCTCGCTCTTCTCGGTAAAGTTGTAAATCCAATCTGATTGTTGATGATAACGTGTATTGTGCCTCCTGTGGTATAATCGAAGAGCGTTTGCAACGTCATAACCTCGGGGTTCTGACCTAGCCCAGAAAATGAAGCGTCCCCGTGAATGACTAATGGAATAACTTTATTGCGTGCGTTATCTCCATGTCCGTTCGTGTGCGGTGAAATTTTGAACTGTTTACCGCGCGTGACGCCAGCGACGACGGCATTGACCATTTCCAAATGACTCGGGTTCGGCAAAATTTCGAGCTCAATCGATCGTGCGTTTTTCTTATTCTTCGCTTGCTCTTTAGACTCCTCGACATCGGTCAAGTCGCGCATTGGTACTTGAACTCTTGATTTGAGGCCGAGATGATATCGCACGTCGCCCACCATGAAGGATTCTTTATCATCCTTCATCTCCGATACAATCGCCCCGAACGGCTTTTGAAATATGTTTGACAGCACATTTAATCTTCCTCGATGTGCCATTCCTAATACTATGGATTCACACTTCTGCTCTGACGCGCGTTCTACGAGCGCAACTAATCCTGGGATGATGCCCTCAGCGCCTTCCAAGCCGAAACGCTTTGCGGATGGAAACGCATCAGCCAAATACTCCTCAAATACATCCGCGACTGTTAACCGCTTCATGATTTTAATCTTCTGATCTTTTGTCGTTTGCATCGCACGTTCTGGTTCCAAACGTTTACGCAACCACAATTTCTTTGACGCGGATGTGAGATGCGTATACTCAACGGCAAACGTGCTACAATACGTGCTGCGAAGGCGCCCAAGAATATCCTTCGCTTTCCAGCTTAACTTGCCGTTGTCTGCTTTATCAAAAGTCGCTAAATCATCGCCCACGTAGAACTCTCTGTCTTCGTTTATGTCCGACAATCCGAGATATTCGTTCAAATTGAGCTTCCTTCCCGTCGTATCATCAATCAGCCTGTTCTTGTCATAATCGTTCATTAGTATATCTAAGTCCACTCCTTCGACAGGAACGGACGCTCTCGTCTTCGCGTCGGTTTCGCTCCCTCTGGTCACTTGTCCTAAATTCCTTCCGAGCGGGTCTAATTTAGCGACTAAATGTCCGCGGTTTCGAAACGCGCGTACTAAGTTGCGAATCTTGAACGCGTCTGATATTTCACGTTCGTTGGTAGTTAAAGACCGCTGATTGTCGCCTCCAATTTCCCTGGTGTCGGTTTTGAGTAGATTATTTGGATGACCGATGACGTGAGTCGCGATGATCGCGTCCAAGTTTTGTAGTTTCCCCTTCATTTTCGTTATATCGACGATGTTATCGACGTTACTACTCGGAAGCGCAGCGTATTTGTCGATGAGAGAGTAAATTTTCTTCGTCGTTGATGCATAAGAAGAATTGGAATCTCTTTTTGTCGCGTATGTTCTCCTGTGTAAGCTGTTTCGTATTGTGAACATGCATCTCCGCACGACGTTGTTCTTTCGTGTCATGGTGTGTGTCTATATGTCTATGTCTATGTCTATGTTTCTTATTCCATGTGTGTGTGTGTGTGTGTCGTTTGATGCTTGTTACTGAAAATAATCGGTTTCCTCTCGAATTTATAACTACGGTACGAGAGAGGACCTCGACGAAAAAGAAAAAAAAGCGGCATTTTTTACAAAACAACACACGCGAACACATGTCGTGCGCACGAACCCTCACGTTTTCAACTGCATCTTCATCTTCGCAACACCGACACCATCGCCAGTTCAGGTTCGCGTGTCCAGGGGGTAACAATAGGAGCAGTATTAGAAGAACTTTCTCCCCAAGAAAAGCGCAAAAAATAACATCGAAAAGAGCGGCGACGACTGCAATGGCGTCTGGAACGAAAGATGGAACGACGTATGTTATGATTAATGGCATCACCGGTAAGATGGGGCATGCGATAGCAAATTCCGTGATCAAACGAGAAGGTTTTATTCTCGTCCCGCACGCTTTCGCGGTAGCCATACCGGCGGAAAAAAAGTTGACGTTCGGTGATGTGGTTATCGACGATTTTTTCAATGTCGAAAAGGAAGGCAAGGAGAAAGCCGTCGTGAAATTGAAGGAAATCCAAAGCAAGTACGCGAACAAAGACGGTAGTAAGTTTATCGTGGTTGATTTCACCGTTCCGGATGCCATCGATGGAAACATTGCCATGTACGTTGAGGCTATGGTGCCTTTTGTGTGTGGCACAACGGGAGGCAATCGGGAAAAGTTTACGAAAGATGTGTTTGACGCAAAGTTACCGGCTGTAATCGCTCCGCAAATGGGCAAACAAGTAGTTGCATTGCAAGCTGCAATTAAACAAATGGCTGAATCGTTTCCAGACGCGTTTAAGGGATATTCCATGAGAGTTGTAGAATCACATCAAGCGTCGAAGGTGGATACGTCCGGGACCGCGAAAGCGCTCATTCAATCTTTCAACGAGCTCGGCGTTGGATTCGACGTAAGTAACGTTGAATTAATCAGGGACGTAGACACGCAGCGCGATGTGATGCACATCCCAGAAGAGTATTTGCTTGGACATGCCTACCACACGTATACGCTAACCTCGGCGGATAACACGGTAAGCTTTGAATTCCAACATAACGTGTGTGGGAGAACAATCTATGCCGAAGGAACGGTCGATGCGGTTGGTTTCTTATCGAGGAATTTAGAGAGACCGGATGGCAAAACGCTTTTCGATATGATTGACGTCCTTAGAGAAGGCGGCATGGTGACAGATGCGAATACTGCAAAGTAATATTTGTAGCAATGTAATCTTTTTTATCTATTTGGTACAAACTTTGGCGGTGATAACGAGTCGACTTCTATTTCCTCCATCCACGATTCTATCTTAGCGCGCTCTCTGGCTCTTTTCTCCGCCGTGTTAACCACATCCATCTCTTTTTGACCACCATATGCGCTGTGTTTTGCTGCAGCACCTTTAAACTGGTGCCTTCTCGCTCTCGCTCTTGATGCCAAGACATCACCCCAGCTTTGAATTTTATCGCATCGCGGACATTTACCTTTCTCTGGAATCAATTCCGAACTTTCATGTCTCGTATTGTCACCCTGACGGCCATGATTCTCTTTGTCGCTATTCAAAGCGTGATTGTATTTAAAAAAACTTTCAGCTAAACAAACTAAGTGAGCACGTGCACCACACGACGAGCATGTGCAACATACCTCTTCCTCTTCTTCCACGTCATCGTCCGCTCCACCACTTCTATTCCGTTCTTCGGTACTACTCGAATGTCGAAGGCATACTTCACAAACGTGATGTTGTTGTTGTTGTTGTTGTTGTTGTTGTTGTTGTTGTTGTTTCAGGATGCGCTGCGAGCTCACGAAAACATCTGAGTCTTGCGATAAAAGTAGAATATCTTCGCTCTGTTCTCCATGTTCATCATCGTTTCTTCTTCGTTTCCTAGACTTCTTTGGTGGATTGCACTCCTTCACGTATGCGTCAAGAACGCTCATTTCCCCACTTTCAACTCGAACGTGCGATGGAATCTTTACATTCTTTTTCTTGGCATTTTCGAGCACGTCGCGCTTGTGCGAATCGTTGAAAAAATGAACGACAAGTGGTAAATGTCTCCACGGAGATAAGTTCAACATTGCCAATCCTATGAGAGATTTATTCAGAATGGTCGAATGACGACTTCCAATCTTGAGTTGGTTTTGCGCCACGTCTTTCACGGCCCTGGATGTCGTTGGATTTTGCCAAGCCCACTCAAATCCTAAGGCTTGCGTTTTCGTTGGGAATCCGTGCACACAAAACACCATTTCACAAGGACGTAATTTCTTCGTGTATTTTGCTCCAGCGTTCGCGTATTGTCCGTTGTGCTGCAAAAGTCGTCTCTTTGGATTCACAGTGAAGCCAACATACGTTTTACCCTTGTGCTGTTCGGAGAGAGACGCGACCAAATAACAACACGCAAAAACTCCGTTGAATTCCTCTTCTATTTCGTCGATGTCGTCGACATCGTCGTCGTTGTTCTCGTTTTTCCTTTGCGATGTCGGGGATGGCGAATGCGAAGAAAACATCGCGTGCGCTTAATCGTTTTAACTTTTATTTCTCCCGTTTCCGTCCGTTACTTACGCGAGAACATGCGTAACGAGCGAGCTTCATCGACCGTGCGTGAAGATTGTGACCCGACTGAGTCGCGAGATTTATTTAGTTTTTGAATTTTTCCAAAAAAAGGAGAGGAAGGAAGTAAAATGAAAAAAGGCCATAAAGAAATGTCCTTGTTGTTTTCAGAATTAAAAACCGATAAACTATGTATGTAGATTTATCATTGCAAGAGTATCACGCACGTAACACGAATGAATGGGTTATTAGTTTAATGTTTCGTGTTGCGTCTGATTGGCAACAATCATTTATTCCACGAGAACAATCTTCATGAGCATATCGCCCAACAAGCGGTGAACGCACACGACGTAATCGCCCTTCTCGACAATGTTCAATGTATCCTTCGCGTACGCAATCGCAGATTTTGAGATATCTTGCGGATGCCCAGATTCACCCAGCCACTCTTTTGGACAAACTTTGGAGTGTAAGCTTCTGGAAGCGAGCATTCGTCTCGCGGCATTTTCAGGCTCGTATTGTTCGTTCGGTACGCACACGCAAAACACCGGGCAGTCTGGGCGATACTTTGCAATCAGTCGAGAGGTGTTCCCCGATTTCGCGAGAACAATAATCGCTTTCGCTTTGACTTTTTGAGCGGAACGAACGGAAGAAGACGCTAAAGATTCGAGCAAGTTGAGCGGAACTTTTTGCTGCGACATGAGCTGTTGAAACACAGCGGCGGAGTCGATGTACGCCTCTGCTTCTCGGCAAATGTCCGCCATGCACGACACCGCTTCTAATGGGTAATCACCCGCAGCCGTCTCTCCGGACAACATAACGCAATCGGTA
>Ga0163180_10001814_pt1 | contig 12034 bp, 13 predicted proteins | sample AtlANTMetagenome_2_FD_109647 | JGI IMG/M metagenome (GOLD analysis project Ga0163180, IMG submission 109647) | Marine eukaryotic phytoplankton communities from the Atlantic Ocean - Atlantic ANT 4 Metagenome | ecosystem: Environmental > Aquatic > Marine > Oceanic | place: North Atlantic Ocean...
CTAGCGATTTAATCGATTCTCCATTTGCTTTTGCTTGTTCAATATCTTTTTCTTCTTTAAAAGCACGTTGTTTTAACATTTCCAAATGACTTTTCTTAATTCCTTGTGTTGCCAAGATTGCAAAACCTTGTGGAATTAGGTAGTTTCTGCCATATCCATTTTTAACGGTTACAAGATCATCTTTATACCCTAAAAAATCTATATCTTTTTTTAATATAACTTCCATTATTAATTATTTTAAAAGGTCAGTAACATATGGCATTAAAGCAAGATGTCTAGCTCTTTTTATAGCTTGTGAAACTTTGCGTTGATACTTTAAAGAAGTACCTGTTACACGTCTAGGTAAAATTTTACCTTGCTCATTTACAAATTGAAGTAAAAAATCAGGGTTTTTATAATCAACATGCTTAATGTTGTATCTTTTAAATCTGCAATACCTATTTTTAGTATTGGTCTCAATGTTTAAGGGAGTAAGATATCTTACTTCTCCTGAAGATTTTGAATTAGTGTTTTCTAAACTCATAGCTTAAGCGTTTTTTGTTTCTTTTATTTTAGCCTTTCTAATTTCACTATATGCAATAGCATGTTTGTCCATAGAAACAGTTAAAAAACGCATTATCCTTTCTTCTCTTTTCATTTGTATTTCAAGAGAATTAATTAGGTCTCCTTCGGCTTCAAATTCAATTAAGTTGTAAAAACCACTTTTTTTATTTTGAATAGGGTAAGCCATTTTTTTAAGTCCCCAATTTTCTTTGTTAACAATTTTGGCATTGTTACTAGTTAGATAATCTTCAATTTTTTTAACCGTCTCCTTTGTCTGGTCTTCAGACAAAACGGGATTTAAAATGAAAACGGTTTCGTAATTATTCATCCTTTTAGTTTTTAAAAAAGTTCGGCAAATCTAGGAATAAAAAACAAACTAACCAATTAAATTTTTTATTGATTTTTACTTGATAAAAGTATATAATAATTAATTTAGCACTATTAAAATTAATTAATTGTTTTTTTATGGGTGACTTTGTTGTTTCGGCATTAAAATATAGGCCAAGAAATTTTAATACTATTGTTGGACAACAAGCAATAACACAAACACTTCAAAATGCAATAAAGAATAATCAGTTAGCACAAGCATTTTTATTTTGTGGTCCAAGAGGAGTTGGTAAAACTACTTGTGCAAGAGTGTTGGCCCGTGCTATTAATTGCGAAAAATTATTAAAAGAGGTTGAACCTTGTAATTCTTGCAATTCTTGTGATAATTATAATAATAATCAATCTTTCAATATACATGAAATTGATGCTGCATCAAATAATTCTGTAGATGATATTAGAAATTTAGTTGATCAAGTTAGGTTTGCGCCACAAACAGGAAATTTTAGCATCTATATTATAGATGAAGCTCATATGTTATCTAAAAGCGCTTTTAATGCATTTTTAAAAACTTTAGAAGAGCCACCAAGACATGCTATATTTATTTTAGCTACAACAGAAAAACATAAAATTATTCCTACTATCTTATCTCGCTGTCAAATTTTTGACTTTAAAAGAATTTCAGTAGAAGATATTGTTTCCCAACTTTCTGTAGTGGCAAAAAATGAAGGTGTAGAAGTAGCAAAAGATGCTTTAGTTTTAATTTCACAGAAAGCTGATGGAGCGATGAGAGATGCACTTTCTATCTTTGATAGAATAGCAAATTTTACTGAAAACAAGGTTAGTTTACAGTCAGTTCAAGAAAATTTAAACATATTAGATTGGAACTATTTTTTTAAAGCAGTAGAGTGTTTCCTTAATAAGGATATTCAGTCTGTGCTTTTGTTATTTGATAAAGTAATTAACAAAGGGTTTGATGGAGTAACTTTTATTGATGGGTTAGTTCTTCATTTTAGGAATCTTTTAGTAAGTAAGGATAGTGCAACAATACAGTTGCTTGAAACTACTGAGAGTGTGAAAGAAATGTATGTGGACCAATCAAAGAAAACAGATAATAATTTTTTATTAAACGCTATTGAGCGTTGTGCAGAATGTGCAAATCAATTAAAAAACTCAAATGCACCTCGATTTTTTATTGAACTTACTTTGATGCAGATATGTTCTAATGAAAGCATAGAAAAAAAAAAGATTAGATTAAAAATAATTTCTCCAGTCAAATCAGAGCCAGTCAAATCAGAGCCAGTCAAATCAGAGTCAGTCAAATCAGAGCCAGTCAAATCAGAGCCAGTCAAATCAGAGCCAGTCAAACAAATTGCTAGGCAAAAGAAGTCTTTAGCAACATTGTCAGTGAATGAATTTTTAAGTGCGGAAGAAAAAAAAGAAGAGCCAACAAAATTAAATAATGGAGATTCAAAAGATAAAATAAGTCTTGATATTTTAAATAAGACGTGGGAATATTATAGTGAAATGCTTAAAACAGAGGGGAGAAATAGTTTGTATCACACAATGTGTAATAAAAAGTTAGAAATAAAAGATGAAACTAAAATAATCTTAAGTGTTGAGAGTAGAATTCAAAAAAAGGAGGTTGAAAATGAAAAACTAAAATTATTAAATCTTTTGCGAAAGAAACTCAATAATTATAAAGTTACATTAGAGGTGCTTGTAGATGAAAAACAAAAAAAGGATTTAGTTTACACACCTAAGGAAAAGTTTAAATATATGGTTGAAAAAAACCCAGAAATAAGATTGCTAAAAGATCAATTTAATTTAGAAATAGATTTTTAGTTGTTTATGATTATATAGTTTATGACTATCTTTGCAAATCTTTTAAATCATTTTTTTGTATGAAAGAAAGTAAAATCACATTTATAGATGGAAAACTTAATGTCCCTGACAACCCTATAATTCCTTTTATTGAAGGAGATGGCATTGGTCCAGATATTTGGAATGCTTCTGAAAAAGTAATTAATGTTGCAGTAAATAAAGCATATAACGGACAGAAAAAAATATCATGGAAAGAAATTTATGCAGGTGAAAAGTCTTTCAATAAGTTTAATAATTGGTTGCCAGATAATACAATTAATGCAATTAAAGAACATTTTGTTGCACTTAAAGGACCACTAACTACACCAGTAGGAGGAGGTATAAGGTCGCTTAATGTAGCATTACGACAAAAGCTAGATTTATTTGCTTGTGTTAGGCCAGTAAGGTGGTTTAGGGGGGTTCCATCATCTGTTAAAAAACCAGAATTAGTGGATATGGTTATTTTTAGAGAAAATACTGAAGATATTTATGCGGGAATAGAATGGATGCAGGGCACTGAAAACTGCAACAAAGTTATTTCATTTATTAAAGATGAAATGGGAGTTGACAAAATAAGATTTCCTAAGACATCTTCTATTGGAGTAAAACCTGTCTCTATTGAAGGAACAGAAAGGCTTGTAAGATCTGCATTGGAGTATGCAATTAAGCAAAAAAAACCATCAGTAACATTGGTTCATAAGGGAAACATTATGAAATATACTGAGGGCCAATTTAAGGCATGGGGTTATGAATTAGCAGAAAGAGAGTTTGGGGACAAAGTGTATACTTGGTCACAATATGATAAAACTGCCAGTGAATTTGGGGAAGATGAGGCAAACAAACAACAACAAGAAGCACTTAAAAGTGGTAAAATACTTATAAAAGATTCTATAGCAGATGCTTTTTTACAACAAATTTTACTTCGTCCTTCAGAATATTCGGTAATAGCAACTTTAAATTTAAATGGGGATTACATTTCTGATGCATTAGCAGCAGCAGTTGGTGGGATTGGAATTGCTCCAGGTGCTAATATAAATTATGCTACTGGACATGCTATATTTGAAGCTACTCATGGTACGGCACCAAAATATGCTAATCAAGACAAAGTAAATCCTTCATCTGTAATTCTTTCTGCTGCAATGATGTTAGAGCACTTAGGCTGGCAAGAAGCATCAGATTTAATTATTAAAGGAGTAGAAGGTGCTATAATATCTAAAAATGTCACTTATGATTTTGAGCGCCTAATGGAAAATGCAACTTTATTAAAATGTTCAGAATTTGGTGATGAAATTATAGCTAATATGTAATATATTTACTGCATGCTTATAAAATGCAAAGCATGTAATGTTGGTTTTTATAAAACAGAAGTTGATGAAAATAATTTTTTTTGTGACTCTTGTTTTAGATCTAATTTTGCTGTAAATCAATCAATACAAACTACAAATTATAATTCTGTTATTATTGAACTTCAAAATAAAATTGAAAAACAAGAAAAAATGATTGCACTGTTATTAGAGAAAGAAAAGAAATTATCACAATCTTTTATTAGTCATAAATCAGAAAAAAGAAACCAAGTAACAGATGTTGAAGAAGTTTATGAACAAGAATTAAGACAAGAACTTAAATTTAAGCCTGATGCTTTAGTCTCTATTCAAGTAATTGTAGTGTATTTTATTATTGTAGTTTTATTTTTAATTTCCTTTTTTAAGGATGAATTAATATTTTTTTATAATTTCTAATATGGATTTTTCATCAATTTGATGCGAGCCATTAAATTTCTTAATTTTTGGTCTAAAACCAGATTTTTCTATTTTTATTTTTATTTTTTCAATAACTTTTTTAGTTAAAAAAACATCTTTATCTCCATATAAATAATAAGTATTTGCATTAGTAAAGTTTTTCGATTGTGTGTAATTGACATCTTCAGGAATATCTCCAGAGCAAAAGATAATATCACTTGTTTTAAAATAATCTTTACTTATCCATCGGCACATAGTGGTAGTTCCTTGTGAAAAACCTAAAACTACAATTCGGATATTTTTATTGATATTTGGCTTAATTGTATCAAAAACAGTGTTCAAATAGTTGCAGTAATCATTAATTTCGTCTAATCTGTCTTCTTTTGTCATCCAACTTGCGGCAACTTTACCGCTAAAATTATTAAAATAGAATCTTGATAATCCTTCAGGGCAGACTACTAGTGTTGATTCAGATGTTAAAAAGTCTAATTTTCTTAAAAATTTTTTGGCAAGATACCCATATCCATGTAATGCAAAAACTACTGTAGTTACTTTTTTATAATCAATTTCATTAAAAAAATATCGAGCTGTTTTTGTAATACTAATACTTTTTTTTTTAATCATATATTATTTTTAACGTTTTATTTTTTCGTAATAAAAGCCATTGTATTTCCATTTATTTGCATTGAAATTTATAGGATAATTTCCGGAGGGGAAGTGTTCTAATAGCTTGTTAAGTATTATTTTTTTAACTTTTTATTTCAATTTTGGTAAGTCATTTAATGTTAGTCCTTTGGTTGAAATGGGCTTATGCCAATAGCACCTGCTTAAGCCAGGTCTTATACGTATACTGTCAGGTGGAAATAAAAATCCAGTATCAATTAAAGTGAAAGGGACTATGGGTATTTGTAGTTTAATTGCTACTTTAAATGCACCATTCCAAAAATCATGTATCAGTTCAGGGGTCATCACAATTTTTCCTTCAGGAAAAAAACAAACAGAGTTCCCTAATTTTGCTTCTTTAAGAATAGAATCAAAACTGCTTGTTCTTTTTTTATCATCTTCCCTTTTTACAGCAACATGATTAAATTTTTTTGCAAAATAACCGATTATGAACCAATTAAAAACTTTATGCATTCCAATGAACTTTTTATAACATTTTATGCCGTATACAACCATAAATGCATCTAAATAAGAACGATGATTACCTACAAAAACTTGATGTCTCTTAAAATCAACAACCTTTTTATTTTTATAAACAGGGATTATGCCCCATAAAAGCATAATTATTCCAGCAATTTTATAAGAAAACATTTCAACTTTTTTGTTTAGCTTTTTGCTATTTAAATTAACAAGTATAAATGCAGCAGGTATATAAATTATTGTGATAGTTAATATTGCAAAAGAACACCAAATAGTCCATAAGAATATTAAAAAAGAGTTAATTTTTTTTCTCATAATACTTTATTAGACTAATTTACTCAAAAGAATTAAATCTTGCAGCTACCTCCACCATTCTTATTAAAATATTGTTGATGGTATTCTTCAGCTATATAAAAATGCTTAAAAGGTAAAATTTCAGTAACAACTTCATCGTTAAACTTATACTGAATTTCTTTTTTTGAACTTTTAGCTTCTCGTTTTTGAGTATTATTCATATATATAATAACAGATCGGTATTGGGTGCCAATGTCAGGTCCTTGTTTATTTAAAAGAGTTGGGTTATGAGACTGCCAAAAAGTTTTAAGTAATCTATTATAGGTGATAATTTTGTTGTTAAAAATTATTTTAACAACCTCAGCATGGCCAGTTAAACCTGAACATACTTCCTTGTAAGTAGGATTTGAAATCTCTCCTCCTGAATAACCAACAGAAGTGCTACTAACTCCTTCTAATTTTCTAAATGTTTCTTCAACCCCCCAAAAGCAACCTGCACCAAAAATAGCTGTTTGAATAGCCATTTTATCCGTTCATTGAAATTAGAAACTCTTCATTGTTTCTTGTAACTTTAATTTTATCTTTTAAAAATTCCATAGCTTCTACAGCATTCATATCCGCAAGATGTTTTCTGAGAATCCACATTCTTTGAAGTGTTTCCTTGTCCAAAAGAAGATCTTCTCTCCCTGTTCCAGATGAAACAAGATCAATAGCAGGGAATATACGACGATTGGATATTTTTCTATCTAATTGCATTTCCATATTTCCTGTTCCTTTGAATTCTTCAAAAATAACTTCATCCATTTTAGAACCAGTTTCAGTAAGTGCTGTTGCAATAATTGTAAGAGAGCCTCCTCCTTCAATATTTCTTGCAGCACCAAAAAATCTTTTTGGTTTATGTAAAGCATTAGCATCAACACCTCCTGTAAGTACTTTTCCAGAGGCAGGAGACACCGTATTGTAGGCTCTAGCTAATCTAGTGATAGAATCAAGTAAAATTACAACATCATGCCCACATTCAACTAAGCGTTGAGCCTTTTCTAAAACTATATTAGCAACTTTTACATGTCTTTCAGCAGGTTCGTCAAAAGTAGAAGAAATAACCTCTCCTTTTACACTTCTTGCCATATCAGTTACTTCTTCAGGTCTTTCATCAATAAGTAATATAATTTGGTAAACTTCAGGGTGATTAGCAGAAATGGCATTAGCTACATCCTTAAGTAAGATTGTTTTACCTGTTTTTGGTTGGGCAACAATTAAACCTCTTTGACCTTTTCCAATAGGAGAAAACAAATCAATAATTCTAGTTGAAAGCGTAGATCCTTCTTGAGCCAAATTGAATCTTTCATCAGGGAATAGTGGTGTTAGATGTTTAAAAGCAACCCTATCTCTAATAAAATTAGGAGAACGACCATTTATATTAGTAATTTTAACTATTGGAAAATACTTTTCTCCTTCTTTTGGTGGTCTTACTTCGCCTTCAACAGTATCACCTGTTTTTAATCCAAATAATTTGATTTGAGATTGAGAAACATAAATATCATCAGGTGAGGGTAAATAATTGTAGTCTGCGGAACGAAGAAAGCCATATCCGTCTTGCATTATTTCTAATACGCCTTCAGCAGTAATAATTCCTTCAAATTCATAGTTATTGTAGTAGTTAGATTCTTTGTTGTTTTTATTGTACCTAGTGTTATGGTCAGTTTTTTCTTTTTTGTATTTAGGGCGATTGTCTTCAGTTTTTGTGTTAACTTTCTCTCTATTTTTTTGAATAGGAGACTCTGTTTTTTTGTCATATACTTTTTTATCATATACTTTTTTTGAAGGCTTTGTTGCTTGTTTGTCGAGAATTTGATAAATCAAATCGAGTTTTTTAAAATCTCTATATTTTTTTATATCAAGTCCTTTTGCTATTTCCTGTAAGTCTGAAAGTTTTTTTTCTTTCAATTCCAAAATATCATACATAATTTAAATTTTATTTTTTGAGAGAGTGTTGTGAGTGAAAAGAAATTTTGCGATTCCGAGTAAGAGAACTGCTCTGCAAAGATAAAAAATAAATTATATATGCAAGTTTTTTAAAAATTATTTTCTTTGCAGTATGATAGAAAGAGTACAAACAATATTTTTATTTTTAAGTGCAATTCAATCTGTTGTTGTTTTTGTAGGCATTCCTCTTTGGATTGATGCCAGTGGGATACAGGTTGATATAAAAAATAACACATTAATATGTTTGCCACTAATCTTAGGTTGTTTTATGTCTTTAATAATTATCTTTTCATATAAGAATAGATTACGGCAAATGAAATTATGTAGAATTAATATCATATTTAATATACTTATAATTGCTTTATATGTCTTTTTACTTTCTTTTAATAATTTTCAATCTTTATTAGAAACTAATTTTAGATTTGGTTTTTTTATTCCATTGATTAATTTTTTATTGCTTACTACTGCTTTGTATTATATTAAGAAAGATGATGATTTAATTAAATCAATTGATAGAGTTAGATAATTATTTTTTAAATTCTATTACTTCTAAATCTTCTATTTTGTTGTAATCAATTGTAAAACGAAGTAAAGTTCTTACTTTATGAATTCCATATTTGCCAATTGAACCGGGATTTAAATAAAGTAAATTATACTTGTTGTCGTACATTACTTTAAGTATATGCGAGTGTCCACAAATAAATAGTTTTGGAGGCTTTTTTTCCATTTCAATTCTTACATCTTTATTGTATTTATTAGGGTACCCACCTATATGAGTTATCCAAACATCTATTTTCTCACAATTAAATCTATTGTTTTTTGGGAAAAAACTTCTAATTTCTTGGTTGTCTATGTTTCCAAAAACAGCTTTTAAAGGTTTAATTGCTTCAATTTTTTTTACAACATTTATTGATCCAATATCTCCAGCGTGCCATACTTCATCACATTCATCTAGTTTCATTAAAGTCAAATCGTCAATAAAACTATGCGTGTCTGAAATTAAACCAATGCGTTTCATTTTTTTTAATGACCTTTTATTTGTTTTTTTGTTTCAAGCAAATTTAGTATTCTTTAATGAGATATTTTTTTGAAATATCGTTTGATGGGACTAATTACCATGGTTGGCAATCTCAAAAAAATGCAGTTTCTATTCAGGAAGTGATTGAAAGTTCTATATCAACAATATTAAATAAGACTATTAAAATTACAGGAGCTGGACGAACAGATGCCGGAGTGCATGCAAAGCAAATGTATTTTCATTTAGATTCCGATGAAATAGAAGATATTCAAGTGGCTCAATTTAACTTAAATAATTATTTGCCTAAGGATATTTCTATACTATCAATAAATAAGGTATATAAAAATGCCCATGCACGTTTTGACGCTGTTAGTCGAGAGTATGAGTATGTTGTAATAAATAAAAAAAATTGCTTTCTAAATAATAAGGCATATTTAATTCAACAAAAACTTGATGTTGAAAAAATGAACTTAGCAGCTAATATTTTGCTAAAAACACGAAATTTTACTAGTTTTTGTAAGATGCATTCAGATGTTAAAACATATATATGCAAGGTTAGTAAGTCAGAATGGGTTTTTGTTAAAGAAAAATTGATATATAGAATAGTAGCTGATAGGTTCTTAAGAAATATGGTGCGAGCAATTGTAGGTACTCTTCTAGAAGTAGGTTTAGGTAAATTATCTGTGAATAAATTTGAAAACATTGTAGATTCTAAAAATAGATCATTAGCTGGTATGTCAGCTCCAGCCCAAGGCTTATATTTAAAAAAAATATTATATCCAAAAAATATTTTTAATGAATAGCCAAGGAAAGTCATTTGATTTTAAAGTGTTAAAAAGAACACTTAAGTATGTTAAACCTTATAGAGTATGGTTTTGGTTTACTATACTTACTTCTTTGATTTTAGGATTGTTATCAGTATCAAGACCATATTTAATAAAATATGCCATAGATGATTGTGTGTTAAGCAATAACTTAGATGGCCTTTTTAACACTATGATATTGATGATAGTTCTATTAATATTTGAATCAGTGTTTCATTTTTTATTTATTTATGGAGCAAGTTGGATTGGACAAAATATTATTGAAGATCTTCGTAAAGATTTATTTAAAAAGGTGCTTTCTTTTAAAATGCAATACTTTGACCAGACTCCTATTGGAAGATTAGTTACTAGATTGGTTTCTGATATAGAAGCAATTGCAGAAATATTTTCTCAAGGTATAATTATAATGGTGGGCGATATATTTAAGATTATTATTTCTATTGCTTTAATGTTTTATATAAATTCATTTTTAGCTAGTATTACTTTGCTTGTTTTTCCATTGTTAATTTTATCAACTATTTGGTTTCAAAGAGCAATGAAATTAGCCTTCCAACAAGTAAGAAATTATGTAGCTGCATTAAATTCTTTTGTTCAAGAACATTTGGTAGGTATGAGTGTTGTGCAAATCTTTAATAGAGAAAAAGAGGAATTAAAAAAGTTTAAAGAAATCAACAAACAACATTTAAATGCTAATTTAAATTCTATTTGGTATTTTTCAATTTTTTTACCAATTGTAGAGGTTTTATCTGCTTTAGCATTAGCATTAGTTATTTGGTGGGGAGGGCTTCGTGCAGCACAAAATTTAGATGTTACATTTGGTGAGATAGTTGCATTTATAACACTTATAAATATGTTGTTTCGCCCAATACGTCAAACTGCAGATAGGTTTAATGTATTGCAAATGGGGATGGTAGCATCTGACAGAGTTCTTAAGATTTTAGATACGTCTTCTTTCATTAAAGACAATGGCAAAATAGCATTGAATGAAATTAAAGGAAACATTGAATTTAAAAATGTAAATTTCTCGTATACTGAGAAAGAGCAGGTTTTACAAAATTTGTCTTTTAAAATAAATAGAGGTGAAACTATTGCCATTGTTGGAGCTACTGGTTCTGGAAAAACTACTATAATAAATCTAATTCTTCGTCTTTATGATTTGTCAAGTGGAGAAATTTTAATTGATGGAATAAACTATAAAGAAATTAAGTTAAATTCTTTAAGGAAGCATATGTCTTTAGTCCAACAAGATGTATTCTTGTTTGCAGATTCAGTATTAAATAATATTACTTTAAAGTCAAAAGAAAATTTACAGGAAATAAAAAATGCAGCAGAAGAAATTGGACTTAATTATTTTATTACAAAACTTAACAAAGATTACTACTATAACATAGGAGAGAGGGGGAGCAAGCTTTCAGCAGGCCAACGTCAATTGCTAACCTTTTTGCGTGCTTATGTATCAAATCCAAGTATTTTAATTTTAGATGAAGCTACTTCTTCAGTTGATTCAGAAACAGAGAAGTTAATTCATATTGCAATTGATAAGCTTACTAAAGATAGAACTTCCATAGTTATTGCACATAGACTTTCTACAATACAAAAAGCAGATAAAATACTCGTTTTAGAAAAAGGTTGTTTAGTTGAGCAAGGAAATCATCAGGAATTATTATCAAAAGGCGGTTTGTACAAAAAATTATATACGGTTCAATTTGAAGGGATTTAGGGCCTTTTAATTGATTTTAAAACTGCACTTGAGTTTTTGTTTAATAACATAAGAAGAAGTTCTACAGTAGCAAGAGCATCTCCTTCGGCTCTATGTCTATTTTGTAATTTTATGCCTATAGAATTACACAGCTTACCTAAACTGTATGATGGTTCATTTTTTAATAAATTTCTACTTAATTGTAATGTACATAAAGTATCTCTATCAAATTTTTGATTAATGTTATTCATTTCAGCTTTAAGAAAGTTATAATCAAACACAGTGTTATGGGCAACAAAAATTGAATTTGTAGTAAAAACATTAATTTTTTTAGCAATTTCATTAAACAAGGGAGCTTTTTTTACCATAATATCATTAATTCCTGTTAGTTTGGTTATAAATGGTGGAATTTTACAGTTAGGGTTTACTAGAGATGAAAACTTGTCAATAATTTTTTTTCCATCAAAAAGAATGATTGCTACTTCAATAATTTTTCCTACTTTGTGGAAATTTCCTCCTGTGGTTTCAATACCAATAACACTGTATCTTTTTGTAAAAACTTTCTCTTTTTCTTCTAGTTGCCACATGGGCTTAATTATTA
>Ga0163180_10001815_pt1 | contig 12030 bp, 18 predicted proteins | sample AtlANTMetagenome_2_FD_109647 | JGI IMG/M metagenome (GOLD analysis project Ga0163180, IMG submission 109647) | Marine eukaryotic phytoplankton communities from the Atlantic Ocean - Atlantic ANT 4 Metagenome | ecosystem: Environmental > Aquatic > Marine > Oceanic | place: North Atlantic Ocean...
TGTTCCTACACCCTCTTTAATCCAAAGATGATCTTTGCTAAGAGGATTTGTTTGGTCATATCTTTTTGGCCAAAGATGATCGCTTCCTACATGACCTGGTCCACCATAATGTGCTATAGCATTCGCTACTGATCCATTACCTGGGCCAAGAATATCATTTGATGCTCCGCCTGAATATCTCATGGATTTTTATTAATATTATTTATATTCTACTCTTCATTTATTTCATAAGTAAAAGGTTCATTTATTCGATTAATAGTTAAACCTAAACCTTTCATATTCCATTCAATTATATCTCCTTCTTTCCAACCTAAATCATCTTGAACTTCATCTGGTAAATGTACAAATAGGTCGCCATTATTGTTTTGTTGCAACGCTATTGAATACTCAGTCATTTCTCTATTAGCTTTTCCATTAGCTTATCAAGCTTATTATGAATTGCCCTAAAGTGATCATTCATATCTTGTAATTCTCGAACAAAATCTACTTTTAATACGTACTCCAAAGGCATCCTATTCACATGTTCCTCCAATGCATTAATCCGCATTCTTTGATTTTCTACATTTTGAATAGAATCTTTCAGTCGTTCTTTATGACGTTCTAAAACTTTACTAGCAATCCAACCTCCTCCTGTTATAGAAGAGACAATAGCTGTTAATGCAAGTGTCAGAAAGTCTGGTCCCACTGTTCTATCCTTTTTCTCTATTCTAAATCACTTAGGCATTGCAATATTTCTAAGTACCCCAGGTAAACCTCTTACACGAGTAATTGGTATCTCCTCTTTACCTCCTATCTCTGTAAGCCAAGGTGCTATTGCATTCACGATAGGACCTACAATAGGTACATTTTGTAAAGGAGCATCAACAGTTCTTCTAGGTTCTATATTATGTTTGCTTGGATCATATCCATACTGTCTAAGACTCGCTTCTAAATCTGTATCTCCCCCACGTACTCTCCTAGCTAGAGGGTCCATAACTCCGTGTTCAAACATATCCATACCATGATCAGCTGCTTCGTTTAAAAGATATCCTGGGATAACACTTGCTGCTCCTGTTACTAACGGATTTGCTACATATGTACCTCTCATTGCTAATTGATTTTTATAACTCCAAGGAGTCTTTGCTTTTTTTGCAATCTTATGACCAAACCAATCAGCTCTTGCTTCTGATTCTATTGTATTTCTCCATTCAGGGCTGACTATTTCAGAAATGGCTCCTTCAATCATTTGTCCCCGCAAACTTTGATCGGGATTAAATACTCCAAGACCAGAAACTAAAGCTGCAACAGGATTTGCACCTCCAAGTCCTTTTCTAAAATTTCTTCGCAGACTACCATCTCGATTCTCAAGTAGTTTCTTTCCTCTTTTAGTTCCCCAATCGTACGCATGTCCTAATTCATGAGCTAGAGTAGTGCCTCCATATAAGTAACCAGCTGGTAAATCTGAAGGTATCGAAGGATTATCAAAAAGTTTAGATGAATGGTCTATTGTCTTTTTAGTTACGTCTAAAGGAGCGCTAAATACAGTTCCTTTGTTTCTGTTTATATAGTCTCCTTTAGGATCGTTAATATCTATATATGGATTAAAAGATGATTGAAGAAATGGAAGGGCAGGATAATAATCAGTTTTTAAATCTTTTATTGATTGTAATTCCGCAGTAACAGGATTCATAGAAGAAATGTACTTTAGCTGCTCAGAAGTTATATTAGGCTGTACTTTAATTACCTTTTTAACTAAACGTTTTGTACCTCTTTCATGTTTTTTTATAGAGCTAAGAGGAGTATCTCCTAATCTTCTGCCATACTGATTTGGATATGCTTGTCTTACTTCAGGAATAATATTTACAGAAGGACCTCCTAATTCTCTATAAGCTTTAGCTATATCTAATGCTTGTTTTGTTTCAATTGGAATTTCAGTACTTACAAAAAAATCTTGGCTTTTCTCTCCTAATTTTTGATTATAATATTGAGCATCATCAATTAAATCATCTGCAAACCGTCTAACCTTCTCTTTAAAATTTGCAGGTTTTTTTGGAGAGGTATCCTTAATACCATATAAATCTTCAAAAGATCTAAACTTTTCTTTATCCATAGCTAACTAGAACATTCTCATTTGATTAAAAGGATGCCCTTGCATTTTTTGCTCAACAGAACGTAAGTCTAAAGGAAAGTTAAACTTAATCAGTTTTCCAGAACCACCAGGATCTCTTATAAATGCTGAATGTGGATTAGCAGTATTAGCACGAGCAAGTTCAATAGGAGGAGCTAAAGGATCTCCAGGACTTTGAGGATTTGTTCTTTGTTTATATAATTCATATAATTCATTATCTCTTTCTTGAAGTATCCCAGGTAAGTCGCTGGGTTCAGGAATTAAATTACTTATTATCTCTCCAGCTAATTGTTGATTAGGACGATTAAACCAATCTAAAGTTTTACCAGCTATATTCATTAATCTTGAACAGATTCTATATTAAAAGTCTAACTGAAGATTACCTTTCCTCATTAACCCTGTAACTAACCAAACTAAAGCATCAACACAGTCATCATGGCTACTAACACCAAAGTTAGTTAACTCTTCAAACATATTTGTAAAGTTTCTATAACGGTTAAAAATAATTTTTCTATCTTCAAACATACCCATAATCCCTCTAAATCTAGCTAACTTATCAGCTCTAAATCCTTTAACAGGATGCCAAACTAAGTTATATAAATTTTCTCCTTGCAAACAAACTCGTTTAAAGTCAGCTTCTAATGAAGCCTGGTATTGAACTGCTTCTGACCAAATATCACATGTTGAATAAGTAGGAAAGTAAAGACCGTTTTGATCTTGTCCTATAACAGACCAATCATTTAATAACTCTTTTAAAGCATCTAGTTTCTCTAAGTTACCCATTACTCGTATACGTCTGTAATCAATTATGTGTATACGATCTTCTATTCTTCCTCCAAGGACCATAACCGTATAGTCATTCTTTTCTCTAACACCTGCAGACAAGTCAACTCCTATTCCTAACGTATCAAATTCTGTTGTTATTTCTGCTTTAACAATCAACTCGGGGGCTAATGATAATTCATTCTGACGAATAACTTTATTCATATACTGGAATGAAAAAGCAATTGGAGCTTGTCGTTTCTTTTCCTTTAGATACTCCAATGACCACATGTCAGGCCAGTAAGATTGTTCATCACCTGTTTCTTGATTATTATTTATTGCAGATAGAACTATTTGAGTCCAATTATTCTGCTCATTAAATGTAGTTGAATGTATATCATCATGTCTAAAACGAGTTCCTAAGCATATAGCTCTAGCTCCTTCAAACATAGTTGGTGCAATAACAGCGTTCCAGTTATCTTGCATCTGCTTTCTAATATCTGGATTAGCTATATCAGCAGCAGATTTAATAGCGTCATCAATCATTACAAGATGAGAACGTTTAGATGTAACAGAACCTTTTAGACCAGCCGCACATAAAGTAAATTGTTCTTCACCAGTGGTATCTATACCTGCAAACTTATGATCAATAGACCAATATTCATTACTTGTAACGTTCTTTAAAAGACGCACATGAGGAAAAACTTCTTGGTATCTTTTACTCTCAATAATCCTCTTGATAGTTGCAGATTTAGATCTAGCAATATCAACGGTATAGGAAAGATAAAGTATCTGTAAAGGTAACTTAGCTTCTGTATGTATACCAATAGCCCAAGCAGTAAGTAATCCTAAAACTGTTGACTTAGCAGAACCACGAGGTGCTAAAAGATCGACATTAGGTCCAGCAATTTTAATTAAACAACTACTATCTTGTCCAGTTATAAAATGTCTATGCCATTCTTTATGATGTTCAGCAGGAGGTTTATCAGCTACGTATTCACAAAAATAAGCAAAATTATCTCTTGCTTTTTCTAATAACTCTAAATTTTTAGGTTTTTTAATTTGTTGCCTACGAGCAGCAGCCTTAGCATTACGTCTATATGCAAGATGGGTGTAAGAAGGCACTAACTGTATTCAACGTACTATTAAATACTAACTTACTTCTTTTCTTTTGACTTTTGCTCTTTATATTTACGTGCTTTATCTAAAGCTTCTTTACGCTTCTCTTTATCTGATAACTTAGTACCATCATCCTTTTCTTTGTTTTTATTCTTAAAATACTCAACTAACTGAGGAGGCATTTTACCTTTAGCCATATCCCTATTTAAATTCTGAATAAATATATTTTAGCGTAAATACTCTCACCTTATCTATAACTTAGAAATTGCCCATCATTGAAGCAAGACCTGTTGAGAATGTATCTCTTCTACCTTCTACAGACTTTTGACGTTGCTGACGTTTCTTGGATGATTCAAGTCTATTTAGTAGAGCTTCGAATCTATTAATATCAAAGTCTTTAGAGGTATCTGCAGCACCTTCATCGACACCTTGACTAGGATTACCAGGTGACGGATAAGGTTGTATTGTATAATCAGCCATAATAAATAATTTATTTTTCTTATTCTAAATTAACTACTCTTCTAATTGCATTCTTGCCCAAACACTCATAGTTGCTTCTTCCAAAGGGATTTCAATTGGGTCATCTTTAAATATAAACATCAATTCACGAATAGCTCTATCAGCTCCAGCCATTAATAAACCTTTTCTATCTTTAGTACTAGTAAATTGTTCTATCTGTGCAATTGTTCCGCGTAATTCTTTTTGCATCTGAGCAATACGAGCAACTCCTGCATCACGCTTAACTAAACCTGTCTCTACATCATCTCGTAACTTACGTATATCCTCTTGCATCTCATCTATTTCAAATAAAAGCTTATTGCGGTGATCAGGTTTCTGGTACGTATCTTTTAACCAAGCATCACATGCAACAATACTTCCTTCATATCCAAGAAAGCGGGAATATAGATAAATTTCTATTATTGAGTAGTTTTCTGAAGCAAACGAACAAAAAGACTCCTGAGTAGAGGAGTCTAAGTTATCTACCCAGTTATTAAATACATCAATATTTATACGCTGATTGGGCTTGTTTACGATCTCTTTCTTCGTCCTTTTCACTGAACTTTTGCTTTTGGGTAGCAGAGGTTCTTTGTTCTTCTGCTCCTTTACCAATTGTTTCTCGTTCTTGGGCACCAGCATCCTCCATTTTCTTTTTAGAAAAATCGTAGGCGACTCCAGCGGCTTGACGATATTTATCTATATCAAACCAATCGTCATCGCCATAAGTATCTTCTACAGACATGATAGTAACCTACGCTAAAAAGACTAGAAGTTGCCCATCATTGAAGCGAGACCCTGTGAGAAGATGTCACGACGACCTTCTACAGACTTCTGACGTTGCTGACGCTTTTTAGAAGATTCAAGTCTATTTAGGAGAGCTTCGAATCTATTAATATCAAAGTCTTTAGATGTATCGTCAGGTCCCATATCAACCCCTTGACTAGGATCACCAATGGTGTATGCGGGAGTAGCCATTCACTTTAGATAATTACGTTAAAACAATTATAGCAATAGGTATATCTAAATTAAGCATTCCAAATACCAGATAACATTGAAGACATTAAACTTGAATCAGACTGAATCTTAGCGATATCTTTCTGTCCTTCAGTCTTAATCTTTGCAATATCGCTATCAATTTGTCCTTGAAGACTAGTAAGACCAGCACTATATAAGTACTTCCTAGTATCCCTAATGTTCTGTGTACCTTCTTCTAGTTCTTTAACTGTTCTAGCTTGTGAGAAATAATCTGTAAAGTCAGGAGTAGTAATTCCTGTTTTCTTAGCAAAATCATCATCATAACTTGGTAACAATCCAGCATCAAAGGTATATTTACGTTTCCCTGTTCTATTACCTTCTTCATCAACAGTCTGTTTGCCAAACATCGTGTCGTAATAATTATCTAAATAGCTTTGATTAAATTTCTTAGTATATTCAGAACCTGACTTAATAGAGTCACGAAGACCACTAATACCTTTACCACCATATGCACGATCTTGTAGTCTTGTTAAACCTGTACTTAATTCATCTTCAGTTGCTGCCCTGCCTAATAAATCTTGATATGCCGTTTCAATACCTGTAGATCTCTGTCTGCCTAAAATACCATCACTTCCACCTCCTCCAATATAGGTGTCTTGTAGACGATCCATATATACTTGAGGGTTTTCCCAATCATCCCAGTTAGGGTCCCATTCATAATTAGGAGGAGTAGTTGGAAGCTGTAATGTAGTATCTGGCTCTTCTTCTGTAACTACAGGTAAAGCATCTTCAGGTTGTTCCGGATAATCAGTTGTATCTGTCAGACCAGGAGTCATTAAATTATAACGATTAATATAACTACTTAATTGAGTTCTAGCGTCGTCATAGCCTATAACACCTGAAGATAATTGCTTTTCAAGACTGCCGAAATAATCAGGTAATGCTTTACCACCGGCTGCTTCACGAGCTTCGGTTCTAGATCTTTCGTAGGAAGTTTGCTTCTCAGCACGATCTGCTAGTCGATTTTCACGATTAGTCTGATATTGCAGATACTTCTCAAACGATTTATCTGGGGGTAATGGCTTAGGAGCCTCAATAACAGTTTTAGATCCGCCCATTATGCTGTAAACCCTCCTGAAATTGGTCCAAACATACCAGCCATTGCAGCTTGGTTTCGTGCTGTTTCTAGCTGTATCTTTCTCTTATGTTCTCGTTCTTTAGCAGATCTTAAATTACGATCAGTAAGTAGAGCTGCTTTTGCTTTAGCATCATCATAGTTAGCAGCTCTATCTAAATCTCTACCTCTTGTCTTATCCCATTTAGTTGCCCATAGTTGTCTATCTTGATCTAGATCTGCACCCCAACCAAATTGAGCGCTTCTTGCTGCCATACCTTGAGCTAAATTTGCTTTACCTACATCCCTTTGAGCACCTGCAGCTACATTTGCCATCCTTTCATTAGAGGCAGCTGTTGTAGCAGCAGCTCTTTGCATGGCACGACCTTGCTGCATGCCTCCGAGGAGACTCATACCTGCACTTAATGCCATCCACGGACCTAATCCCATACCTCCTCCTGCTGCTGTTGATGCTGGTGGTCCACCGAACATGGTAAGGTCGCCAGTACTAGGGAAGCCTCCTCCGAGTGCCCCAATTGGATTATTCCACGTTCCGAGTGCCATGCGTTCATTCGGCTCGACTATTTACCTTCATCTTATTTTACCCGAAGTACTTCCTGTTAGGGATGTCCCCTGGTTTGATAGTTTCAATATTATCCATTAATGCCAAGCTTCTTATAAAGTCTTGCGTATTTTTAGCTTGATTCTGTGCTGCTGTTAACGCTATAGCTCCTGGCATTCTAGTCATATCAGTTAGCTGTCCTGGTAGCTGCATCATCATTTTTGTCTTTGCGCCTTCCCTTGAATATTTCAAAGCATCTTCAAATCTTTTATTCTCAGCATCTAATTCCGCTTTTGACATTCTTTCCTGAGACGCTGTCATTGTATTAAACAACTTTTCTAGATCACTAGAAGGATCTGGCTGAGGATTATTAATTCTTTGCTCCGTTTCGAAATCACTTAAATACGGACTGTATCCGGATAGAATTTCCTTTCTATATGGATCATCAGTCTTTAATAAATTAAACTCCGCTGGAGTCATGCCACCATGACGCCTATTCAGGTAATCTTTCATGCCAGCTACATTTCCTGCTTCTCCTGGGAATGCCATGACTATAAACTCGAAGGGTCTAAGATTGCTTTGTAACGAGGATCATACTGAATTCGTGCTCTTCTAGTAGATCCCTGTTCACTCATAGCTCTATCATACAAGCTCATCATCCCAGTCATCTTAGTGATTTGTTGAGCTAATTGTCCTTGAGTATTTAACAACGCTTGTTTAGCTACTAATTCTCTTTCTAGTTGTTTTTTTAGAAAAGGATCTTGTGTTTCTAAGGCAGCTTGTTGTGCTTGCTTTGCAATATCTATATCAACAGCAGCTTGTTTTTTCTGTTGATATCTCTTACCTATAAAAGGTATGTCAGCAAAGACTCCTCCAAGTCCTCCAGAGTTAGCTCCAGCAGGAATAGCACCAGCAGCCAGTGCAGTCACACCTTGCGGTCCGCCTGTTTGACTAGGATTTAATACTTGTCTTTTTGCACTCTGAGCAGTACCTACAGCAAGAGAAGGTGCAAGTAATCTTAATGCTCCACCAGCCATTTTTGCGTAGGGATTAGGACTAGCCATCATCCCTTTAGTAAGCCAATTTGTTGCCTGATTTGCTCCTATAGCAAGACCATAATCTATAGGTGCAGTAAGTACCGCACCAAGAGGATCTCCTGATAATGCTTGATCTATTAAACCTAAAGATGCTGTAGTTTTACCGAATCTACCTCTTCTAGGAACACCTGCAGCAGTATAAAAAAAGTTTTTATTAAAGCCTGTATAATCATTAGGATCAACGCCCACATATCTATTAAATCCAAAATCAGGCGTTTTCAATCCGCCTTCACTAAACATTTGATTACCCCAACCCATAGGGTTAGCTTTTAACCATTCTTTTGCACTGCCAAAGCCTGTATCTGCCATTATTTAATACAAGTTCTCTTAATATATTTAATTTTATCAGGGGTTATACTACTCATACGGACTCATTGGTAATTGTGTGTTTTTTTGAGTTGCTGCTAACGCACGATTAAATAGATTTCCAGCTAAGGCTCCACCAGTACTTCCCGCTAAGCCACCTGCCATCGCTCTAAGGATGGGTGCTTTACCCATAGTCCGGGTTTTGACGGGCTTGCCGCCGACCCCTTCTAATCCCCCCTGTACTGCTGTCGTGACCGAAGGAGCACGTTTTATCGCTTCACGGGCACCTACTAAGCCTCCTGCTAGCGCAGTTACTGAGGGTACACTGACTGGATAGCCTAAAAACCTGGCTTCTGGATTTCCCTGCAGGTTTTCACCTGTGAACTTTACAAGTCCACCTGTTACTTTGCCTACTGGATCTGGATTGTTATACAAGAAGTTAAGATATTGTCCGTACCGTTGCTTGGTTAGTGAAGGTATCTCTTGCTGTGCTGAAGAATACTTAAGTGGCCTACCTGTTCTACCTTGGAAGAATCTTTGAAAGAGTTCTGTTCCTGGGTTCGCAGTTTCGGTAGGATCATCTGATCTTGGGGTATTTTGCTTATATCCTTTTGGCCTACCTAGTTGAAGAATATTAGTAGGATCATAAGCACCTGTTGCAGCGACAGCTGGTTGAACAGCCGCTAAACCAATTAAACTTGCTTGATATTTGTTTAACTGACCTGTTGGATCAACTGCTCCTCTTAGTAGCTCATCAGCTATAGCTAAGGGATGATTCATTCGCCAATAATATTTTCTTGTTTCATCAGAACTGATATCTCCAGCAGCCCTAGCTACATATGCACCTGCTGCAGCTAAAGGAGTATCTTTAAAATTTATACCTTGCTTCTTTATAGCTTGTCGCCACTCAGGATCATAAAAGACATTACGTCCGTAATCTGGTCTCTCTCCTGCAAGTTGAGCCATAGCTCTACCACCTGCTTGTAAACCTCCTAATACACCTTCTGGTTTAATATTGGGATTTCTAACATTTTCAATATCTTCCCCGAGTTCTATCCTTATTCCTTTCTTTAGAAAAGAATCATCTTTTTTCTGCTGCCTAACTGCCTTAGGTAACGGTTTAGTTGATTGCTTACCTGCTATTCTCATGCTGTATATCCTTCTTGCTGAAGCCTACGTAAAACTTCTGGGGGAAGGTCTACACCTGGGTAATAGTATTGACTTGTTAACTGTGTAGGAACTGCACGATCTTTATATAAAGCACCTTGAGTTATTAAATCTACTAACGGATAAGAAGCCACTGATGCACCTACGTTTACTGCTGTCTCTAAACCTGAAGTTAAAGGCATATTTTTTTTAATAACCTTTCCTGTTTTATCTATTAAATTTCCAACCTTAGGTGCTTTTATTCCTCTAGCTAAAGCTATTGCTGGTGTATTTAAAGCAAGATCTCCTAAGCCATAAGCAACTGCACCTAATGGTCCTGCAGTAAGTCCACCAAATAATGCATTTAAGGCAGACCCGGGTAGAGCAGCTGACATTGAACCTGGTAAATTCTGTAGAAATCTTCCGGCTAAATTTGCTTTTGCTTTAGACATGCTCTTCCTCCTATCAAACTATTTTATCTGGGCTTATCTCAGGAGGCTGATTTTCTTTTTCTTCTTCTGTTTTTTCACCTTGCTTTTCTTCGGCTTTAACTTCTTTTGGCTTTTCTGAAACTGAACCTCCTCCTTCTTCCAGTAATTGCTTAACTGATTTGTCTCCTTCCACTTCACGCTCTACTCTCTTCTCTGCTTGTCCCATTAAGTATCCTCTTGGGTCAGGATTTGAAGCACTAGGCATTAGATTCTTTACTGCGTCACCTGGATTCAATGTAGGACTTAATTCATATAGCTGTACCCATCTCTCACTAAAATCTGGTTGATCTTGAGGACGTTGCCTTGTCATAGGCTTGCCATCATTGAAGTCATAATCAGAAGCTTTACGAAATCTACCTAAACCTTCAAATAACTGGAAGTTAGGTTCTCCAGCCTCACCATCAGCATTCTCTCTAAACCATGGACTATTACTAACGAAATTTAATCGAGGGTTTGTAGTCTTCTTACGAGACATTGCCTTCTTGATTAAATCTTCTGTTTGAAATCTATCGTTATTCCACGGATACTCCCCAACAGGAGCCTTAGATCTAAATAACTCACCAAAGTCTAACTGCCTATTAATTTTCCCTCTTCCGTCAAAAGGGTTGCGTACATACCTATTTAAATCTAAACGAGTATCTTTCATGATTTTTTATTTTTCTTTAATCCTACTAAAGTTTTACGTAAGCGAGCTTGCTTAACCGTCTTCTCATCGTACTCATCGGGATTAGATAAGACATTCTCCTGTAACTGTGCAGAAGTTATCCCTTTCTTTTTAGCTTTGGCAGTAAAAGCTCCCTTGTTAAGATCAGCCTTTTGTACCCACTTTTTATCTTTCTTTTCTTTTGTCATTTTCTACCCTTCCTGTTAAGTAAGCTATTCCTAAATTGTATTGCTTCAACAATTGATTTAGGAGTTACATCTGATGAACCTTGTTGTTTATATGTATTACTAATATTACTTAAAATATTTTTAAACTGTTCTACAGAAGCAGGTTTACCTTGTGCAGATTCTGCTGACTCCAAAAGCCTCATAGTATCTTGAGCTGCATTAAGTGTTGCTGGCTTTATCTTTCGTTGCTGATTTTTAATTGCTTTTAACGTAGTATTCTTTTGATCTTCAAGAAGTTCCATAGCAGTTATACGTTTTCTTTGATCTGGTGGTGGATCACTTCTCATCTCTAATCTAGGTACACCCCAGACAGCATCATCAGATGACCCTTCTACTAATGATTTATCAATACCTCCTAATCCAGATTGTTTAACTCCTGTTAATTCCCTAGCGTCTGTTGGTTCATTTAAAGCTTTATTCCAAGCGCTTCTATCTCTACCTGTTGCAGTTTTACCTCCAACTGATCTACGGCCAAAAACTTTACTCTCACCTTCCAGCTTTAAAACATCTTTAACAAACTGAGACTTAACATACATATCTTGAAGTACAGGTAAGTCAGTTCCTAATCCACCGGCTTGTTGAGGAGCTTTAATCTTTTCATACGAGATATCTGCGATCTGTGAATAATAAGTTTTAGGATCTACAGGCTCAAGTGAAGCATCTACTTGCTGTTTAGCCTGACTCATTAGACCACGTACTCTCTCCATAGGCAGTTTTGCATTCCTTAACTTTCCATCTACTTTCTGCTTTAACTTTCCATAGATAGGAACTGAAGTTACAAACGACTCAACACCACCTGGTTGACCTGTTTGTTTCGCAAGTGCAGTTTTCTCTTGAACTACTTTAGTAACTGAGTAAGGTTGAATATCTAATGTAGGGCTACTTGGATCGTAAGTAGTAGTGTTCATATTTTGAACTTGCTTTAAGTTTCCAATAGGAAGCATCTGCTTTTGACCTGTCAA
>Ga0163180_10001816_pt1 | contig 12023 bp, 7 predicted proteins | sample AtlANTMetagenome_2_FD_109647 | JGI IMG/M metagenome (GOLD analysis project Ga0163180, IMG submission 109647) | Marine eukaryotic phytoplankton communities from the Atlantic Ocean - Atlantic ANT 4 Metagenome | ecosystem: Environmental > Aquatic > Marine > Oceanic | place: North Atlantic Ocean...
AAAACTATACCTGTCTACGAAAAGAATAAAAACGTAGAAATTAAACTTAAATCAAGTCACCCAGCTCCAGCTACCCTAAGAGCTATGGCATGGGAAGGAGACTTTTCACCAATGTTTTATAAACGTGTCTAATTACATACACCCAATCACAACTAAGGCTGCCATAGAGGTAGCCTCAAACCTACGTTCAGACGACCTCAGAGAGGTGACGGAGGGTCATGGGTTAGATCCTATGATCTTCCTACCTTTGGTTGCTCAGGAGGGCTCTGCTGTGTATTTCACAGTACCAGACGGCAAGACTGCCGGACTAGCCGGAGTAGGAGAAGGCGGAGTAATCTGGATGTTATGCACTCCAGAGATACATCGTTATCCAATCACATTTGCGAGAGAAGCCAAACGGTATGTCGATAGCCGTGAAGAGCCTCTTTTGTGGAACATAGTAGACTGTAGAAATACAGTACATTTAAAACTATTAAAGTTTTTAGGTTTTAAGTTCTTACGTAAAGTATTGAACGGACCAAATAATTTAGAATTTATAGAATTTTGCCGTGTGCGTAGACGCTAATGCTGGTGCAAGACATGCAGCCAAGCAACGATGGATGGAGAAGGATGCTAAGTATCGTTCTGAATCCCTAAAATACTTTAACAGGGAAGCTCAAGCTGTTAAAAACAAAGGAGAAAACACTAGAGGTTATAGTATAGAAATCTCTAATGATTATCAACGAGCACTGTATGTTCAAGGACAAGCCCTTAAAGCATACCAAAAAGGTTTTATAGCTTACACAGGAGATAAAGCACAAGCTGTAGCAAAACAAGCTGGACGATCAAGAACAGCTGGTAGAAAAAGCATGCTTGGTTTACTTCGAGCTCAAGGTAATTTAGAAAGTTCTGTACGTAATGAATTTGGTGTTAACATGCAAAGACGTTACAGATCAAGACTTGGTAGATTACAACAACAGCAAGCTAAAGCAAGAAACACTCTAGGTCTGATGCCAGAGTACGGAGCACCTGTACTGATGCCACCAAGTGATAGACTAAGTGGTGCGTTAAGTATTGCGAGTAGCATTGCGAGCATAGTATCGGGTTTTAGTAGCCTCGGCGGAGGCTTAAATACGCCGGACTTTACTCCTAAACCTATACCTACATTACCAAACGGAATGACTGATTGGTCACAAGCTTTAACAATAGGCTAAACTATGGCAACAACACAAGAATCTTATTATGAATCGCTAGGTAGACAGACTCAGGTTCCGTTTTCGGACTCAAAACTTGCATATGCTGAAGTTGAGCCTGATCTAACCAAAGCGATAAACGACAATATTGATAAAGAAATCAAAGATACCGCCCAATTTTTTGATGACAATATCAAAATGTTCAACGCATCGTTAAAAGCTAAAAACAGACGATGGTCTGATTTAGCCAGCCTAACGAAAGACGGAAGAACAATAATTGAAAACTACAAAAACCACCAAGACGAAAAAGCAAATCTAAAAAAACTTACAGACCTTAACAAAAATAAAAGTTGGAAGACTAAGTTTGATGCAGAAGGTATTTCTTTAGAAGAAGCTACAGGAAGAAACTTACTTGAGTTAAACGAAGAAGTAGGTAGAGCTGAAACTTCTATTAACGAAATAGGTTATTATGATACAGTTGATGAAAATGATAAGCCACTAAGAATTTACGGTAACACAGATTTTGAAGACATGACTAAACTCGTGTCTAGTTATGATGTGATTAACGGAAGAGGTACAGCTAACGAAGCTGAAAGACATTACTCTGAGTGGCTAAAAACTGCTAAAAAATCAGTTACACATGAGAACGGATTATTCTGGAAAGATTTAACTTATCCGGAAAAAATTGAGTGGAAACAAAGTGTTGATGCTCTCTATATTAAAATGTGGAGGGAAAAAGATCCTAACTTAAATGATAGGTTAATCATCAAAACTTTACTTCCAAAGTTTGAAACTGAAGATACTAAGTTATTTAGTAGCCAAAGTGCTATTTCTCAAGACGCTTCTAAGTATGTTATTGGTGAAAACTCTAAGATGCAGGGAGTTCAGATTATACGTAGTATGTCTAACTCAATAATAAGCAATGATACATACTCTGCTAACGACAAAATATTAGTTGATGAGTTTTTTGGAGAGACTGGTTGGTATCAAAGACGAGTCGCTTACCATTTTGGAAAAACTAATGATAAGAAAGCAGCAAACGAATTAGCTCAGAAAGATATGAGAGATATGATTCAGTTTGGCATAGACAATAATCTTTTAGAAGAAGAGCATTTAGATAACTTGTTAACTGAATGGAACTTTAACAAGTCTGATGGAAGTGGTTTAACTTCTTTTGCTAACCTTAATCAAAATAGTAAAGAAACTACTCTATTTGCTCAAAATTATTTAAATGAAAAAATAACTAAGAATAATCTAATTACAGCCCAGACTCGTCTTAACTCATTTGTAGAGGGTCTTGAAGAGGGAAAATATATGACTCAAGATGATCTTAATTATTTTGCTCAGTTTCCTACCTTAGTAGAAAGAGCACGTGCAATACATGCAATAGGTGAGAAGGGTGGTATGTCACCTTTTGAGTACGCTGCTGCAAACAATGCACTAAATAAAGCATTTGAAGTCAGGGCTGGTGACGGTACAAAGTTTAAAAATATACTAGATGTTCCGAATCCTAATGCAAAAAGTGATGCAAAAGATCGTATAATCTTGATGAATTATAATATGCTTAAGTCTCGTGGTACTAGGTTCTTTTTAGAACAAGTTGAAGTTCTTGAAAAAACTATGAAAGATAGTGATGAGATTAACAGGGAAGCTTTAGAAAGAACAATTACAGCTTTAGATGAAGGACAATTTGATGACGCTGTAAGTTATTCTGTAGGCGATGTTGAGTATGAAGATACCAAAAAAGTATATAGTACAAACAATGCTTTAATCACGAAAGATCCTAAAGTGTGGCTAAAATCAAGTGAACTACATTTTGGTGAATCAATTTACGCTTTTCAAGGTAGAGACTTTCTTGAGTTTGGTGGACCAGCTCCAGCTTTTTATAGAGAGTTATCCAAAGGATTTCAAGATATGGATGTTAAAAATGTCATATATGAAAGACTTGTTGCTATGAAAATGATAGACCCAACTGATCCAAAATTTGCTCAGTATGCGTTAAGAAATAAAGATAAAGTAAATATACTTGAAAGTAGATTACTCACTAACTACCCAGATAAATCTCGAGCCTTAAGATTTTCGATAGCTAATGTTGAAAACTGGAAAGAGAGGCTTAAAGAAATAGAAAGCAAAGAAGCTCTAAACCATTTTGACGGAACTGGTGCATTTAAAGAAGAAAATGGTGACTATAGTAAAACAATTAATCTAACTACACTTCCTATAGTCGATCTGACCGCAGATGGAGACCCTAATTTTGGAGACCCTACTGACATATTTTCGCTTGCTTCACAAAACCCAGATGCTGAGTTTGGTAAGTACCGTATAAAAGGTAAAAACTTACTTGTAATTTTAGATTATATGAACAAGCAAAAGTTACTTAAAGAAGGACAACAATTTAATGCTAACTTTGAAGGGATTGTACTAAAAATGAGATTAAAACTTGATGCTCATAAAGATTCAGTCTTTAAAGGTGATACAAGCTATTTAGATATGATGGAAGTTAGCGAAGAAGATCAGGCTTTATTTGATAAATTAGTAGGAGTAGACGGTAGTAATATACCTAAGACTTTTAATAATTTAGAATTTTTAATTAAAGCTGTAGTAAACCAAAAAGTTAACACTGAATTATAATGGAAGACGAAATTAAATACGATCCAACCGGCCTGCCTTCCGAAGATGAGATCAGTGCTTTATTTACAGAAGAGCAAGAAAAACAAGATGCTGCTAATGACAGTGCACTACTTGCTAAACAACAACAAGAAAAGTACACAAATGTAAGAGAAGATCCACGTAATAAAGAGTCGTGGGGACTCGGAGCTATTGGTAAGGAAATTGGAAGTGCAGTCAGTGGAGGTGTCGTAGATACCGTTTCGTCCGCTACAACTTTTGCAGAAAGAACTGCTGATGCACTATCTGGTGAAAGGCAAAGAGAAATAGAAGAAACTGGTTCTTACAGACCAGAATGGGACCCGTTCTATGATTACGAAGATCCTATCATAACTAAAACTTGGTGGGGTCAGCTACTACGAGGAACAGTTCACTTTGGAACAATGGCTTTAGGAACTGTTTTAGCTGCTAAAGGACTAGCTGCTACAGGTATACCAATACTAGCAGCTGGTGGTGCAGGCTTAATGGGTATGGGAAATATTACTAGAGCTATGGCTATTGGTGGTATTTCTGATCTTATATCTAAAGAGTCTGATGGACACAATGCTTTAGGTAGTCTACGTGACCACTATGGTTGGATAGATACACCTTTAAGCACAAAAGAAACCGACCATCCTGTTATGATGAAGTTTAAAAACATTGTCGAAGGTATGGGTATCGGGCTAGCATTTGACGGCGTAGGTATGCTACTAGGTAAAGGCGGTAAATCAGCCAGACGTCAGGTTATAAGACGTAATGGTAGTATAGAAGACCAGACAACTACTCAAGCGTTAGCACAGCTACGTAGAGGAGAAACTGAGTTTCGTGCTGAGAAGAACGCACCGATAGCTGGAAGGCATCAGGGTGCTCACACCTCTACTGTTGAACCGGGAGAAGCTAGAGAACAGTTAAAACGTACACGTACTGACTGGGGTTCTGAAGATGGATCTACTGGTGGTGTAACTACTGCTGTTGAAAGAGAACGTATTGCAAGGTATGGTGGTACTACAGACGAGATTGTCGAAACAACTCTTAGAGGGTTAATGAGCGATGAGAAGTTTAAAGTAGAGCTAGACTCTGTAAAAGGAAATAGAAAATTACTAGCTGACACATGGCGTGATGCTGTTACAGAATATCACAAGATAACAGATGGTAGAGAACCATTTGATATGCCAGCAGAAGAGTATCTAAGTGAACTATTTGAAAAACAAAAAGCTACATTACCATTAGGTGATGAAGTATTTGAAACTTGGTCTGCTGAAACCGTGGTTACAGCTGATTTAGTTGTAGGTGATTTACTTAAAAAACTACGTGATACTGGTATAGCAGGCAGAGAATTAAAAGATTTTGTAAGTTTAGATGACATTGACGGTCCAGCTAAACAGGTTATTGATACAATGTTAACAGCTTTATATCAAACTAAGAAATCTCGGTTTGTAGCATCAGATTATTTTAGATCTTTTGGTGCTGGTAAAACTAAAGCTCAATTAAATGAAGCTGTAAATGCTGCTGTTAAGAATGAAGTAGAAGATGCGAAGGAATCTATCATGTCTATTTTAAAAATAGCTAAAGATAGCCCTGATGATAACTTACTTAATGCTTTGTTTGAAGCGTTTTCTATGATGAAAAACGTAAATAACCTAGATGACTTTGATAACTGGGCTAGAAAAGTACTAAAGGGTGGTCGTTTTAGCGAGTCACAGCCTGATCGTACTGGTGCTATGATAAGAAGCTTACAAGAAATGGTAAGTCATAGTGTATTAAGTGGACCTAAAACTCCAATGCGAGCATTATTAGGTACAGGTACTGCAACATTCTTACGACCAATGCAAACCTTTATGGGTGCAATGATACGTTATCCGTTTGAAGGAGATAGTGCTACTATTAGATCTAGCCTTTCTGCTATGAATGGTATGATGGAAGCTATACCAGAAGCTTTTGATTTGTTTTTTACAAAACTAAATGGATACTGGAGTGGTGAACTGTCAACTGTTAGAACTAGATACACTGAGTTTGCAAAAGGTGACTATAACTGGGAACTAATACGTAGATGGGCAGAGGATAGTGGTAGAGCTGATAAAACAGATCGAGCTATTTTTGCTTTTACAAACATGGTTAGAGGTATAAACAACAATAATATGTTTTCATACTCTACTAAAATCATGGCTGCTACTGACGATGCTTTTACATTCTTACTTGGTAGAGCTAAAATGAGAGAAAAAGCTATGCGTCAAGTATTAGATATGCAAGGCAATGGTATTAGCTTACCGAAAATCACCCCAACATTAATGAGAGCATATCAAGATGACTTTTACGGTCAAATTTTTGATGCTGCTGGTAATATAAAAGATGATGCTACTAACTTTGCACGTAAAGAAGTTACGCTTACACAAGATTTAACAGGTTTTGCTAAAGGACTTAATGATGTTTTAACAGCTAATCCATATGTTAGACCTTTCTTTTTGTTTGCTAGAACTGGTGTAAATGGACTAGCACTAACAGGTAAGCATACACCCGGATTTAACTTTTTAGTAAAAGAGTTTAATGATATAGCATTTGCTTCAGCTGACAATTTAGGATCTCTAAAAAAATATGGTATTAATACTGTAGAAGAATTAGCTAACGCAAAAGCTTTACAAACAGGTAGATTTGCTATGGGCTCTGCTGTAACTTTCATGGCAGCCAATGCTTGGATGTCTGGTAAGTTAACAGGTAATGGACCTTCTGACAGACAAAAACGTCAAGGTTGGATAGATGGTGGATTTCAGCCTAGAACTATACAACTAGGAGACTATCGTTTAGGTTATGATTCTATAGAACCGTTTAACCTTATTCTATCTACTGTAGCTGACGTTGGTGATGCTAGCATGTTGATGGGTGAGGAGTGGACAGAAAGAGAGTTACAAAAGATTTCATTAGTTATAGCACAGTCTATATCTAGTAAGTCTTACATGGCTGGTATTCAACAATTAGTTGACTTAGCAGCTGGTAGACCCGGTCAGGTAGAACGTATAGCTGCTAGTATAACTAACAACACTATACCTTTAGCTGGTTTACGTAATGAAATGGGTAAACTTATTACACCACATATGAGAGAAATTAACTCAGGTGTATTTCAGTCTTATCGTAACCGTAACCTTTTTGCTGAGTATCTTCCCGGACGTGACCTACCACTTAAATTTGATATGTTAAATGGTAAGCCTTTAAAAGATCATGACTTTATGACTAGGGCTTTTAACATGATTAGTCCAGTCTCTTTAAATTTAGATCAATCAGATGCTAGAGACTTTTTATTTAACAGTGGATACGATTTACGAATGTCTACATATTACGCACCTGATGGTACTAATTTAACAGACGATCCCGATATTAGATCAGCATTTCAACAAGCAATAGGTGAGCAAAATTTAGAATATGAACTTGACAAGTTATCAAGGGATAAAAGAATGATATCATCTATGCAAACAATGATAGCTGATATTAAAGCTGGTAGACGTGGTGAGTTTGATGCTAGAGATTATTACCACAACCAAGTAATTGATAGACTTTTTAAAAATGCTCGCAAAATAGCTTGGAATAAAATCAGCAAAAATGAAAACATAGCTGCTTTAATTGCAGAACAAGAAGAAATTAAACAAAAACAACTTAATAAAAAATTCTCTTCTTATAACTTACAAAACATGTATAAGTAATGGCAACAACTTTCGTAGATTATACAGGAGACGGAAACGCTACGAAGTCGTTTTCCTTTCCTTCCATAAAAGAAGCTGATATTAAAGTAGAAGTTGATACCGTCGTAAAGACAGTCAGCACACACTATAATATAACTAGCTACACAACCACCGGCGGCGGTAATGTTGTCTTTACATCAGGCAACATACCAGCAAGCCCAGCTGCAATACGTATCTATCGTGATACAGATGTAGACAGTGCTAAGGCAACCTACACAGCAGGGTCATCAGTTAAGGCAGGCGATCTTAACAACAACCAAACACAACTTCTTTATGCTGCACAAGAAGAACAGAATCAAACAGTAATAACAAGTCGTATAAAAGATGCAGCAGTTACTACAGCTAAGATAAAAGATGATAATGTTACCATGGCTAAACTAGCTAGTGGTGCGTTACCTACTGATATTACAGTTGCAAGTGCTAACATTGTAGACGGTACAATTGTAGCCGGAGACATAGCAAACAGTGCTATAACAACAGATAAGTTAAATAATTTAGCTGTTACAACTGCTAAAATTACTGATGCTAACATTACTACTGCTAAAATAGCTGACAGCAATGTGACTACTGCCAAAATAGCAGCAGATGCTGTAACAGGTGCAAAGATAGCTGACGATAGTATTAACTCCGAACACTATGTAGACGGAAGTATAGACACAGCACACATAGCTGACAGTCAGATTACTTCTGCCAAGATAGCAGACGGAACTATTGTAGCTGGAGACTTAGCAAGCAATGCAGTAACTACAGCTAAAATACTTGACGATAATGTAACTGCTGATAAACTAGCACATACTTCTGTATCTGCTGGAAGCTATACTGCTGCTGACATTACAGTCGATGCACAGGGTAGACTTACTTCTGCTGCAAGCGGTACAATAGCAACAGGTGAGATAGCAGACAGTGCAGTTACAGCAGCTAAAATAGCAAGTAACGCTGTTACAACTGACAAAATAGCTGACAGTGAATTATCAACTCTAGCTGGTATGCAGTCTGGTACAGCATCTAAACTAGCAGCTGGTACAACTCTAACAGCAGATATTGCTGATCTTAACCAGATAGATGGACTTACGAAGCAAACTACTATATCAGATAGTGATGCTAGTTTTCCAACCTCTGGTGCTGTTGTAGATTATGTTGCTGCACAGCTAGAACCGTTTGGTGGTTTTGAAGCTATAGCTAACGAGGTATCATTTCCTAACACACAACCAGCATCAGGTGTTGCTATTTCTATAGCAGACGCTGCTGGTATTGTAGTAAATGGTAGTGGTGTAAGTACAACTGGTAGAACTGTAGGTGGATCTACAGTAACTATAAACGGTATAAACTCACAGTTTAACAGTAGCACTATCGCAACTGGAATACGTTTTATTGTAACATCTACTGGTTCTGGACAGGTATATAATTACCATAAATCAACACTTCCAGAAAGTGATCTTGTTAATCTTAGTGGAGACATAAATGACTTTAACGAAAGATATAGAGTCGGTTCATCGAACCCTTCAAGTTCTCTTGATAATGGTGATTTATTTTTTAATACTAGCACGGGTAAACTGCTTGTATATAATGGAACTAATAGTGCATGGGAAGAAGCACAGAGTATAGGTAACTTTTTTATTTCTACACTTAGCCCAGCTTTTGATGGTACTACACAAGACTTTACTTTAACTAATGCACCTACTAATGCACAACAAGTTATACTTAGTATAAATGGTGTTGTACAAAAACCTAATGCTGGTTCTTCTGCTCCGTCAGAAGGCTTTGCATTAAGTGGTAGTACAGTCAAACTATCCGCAGCTCCAGCAACAGGTAGCACATACCATGCTGTTGTTATGGGTAGTACAGTTAATATTGGAACTCCAAGTAACAACACAGTTACAACAGCAATACTACAGAACGGATCAGTCACAACTGCAAAGATTACAGATGCAAACGTAACTACAGCTAAAATTGCAGATCAGGCGGTGACTTTAGATAAGTTATTACATGGTGATAGCAATAGTAACGGAAAGTTTTTAAGAGCTAATAATGGTGCTGACCCTACGTTTGAAAGTGTTATTACTGATCTGGTAAATGACACATCACCACAGCTAGGCGGTAATCTTGACCTAAATAGTAACGATGTAAATGGAACTGGAAATATAGGTGTAACTGGTAGTATATCTGGAAACTCATTAACTACTAATGCTGGTAATATTATCATTAACTCAACAGCACCAACTGTTCTTTTTGCAGATTCTGATGCAAACCCAGATTACGAAATAAAAGTAAATGGTGGAATATTTGATATTAGAGATTCTACCAACACTGCAAGCAGATTTTCTATTGCTGCTAATGGAGAAGTTACTTCACAAGGAAAACTAAATTGTCAAGCTGGTTTAGATACTGACGGAGATGTTGTATTTAATTCTGATACAAGCAATGTTGGTATAACATTTGATGCTAGTACAAGCACTTTAAACATGAGTGATAGTCAAGCACTGTCGTTTGGAGATCATTCAACTACAGGAGACTACCAATTAAGTTATGTAAATGGTAGTGATTTTAATATTCTTGGAATGAATGGTGGTAGTGGTGATTTGGTACTTGGAACTTTTGCTAGTGGCACAACTACAAAAACTTTAGTTTCTAAAAGAAGTAATCAAGCACTAGAACTTTATTTTGCGAATAATAAAAAATTAGAAACAGTTACAGGTGGAGTTACTGTAACAGGTACTTGTACTGCTACATCATTTGCTGGTGACGGATCAAACCTAACAGGTATTAGTTCTGTAGGTGGCTCAACAGGTGTTGACTTTAACGATAATGTAAAAGCTCGGTTCGGGACAGGGAATGATTTAGAAATTTATCATAATGGTACAGTTAATATAATTGATTGTAAAAACGATAAAAACTTAAAGATAGTAAATGATGTAGGTGGTGGAAATGAAACAATGATTGAATGTGATCCCAATGGAGGAGTGTCATTATTTCATAACGGTACAATGGTATGTAACACAGCTAGTTATGGTTTGCAAATGCAAGACGGTATGGATATACAGATAACAGATAGTGATTATTTATATCTTGGAAACGCTGGAGATATGGCTTTATATCATAATGGTACAGACAGTTATGCTTCAAATAGTGGTGGTAAATTTAGAATTGGTAATACTCATAGTGATGAAATAAAATTATTTACTGGTAATAGCACAAGATGGAATATTGGTGGTAGTGGTCATATTTACCCTGACGTAAATAACACTTACGATATTGGTACATCAACATACAGAGTAAGAAACATCTACACCAATGACCTTCACTTATCTAACGAAGGGCACTCAAACGAAGTAGATGGTACATGGGGTAACTGGACAATACAGGAAGGAGAATCAGACTTGTTCTTAAAAAATAACCGTTCTGGTAAAAAGTATAAATTTAATTTAACGGAGGTATCATAATGGCTTTTGTTGGAATGAACGCTGCAAATGCTTGGGTAAGTTTTAGTTCAGATAATTCAATTCGTGATTCATATAATGTTTCATCAGTAGCTAGATATAGTACTGGTAATTTTGCAGTAAACCTGTCTATTACTTTACCTAGTACGGACTATGTTGTAGTATCTGGTGCGTCTAATGGTACAGGGTCTAATGCTGTTTATTTAGGTTCTGGTTGGCCGTCCTCTACAACCCAGTTTTATCATGCTACACATTGGACTAATGGTACTGCTTATGATAGGACTCATAATTTTTCAGCAGTATTTGGAGATAGATATTAATGGCAAACTCAGATAAAAATATTGTTTATACACAAAACGATTTTTTAATTGTTCTCTCTTTGTCTGATAAGTGTTCACTTACAGTTGAAGAAATACAAGCTAAAGATGTTCCTGATGGTGTAACTTCTTATATCGTGGATCATAGTTCTTTACCTACTGATACAGATTTTCAAAATGCTTGGGTATATAAAGATGGATCAGTACAGGTAGATTTAGCTAAAGCAAAAGAAGTTCACAAAGAATATATAAGAAGAGAAAGAAAAGAAAAACTCGCTGCCCTTGATATTGAATTTCAACAAGCTTTGGAGACAGGAGATACAAGTGCGGTAGTTGCTAAGAAACAAGCACTAAGGGATGCTACTGCTGATAGTGCTATAGATGCAGCTACAAGTACTGATCAATTAAAAGCACAATGGAATACAAGTATATTAGGTACAAGCCCCTACACTAGCTAACTATGACATTAACACAAGTAACAAAGGCTGGTCTACACGATATAGCGTTAGATCATGTCTTTACAATAGGTGCTAGTGGCAGTGATCACTACACCTTTCAAGGAGAGGGTCTTAACGGAACAGTTAACGATCCCACACTTTACCTAACAAGAGGTAAAACATATAGGTTTGAGAACGGCACAGGTGCTCATCCTATAAGAATACAAAGCACATCTGGAGCAAGCGGTACTGCATACAACACTGGCGTTACAAACAACGCTGG
>Ga0163180_10001819_pt1 | contig 12015 bp, 10 predicted proteins | sample AtlANTMetagenome_2_FD_109647 | JGI IMG/M metagenome (GOLD analysis project Ga0163180, IMG submission 109647) | Marine eukaryotic phytoplankton communities from the Atlantic Ocean - Atlantic ANT 4 Metagenome | ecosystem: Environmental > Aquatic > Marine > Oceanic | place: North Atlantic Ocean...
ACTTTCCGGTGTCCAAACCCTATTTCTACCGTCAGCTTCACGGAGCTCTTTTTTGGCTTCAAGACTTATTCGTGAAGTTATAAGACTCGGCGGAGATGTTTCCCAGATGGTTCCTGAGCTGGTACAAAAACACTTAGAAGGAAAGTTCTGATTTTGAACGACTCAGTTTTTCCCGAACCCACGCCAACAACTCCGGACCCTTATAGGCCGCCGCAAGTAGAGGCCATCTTCCGACAGATAAGAGATCTCGTGGCTTCAGCCAGGCCCATGCCACTATCTTCCTCGTCGATGGTCAATCAGGAAGAGCTTTTAGCGATGGTCGACGAAGCCATAGCACGACTTCCTGAAGAAGTGAGAGCAGCAAGATGGCTTTTGAAGGAAAGAGAAGAGTTTTTAACAAAAGTGAGACGCGAAGGTGATGAGATACTCGAACTAGCGAGAGCAAGAGCAGAAAGACTTGTGCAGAGAACTGAAGTTGTTAGGAATGCCGAAACGCGAGCACGCCAAATGATCGAAGCCGCGCGAGAAGAAACTATTCGAATGCGCAGACAAACAGAAGAATATTGCGACCAGAAACTCGGCAATTTTGAGAGAATCTTAGCGACTACAAAAGACACCGTTACAGCGGGTCGGCTTCGCCTTCAGGAGACAGAGCTAGACAGAGAAAAAGAGAAAATGATGGCAGAAGAAGTAGAAGCTAAGGACCCATCGGGCCAACACGCGGAAGCTTTTCTTTTTGATCAAGACGACACTGACCGCTAGTGGACACTGAAATAGAAAATCTGCGAATAGCTTTAACAACTGTTCGACGAGGTGGCGAGAAGCCACGAGAAATTTCACTCACGACCTCGCTCGTAGACCTGCAAATAGGTCTTTCAAGAATTGATGATGGGAGAGTTGAGGTAAACCTCGAGTTAACGCCTGACGGAAATAAAATCAACGCTCGAGGAGTGCTTCTTGCAGAGTGGACCGGAGAGTGCCGTCGGTGTCTTGAACCAGTTCAAGGAGAATTGGAGTTAAATGTAAACGAAAGTTTCGTCGAAGGAGGAAAGGCATTTGATGACCAAGGAGTTGAAGTAAGCGAGAAAGCGGATGTTTATTTCTTCGATGAAGTAGATCTGAATTTGGAACCACTGGTGAGAGACGCTGTTCTTTTGGCTTTGCCCTTATCTCCGTTATGTGATTTTTCTTGCCAAGGTTCTGAACCTGAGAAATTTCCAGTCTTAGAAAATGCAGAGAACTTGCAAAATGAAGAAAAAGGTGATCCGCGTTGGGCAGTTCTAGACCGTTTGAAGGAATAAATAGGTCAAAGGAAATAAATAGAATCCGAATCTAGTATCAGTTCACTCACGGTTGCGCTAGCCTTAGTTTGCTCCCGAAGGGTGGAGCAAAATAGCAAACTCAAGGAAAAGCAGTAATGGCTGTCCCAAAGAAAAAAACTTCAAAGGCAAAAGGTAGGAGTAGAAGAGCATCTGCCTGGCCTATAGGGCAATCAGCTCGGAGTGTCTGCCCGCGCTGTGGGGCTATTAAAAGACCTCATCGGATCTGTTCTAATTGCGGGTGGTACGCCGGAAGACAGGTTGTTGACGTTGATTGAAAATTGTGAACTTGATCACGGTTTTACAAAACGTTTAATTAAAGGTTAGAGGAATCTAAATTGCTACCTGTTGCAGTCGACGCTATGGGCGGTGATAATGCTCCGCAAGAAATAATCGCCGGTGCTCAAAAAGCTATTGACGACCATGGAATTCCTGTTTTGCTAGTTGGAAAACCAGAAGTGCTAGAAACAATGACGGAAATTCCTATTTTGCCGGCATCAGAAATTATTGAAATGGATGCGGAGCCAGGATCAAGCGTTCGACAAATGAAAGACTCTTCTTTAGTAAGAGCTGCGGAAGCAGTAAGAGATGGGGTTGCTTCTGCGATGGTTAGCGCTGGGAACACCGGAGCAACAATGGCTAGCGCATTATTGCGAATGGGTCGTATAAAAAATATTGCTCGACCCGCGATCGCCACTTTGCTGCCTTCCCCCGGTGGGACTCCAACTGTTCTTTTGGATTCCGGGGCTAATTCTGAGTGCAATTCAGAATGGTTGCTTCAATTTGGTCAAATGGGTGCAGTTTTTGCGCAGCACAGACTTGGTATAAAAGAACCGCGAGTGGCTCTACTTTCTATTGGTGAAGAGCCCGGGAAAGGCAGCCTTCTAATTAAAGATTCTTTCAGTGATTTCTCAACAGCGCAGTTCAACGGTGGTTCTTTTGTAGGAAATATAGAAGGAAGGGATCTGCTCACCGACGCTGTTGACGTAGCAGTGACGGATGGTTTTACAGGGAATGTTGCTTTAAAAACAATTGAAGGAACTATGAAGACATTTTTTTCAACAATGTTAGAAAAAATGTCTTCACGCCCAGAAGCAACGTCGGCTTTGGAAATATTGGGACCTGAACTTGATGAACTTTTAAAACTCTTTCATCCAGACACATATGGAGGAGCGATGCTCCTAGGAGTTAAAGGGGTTTGCATAATTAGCCATGGTTCTTCAGGGGCTTTAGCAATTGAAAATGCCATAAAGGTAGCTGCAGAAATGGATGAGGCTAAAATAGTTGAGAGTTTAAGGATATCTTTCAGTTAATTTCAATATTTTTCAGTACATTTAGCTCCTTAAGTTTAAAACTTGACACTCGGCTAGTATGAGTGCAACTGGAGAAAATTTCCAGTCAAAGACAAGGAGTTCTTTTGCCTGCAGAAACCCATATGGAAGGCGCCCCAATAGAGCGCGACGAGGTTTTAGACCTTGTTAGAGAACGTTTAGCAGATATTCTTGAGATAGAGCCTGCTGGCATAGCGGAAGGTGCTTCATTTGCTGATGACCTTGGGGCAGATTCGCTTGCTTTGATTGAACTGGTAGAAGCTTTAGAAGAGGAATTAAGCGAACGCTCTTCCGGATTCAGGATCGACGATGATGATCTCGAAGACCTTAGGACAGTGCGAGATGCCGTTGACTATGTCGTCTCTCGTTTCAATTAATCCGGAAATCGGGAAACAGCCAGTCCTTGAAAAAGAGACTCGACTGAAACTCGAAGAAGGAATTGGCTACGAATTCAAAGACCTTAACGTTTTGTCTATCGCTTTTAGACATAGATCTTGGTGTTCAGAAAATGAGGGAGACTCTAATGAACGTCTTGAATTTCTTGGGGATGCTGTTTTGGGCTTATTAGTAGCAAAAAACGTTTTCGAGAATTATCCAGATAAGCCAGAAGGTGATCTCGCAAAGATTAGATCTGACGTGGTCAGTTCACAAGCTTTATCTGAAGTTGCCCAAGAGATCCACCTCGGTGATGTGCTGGCTTTAGGAGTTGGTGAGGAACTAGCACAAGGACGTGAAAAAGAATCAATTCTAGCAGATTGTCTAGAAGCACTTTTAGGTGCAGTTTTCTTAGATGGAGGAATAGAAAGCGCAAAGCTTGTAGTTGAAAAACTGTTCTCTGAGAAGATTGGTTTGACGTCATTGGAACCAGGCTTTACTGACTATAAAACCCGATTGCAAGAACTAACGGTGCAAATATCAGAGTCAGTACCAATTTATCTAGTCGATTCCGATGGGCCCGATCATGAAAAACGTTTTTGCGCGACAGTCGAGATAGGTGCCCATAGCTTCGGTCCAACGTATGGGACATCTAAAAAGAAAGCTGAACAGGCAGCAGCAAATCTCGCTTACAACTTTTTTGAATTTGAAGAGAAAGGGGCAAAGACATGAATCTTGCTCTAGAACTCCCTGAGATAGAAACGATCAGACGCGACCTTGATCGTGAAATAGGAGGAAAAAAAATTAAATCAGTTGATGTTTCCTCAGTTGCCGTAATAGAAGGTTCTAAAAATAAAAAGACATTTAGTTCAGAACTCGTTGGCACAAAACTGGGCTTGGTAGAGCGAAAAGGCCTCTACTTAATGACAGAACTAGACAAGAAAAAACTTTTATTTATAAAGCTTGGAGTAGGAGCTTCACTAAGAAGGCACGCGACGAAAGACACTACCGATAAAGACACTGTTTTAAAAATTACCTTCACGGTAGGTGGCCAACTAAGACTCATAGATCCTGAAGAAAACTCAAGAGTCAGCGTATTTTCTTTAGAAGACTTAGCCGATCCAGATTTCATCGAAGAGAAATTTCCAGAGTTTAAACTTATGGGAATGGACCCAGCTCTTGAGCCGGAACCATGGACTGAATTCGCAAAACGCGTGCTTAGGGAGGAAGAATCGATTGATTTGAAGACTCTGCTATGCGACGACTCAGTAGTTGTGGGTGTAGGTGACATATACAGCGATGAAATTCTTTTCCACGCAGGACTAAGGCATGATCGACAAAGCGATTCTCTTTCTATACAAGAAGTCAGGCGTCTTTATCGTTCAGTTGTTGAGGTAATCGTAGAAGCGGTCAAATACCGTGGCACTTCTATCGAAGAAAGACAATTTATTGATGTCTTTGGAGAATCTGGTGGATTCGCTGAACACTTGGCAGTTTATGGAAGAGAAGGTTTATTCAGTCCTACAAGCAAGAAACCAGTTCAAAAAGTCAAACATAAGGGACGTTGGACATTTTTCTGTGAAACTCAAGTCTGAGGTTCAAAGGTCCAAAAATTAAAATTTTTTCTGAATGAAACCAAGACCCTTTGCTTACTGACTATGGTCGCGTAAGTGTTCTTGAAACGTCTAACTATAAAAGGCTTTAAGTCCTTCGCTGATCCGGCGACACTTGACCTTGAGCCTGGTGTCACTGCTGTTGTCGGACCAAATGGAAGCGGTAAATCTAATGTAGTTGATGCGGTTGCGTGGGTATTAGGTGCACAAGCTCCGAGTGCAGTTAGATCACAACGAATGGATGACGTGATTTTTGCTGGCACGACCGACAGAAGTGCTCTTGGGCGAGCAGAAGTGTCTCTTACAATCGACAATTCTGATAGCAGCCTTGCTTTAGATTTTCCAGAAATTACCATCACCAGAACTCTTTTTAGAAGTGGAGAAAGTGACTATTCACTTAACGGTTCACCATGCAGATTGCTTGACATCCAAGAGTTACTTTCAGACGTTGGTGTAGGAAGACAACAACACGTAATTATCTCACAGGGTCAAATAGATGCCGTTCTAAATGCTAGGGAAGAAGATCGTCGTTCCATTATCGAAGATGCAGCAGGAATCTTGAAATTCCGAAAGAGAAAAGAGAAGGCAGAAAGACGACTTGACTCAACAGGGGCAAACCTCGATCGACTTGGCGATATGCAGCGTGAAGTGAAAAGACAGTTGAAACCATTAGAGAGACAAGCAGATGCAGCAAGAAAACATGGGGACTTCCTAGAAGAATTAAAGTCTCTTCGCTTGTTTCGACTAAATAAAGAATTCAAAGAACTGAAAAGTTTAGCTTCAAGCGAGTCAGAGAGACGTTCGGATTTCACTAAACAAGAAACCCTCACCGTAAACGAACTAAAGAGCTTCGAAAGTAAAATTTCAACAGCTGAAAGTGAATTAGCTTCAAGAGGTGAGGACGATTTAGGTGACCAACTAGTTCGTTTTGAGGCTCTACGGGAACGAGCTCGTGGGTTGAAAGCAGTCTTATTAGAACGCCAAAAGGGAATAGAACGCGATCGTGACACTCTTGTCTCTTCAGAGGTAATAGCTGGTCTAGAGGTAGAGCTGATTAAAGCAAAAAAAGAAGAAGAAAGCTTAATTGAAGAAAAGGAATCGCTTTCCCCCGAGGTTGAAGCTCTAAAACAGTTAGAGCAAGAATTAGTAGACGATTGGTCGACTTTCAAAACTGATTGGGCTGATGGAGTTCCAATGATAGGAGGTCGAGCTTCAGAGATACGAGGTGAATTAGGCGTCCTCAGAGCTTCCGTAAATCAAAAAGAATCTGAAAAAAATCAATTCCAAAAAAAGTTAAACGAAGTTAAAAATCCTGAAACGGAACTTAACGAAAAATTAAGTTCATTAACTTTAGATCTGAGTTCGCTGAGACAAGAAAATGAGGCTTTAACAGAAAGTATCACTCGTGACAAAGAAGCTTTAAAGAGACAAATAAATATCCGCAATACATCATGGGAAGATTTAGCCGAAGCAAAAGCAAACTTGCGTAGCACGCGAATAGAGATAGAGGCCTTGACCCAAGCAATTAAAAGCATCGGTCAGACACCAGCAGACCAACAGACTTTGGCAAGCAAGGGGAGTTTAGGGTTTTTGTCAGATCTGATTGAGATAGAGCCTGGGTATGAAAAAGCTTTTGAATCTACGGTTGAAGATTTTCTTTCCACGATTATTTTTGATACCAAAGAAAATGCAATAGAAGCGTTAAGCAAAATTGACGTAGAATCAAGTTCAGCGTCTGTAGTGGTTATCGATACGCGATTTGAAAAATTGAAAGTTAAAAATGTTAGTAACCAGCTTCGCAGTCATGTCAGTGCAACAGATGAAACGCTGGATCTGTTTCTGGACCAACTTCTTGCCAATGTGGTAGTTCATGAAGGTGGCCTTGATGAAATAGTTGAAACTGTTGTTCGCAATCCAGAAATCACCGTAGTAAATAAGACCGGTGACAAGTTTGGTTTTCTCGGATGGAGAGTTGGTCAAAAAGACCAGGGGAATATAAAGAATATTTTGGAAGATGCAACTAGTCGCCTCTTGTTGGAAGAGACCAAAGTAGAAGAAAAGCAAACCATTTTTTCTGGGCATGAAACACGAACTAAAGAGATGGAAGACCATTTAGATGAAACGCAAAAAAAGTTTGAAGAATACAAGCGTAATGAGTCTTCGTTATCTGAATCATTACAGAAAATCAAGGTTGAGCAAAAAGCCAATGACTTAGAAAACCAAACAATACAGGACCGCATCAATGAAAACGATCAACGAATTAAAAATGAAACGCGGCAAATTGCTGAATTGCAAATCCGGTTAGAAGAATTAGAAGAAGCAGAAAAAACCTCGGTTCAAGCAGCCCAAAGAATGACAGATGAAAGAAGTCGACTAGAAAGCAGATCTGCTGAAACCGCAGCTAGACGAACAGAATGTGAGGTTAGATCCGCAGATATTCAAGGAAGGTTAGCTGTTGTAAAAGCCCGGGTGAGCGAACTAGATATACGTTTGGAAAAACTCTCTGGGGAACGAAAAGAAGTGGCTGGACGAAGTGAAATAATTGAAAAGAAAGAAAGAGCTACATCCTTCTTGATTGACTCGCTCGACAGTAGAACAGAAATAATAGAAAAGCGTTTAACAGATTTGAGAATTCATCGCCGTGACCAATCTGATCGTGTTCGGGAGATAACCTCACAGTTAGATGAGCTTCGGTCGTCACGCAGAAAAAAGGAAGACGAAGTACGAACTTTACGGGAAAAGCAGTCTCGTTTAGAAATAGAAAGAGCTGAGACTCGATTAAAGTTAGAGAATCTGACCGAGACTATGAGGTCTGAATTCGACAGAGAGCCCAATTCAATTGGCGAGCTGTCTGATCCGGAACTACCCGACGGTTCGACTGTTTCTGAACGAATAGCTGAACTTGAAAGAGAACTCAAGCTAATAGGGCCTATAAATCCCTTAGCGTTGCACGAATTTGATGATCTAAGAGAACGTTATGAGTTTCTCGAAGAACAACTTGAAGACGTCCGCTCGACAAGAAAAGAACTCCGAAAAGTAATTCGTTCTATTGATATTGAAATCAAAGAAGTTTTCGCTTCGGCATTTGCGGAAGTGGCAACTAATTTTAACGATTTATTTGAAGTCCTGTTCCCAGGTGGACATGGAAAACTAACGTTAACTGATCCGGAAAATCTTCTAGATACAGGAATAGATATTGAAGCTCGACCTTCTGGAAAAAATGTGAAAAAACTTTCCTTGCTCTCCGGTGGTGAAAGATCTTTGACAGCTCTTGCTTTTCTTTTTGCAGTTTTCCGAAGCCGACCTTCTCCGTTTTATGTAATGGACGAAGTTGAAGCTGCACTAGATGACGCAAATCTTTTCCGCTTCCTTGGATTGGTTGACCAATTCCGCGATGAGTCCCAGCTTCTAATAGTTTCACATCAGAAAAGAACAATGGAGTCAGCGGATTGTCTTTATGGAGTATCTATGGCCTCAGGTGGTTCTTCAAAAGTTGTCAGCGAAAGAGTGGGGGCAACGCGTTCAGCAGAGCGCCTTGGGATGCTAGCTAGCTAGAAATAGCCATTCCGATTACCCCACACCTGCTAGTCAAGGTAGCGTCAAAGTGTGCGAATTTTAGTAGTTGATGATGAACCTGACCTAGTAACAGCTTTAGAGCGTGGACTTAAGCGAGAAGGTTACGCAGTAGATACTGCCACAAGCGGCGAAGAAGCTTTAGCTAAAGCATCTTGGAACCCGTATGATTTGGTTTGTTTAGATCTGAACATGCCTGATTTAGATGGTCTAGAGGTATGTGACGCACTAAGGAGTTCTTCATTTCAAGGGATTACGCCTCGAGTTCTAATGCTTACTGCCAGAGACACTATTGATGACAGGATCCGAGGTCTAGACGTAGGTGCCGATGACTATTTAGTGAAGCCCTTTTCATTCGATGAATTAGCCGCAAGAGTCCGCTCGTTACTGCGCCGCGATTCTGGACAGACAGGGTCTCTTATAGAGCTAGGTCCTCTTATGGTCGACACCTCCAGACACGTGGCTAAAAGAGGCGAAAGACTCCTTGAACTAACTTCAAAAGAATTCACATTATTGCGATACTTTATGTCCAAACCTGGCCAAGTAATTCCTCAATCAGAGCTCCTAGACCATGTCTGGGATGAGCATGCTGATCCAGTCACTAACACAGTTCGGGTAACTGTCGGAACTTTAAGACGTAAAATATCAATAGGGGATGAGACTGACTTGATAGAAACAGTCGTTGGTAGCGGATATCGACTATTAGAAGATCCACTCCAAGAAACTTTTGACAAGTAAGGCCAAGTATTGAATTCAAGCAAAAAAACTCAAAGGCTCGGCAGTATAAGGACTCGAATAGCTTTGCTTTACTCAGTGCTCTTATTCGGTTTAGCCGCAATAATTTTAGGTGTCATTTATCTTTCATTTTCAGAGTCTCTCTCGGACGAAAAGATTTCACAGCAATATTTAGGGGTAGAACAAGTCGACGCAAATAAAGATAGATCTAGTTCATTTGAAGAGATAGATGAACTAATTCTGTTTGAAGAAAATGTCAACCGAAATGCGGTTGAGGAACTAAGAGACTACATATTTTTAGCGCTCGCTGGGCTTCTATTGATAAGCCTTATCGTTGGTTGGTATGTAGCAGGAATTGTGTTGAAACCTATAAAACATATTTCTTTTGCAGCACGCGAAATATCTGCTACTGACCTGTCGAAAAGAATTGATTTAAGAGGGCCGTCGGATGAACTTCGTGACTTAGCAGACACTTTTGATGAAATGCTTACAAGATTAGATAAGGCTTTCCGAAATCAACGCGAGTTTCTTGAAGAAGCGGCACATGAGTTACGAAACCCTCTAGCTGTTATGAGAGCGAATTTAGAGGTTGTAAGCGCAGACCCAGATTCGACAATTGAGGATTTTGTTGCAGCTAGCGAAGTAGCAGGTAGGGCATCAGACCGAATGGGAAAGCTCGTAGACGACCTGTTGCTTTATGCCCATCATGAACGTCCTGATTTGCAACGTGTCAATCTCGACTTGACTGAACTAGTAATCAACACAGTTGAGGATTTCCAAGCGGAAGCGAAATCGTCAGAGGTTTTGCTTGGTGTCGAGTGCGACTCTGATTTGGAAGTTGTAGGTGACCCTTCAGCTTTGAGGCGTGCTTTTGCGAATATTCTAAGTAACTCCATTCGTGTCTCTGAAAAGGGTAAACATATTTATGTAAAAGCTGGGAATGATGCAGAAATGGTTTGGATCTCAGTTAGCGACGAGGGACCCGGGTTAGATCCTGAAGATTCTGAAAAAGTCTTTGATCGATTTTGGAAAGGCGACGAGGTTTCCGCACGAGAAGCTGGTCGTTCAGGTCTCGGTTTGGCAATAGTAAAAACTATTGTTGAAACCCATGGGGGTAGGAGCACTGTTAGATCAACAAAGGGTGAAGGTTCCACTTTTACGATCTGGTTACCCAGATTGATAAAAGGGTAAAATATTGAGTTCTTTTTGACCTGAGAGATAATAGATTTGTTTTATGGAAGAACAGATGGAACCGTTTGCAGGAGAAGAAACTAAAGAATCAGAAGCGCAGAGTCCAAACCAAGAGGAACAGACTTTTCCAGGTTTGTTGCCATCGCCAATAATCTCAGATCAAAAAAATATGAGAAAAGTCGGATTGTTATTTCTTGCTGCTGGGTTATTCATAGTTTCTTTAACCGGAGCGTTTATTTTTGCCTGGGTAGTCAATGAAGAAGACAGTGAGCTTTCATCAGTGAGTTTGGCCTCCGGTCAAATTTTTGCAGTGCAAGAATTAATGGAAGCGCTTGCAAATAACTCTTCAGAACTGACTGAAAGTGAAGTGGCTGCGATCATCGCAGAGATTACTTTGTCAAGCTCAGAAATCGAACCTGTAGTAGCTGTAGCAGATACGGTTTCCCGTTCAGTGGTAATAGTTCGTTCTGAAACAGGACAGGGCTCTGGAATAGCTTTGGATGATCGCCGTCGAGTTGTTACTAATGCCCATGTGTTAGGTGATTCTGACACACTGCAAGTTTTACTTCCCAGTGGACGAATGGTGGGGGCTAAAGTCATCGGATCAGATATTAGGCGTGACGTTGCAGTTATCGAACTGGATGACACAGATAACAGTTTGACACCTGCAGTGTTTGCTTCGAGCCAAAATCTTCGTGTAGGACAATTAGCAGTAGCAGTCGGGAGTCCGTTTGAGTTGAATCAAACAGTCACAGCCGGGATAGTAAGTGCGATTGGACGAGTGGAACCTTCATACGGGTGCGAAATCGCTGGGGCAATGAGCGCGGAGTGTGCAGGGGTAGCAATGATTCAAACTGATGCTCCCATAAATCCCGGTAATTCTGGTGGTCCACTCGCCGATAGAAACGGACACGTAATAGGCATGAACACCTCAATAAGAACAGAGGGTTTTCTGTCAGCAAATGTTGGAGTTGGTTTCGCAATTCCCAGCGACACTGTCTTGCTTGTGGCGGAGCGTTTAGTTTCTGGGGAGCCTATAGGAACGGCTTTTTTAGGAATACTTGGTGAGACACCCACCGATGGAAGAGCGGGTGCTTTACTTTTAGAAGTTCAAGAATCCTCACCCGCACATAAAGCAGGTTTGGAAGTGGGGGATTTAATTGTTCGTGTAGACAGACGACCAATATTAAATATGCAAGCTCTACGAGCTGATATTCAACTCCGACTTCCCGATGACAAGGTTATTCTTGAGTACATCAGGGGAGAAAAAATTGCAGAAGCCATTGTTTCTCTTGCCTCTTTAGATGATGAGTACCAGTAGTTGGTGCATGAATATTAGTTTTTACCATTTAGAATCAATATCCGAAACGAGAATGTAAGACTTAATTTTTTGTGCGTTTGTTTAAAGTGGAGCGAATCCTGTCAGAATAAGGCAGACTATTGGACTGTAACGATACGAAAAGTATCTTCAACTGAATTAGAAAAAGAGAGAGTGGTAGAGACGTGACCGTAAGACTTCGTTTGATGCGAATGGGCAAGAAGAAGCAGCCGACTTATCGAGTGGTAGCGGCAGATAAGCGTAAGGCACGCAATGGTAAGTTCATTGAAGTTATAGGCTTCTATGACCCTAAGCAGGATCCATCGGTTATAGAAATTGAGAATGAAAAAGCCGTTCACTGGCTCAACAACGGAGCACAGCCTTCAGAGAGAGTTGAGAAGTTATTGAAAATTTCAGGTGCTTGGGATGATTTTAAAGGTTTACCTGAAGGCACTAGTGTGACGGACGCACCTGTTGCGGAATCGAAGCCTTCGAGAAAAGCTCAGGAAGCGGCAAAAGCAGCTGAAGAACCAGCAGCCGAAGAACCAGCAGCCGAAGAA
>Ga0163180_10001820_pt1 | contig 12014 bp, 11 predicted proteins | sample AtlANTMetagenome_2_FD_109647 | JGI IMG/M metagenome (GOLD analysis project Ga0163180, IMG submission 109647) | Marine eukaryotic phytoplankton communities from the Atlantic Ocean - Atlantic ANT 4 Metagenome | ecosystem: Environmental > Aquatic > Marine > Oceanic | place: North Atlantic Ocean...
ATTCTGCATGTCCTGAGCATCTTCTGTAGTCAACCTGAGAGGAGAGAATGTTCTCCTACCTTCTCCAAGATCAATGATATCAAAATCTTTATCATTTGGATAAGAAATATTTACAGGGTATGTGGATCCTACAACAACTGTTGATGTAGTACCAACTGACTTGGCAATATGTTGACCAACACTATCACATCCTAAGAAATGATCAGCACACTGAATCATACCTGCCCATAAACGAATGTCAGGAATCTCAGGAAAGGCATGGTTGTATTTACTCTTGCCACAATCAAATTGAAATTCACTCATAATAATAACAGCATAGTTTTTCTTTAAATCATTAACAATCTCAGCAATATCTGATACATTAAAACTACGAGAGGTTGGATCAAAAATATATCCATCAGTGTTCATAACACCTCTACCAAAAGGTTGAATGATAATACATTTATCTTTACCACACTGACCTTTGATCTGTTCTATAGTTTGTAATGCTCCAACACCTTCTTGTTTTGTAATCTTAAGATTAGGTGCAGGTAATTCTCTTGGTTCATCTAAACCATTAATTTCCATATCATATGCTTGGGTAAGACTACACTGTTGATTGTAGTAATGCCACATTCTATATGGTTCTGGTGTTACACAGTCTCTATCTTTAATCTTATCTTCAAACAATCCTTTATGCCAAATATCATAGGCATGTTTGTGTAGAACTGGATGACCTTTGAAAAAGTTCATGCCACCTTCTGCCACGATTATAAAATCATCATGGTTCTCTGCATACTTTTCAAGTGCAGGGATAGAACAGATGACTCTACCTGCTCCACCATTAATAAAAAATGCTTTAGATCTCATAGTCATACATCAATAACTTATATAGTCACATAAAAAGAACTTGATTCATTCGATTGTAGTCGGTAAACATACCCAAGTCAACACTCTGACCATGTAGAACCTCAGCTTCATACATTACCATTCTATTATACACCATCTCAAACTCATGTTCAAGTTTCCAACGAGGACCATGAGTATACTTCTTTACATGATTAAAAATTTCTGCATTGGATAACTTATCTGCATTAGGTGGTACAGGAATACCACTGATCTCTCTCTTAGGTATGCTCATCTCACCATCAAAACTATACCATCCAGTTCCTCCTGCACATTCATCTGCAGTATTTAAATATATGTTAACACCAAACTGAAAGTTAGGTAGACCAGGTTCTTCTACCCCAGTATAACGATCTTGATGTGGAACTATTGCAAGTGGATCTCTTATTAATGATGAATCATTTAAAATATTCACCATAAATCCAGCATTATTCCATGCTTGATCAAAAGTTATTATGTCTACTATATGTTTTTTATTCCAAATGTCGTTGTCTGTTGCAAGATCTAAGAAAAAATCATAGAGTGGTGTATCTAAAAATTCAAATTTTTTAAATACTCTCCAACCAGGAAATCCACTGACTAACTTTTCATCATCACTGATAGGTTCAGAGAGTGCTAACTTTCTTATCTCATCAGGATTTTTATAGAAGTCGTCAATAATAACTGCACTTCTACCTTTGTGTTGAAAGACTTTTACATCTAATGAATCATTTAGTTCAAACATATTACATAAAAAGAACTTGATTAATACGATCAAAGTTAGTAAAGAATCCTAACTCTGCATTTTGACCATGAAGAACATCAGCTTCATATAATATCATTCTATTATATACCATTTCAAATGAGTGTTCAACCCTACAGTAATCACTATCTAGGTGAGATCTAATATGATTATATAATTCTGTTGGAGTTGCACCGTTTAGTTTAGGTATCCCACTAGTAACTCTATCCATAATACTTATATCACCACCAAAACTATAAAGATTAGTGCCACCATGACATTCTTCTGGAGTATTTAAATAGATGACACATCCATACCTAGATCTAATAATACCAGTAAAGGTGTCATCATCACATGGATAGTAATCTTGATGAGGTATGATACCCAATGGATTATTTAAAAGAGTCTCATCATTTATAACATTACACATGAAACCTTGTTCATCCCACCTCTCATTAAAAAAATCTTCATCATATACTTGTTCTCTTCTCCATATATCTTTATCAAAACATAGGGTATGAAATATATCTTTTAATTTTTCTCTAACCTCATTAGTATCTACATATATTCTACCACCAGGTATAGAAGGTGCTTCTCTACCTCTACTATTTAAATTAGACAAAGCAAAATCTCTTACCTTATCAGGATTTTTATAAAAATTATCTACAACTACAGCATTACGACCTAGTATATCTGTGGCAACTTTAATTTCTAATTCATTATTAAGGTCAAACATTTTATAAAATCCTGTGGGTCAAAAAAAATTCGGGAAATTTTTTCCCGAATTCTGGTAACTAAAAAGTCAATTTTGTTTTGGGTCTAGTCTGCAACCTGTACAAAGTCTGGGTTGTCTTGATCATCTGGATCCATTGGCCAAACAATAAGGTGTGTAGCAGTACCGATACCTGCCCAATCTGCTGGCAAGTTTCTTAGTTTTGTACGATAATCTTTCCAGCGTTGCTTGACTGACTCAGGCATGTCTTCTGCAATACGAGTGTCACTAGAGTTAAGTCTAGAAGTTCTCTCTGCTCGCACCCAATCCCATCCAAAACTATGGTCATCTGTTTCACCAGGACTAGGAGCATCAGTAGCAAATATAGGAGTAGACCAACCACCAGCACCACTATTAAGTGTAGGATCATAATAGAATGATCTCATATCATACACTTCATGGAAATGATATGGATCTGAAATCTTAGGATTAGGTTCTGATGAAGGACCACATACAATTTCTATCTTTGAAGGTGCTGACACTCCACCGAACATAGCAGCAGCATGTATTGGATATACTTCAGCGTCTAAGTTGACGACATATGTATCGATGGGTGGAGTTGGAAACTCAAAACCATCAGTATCATATACCTCAAATATTTCGCTAGTTTTATTACCAGCAGCATCCTTCTTCATAATTACAGAAAGATTTTTGGGTCCAACATAGGTGTCAACACCTACCTGTGCATCGTCTTGATCTTGTCCCTTCCATGCACTCGGTACAGGAAATAAAAATGTTTTTGTTATGTTAGCCATTGGATTTTTTCAGGTGTTCTCCTTCATTTGTTATTTATTAAGACCAAGTGGTGACAACAACCATTCCTGCTTGTCCCCAGTCACCCCAACAGTCAGAACCTTGAGTAGATGGACTAAATCCACCGCCACCTGGATAGAGTGAGTGACCATTACAGCAACCACGAATCGGTCCTCTAGAACAGAAGTCTCTTCCGTATGATGCAGGTGCACCGTATGGACCTGAAGCACCTGATGCCATTTGTCTGAACTCAGTATGACAATACTGGTTAGCATGATACACAGAGCGAATTCCACCAATAGCGTAGTCATATCCACAAGCACAAGACTGAACCTCACTATAGCACTGGTTACATTGAGCATGATACATGCAATTGTAGCACCAACCACCACACTTCTGTCTACCCCAAGCACCACCGTTAGCACAGAAATTATTTAATCCACTACCCTGAACATAAGTTACGCAACCACAGAATCCGCAACCTGTTCTACCATGACAACATCCACAACAACTACATCTGTTACTACCACCAGCACAGATTGTATATTGTGAAGAGCCAGGTGTAAATTCTCCTTCGTGTGAATATATTTGTTTAACAGCATATGAACCAGATCCACCAGGAATTCCCATGTTAGACTGGCAACATCTTCCTCCACCACCTGAACCACCAGATCCCTGCAACTCAAATCGAATTGTCAGTGCCTTACCTGGTGCAGTCCAATTGCAGCAACAACCTCCATTAGTAGGACTCCAGTAACAGCAGTTACTAAAGAACCTTTTGCAGACAACCGCAGTAGAGAATCCAGAAACCTGTGCTGGTCCTAAGGAGTTTGCTATGATAGCATCTCCCCCCTGAATCTTCTTATATGTTTGATAATTAGCCATTGCTTATACTCTGTGGTATTAGTATTTAGAAAAAAATATAACAAAAAGGGAGTGATACACTCCCATCAAAGAGAATTAAATTGTGATGATTCTCCATCCTTGTACACCATCATAGAAAACTAATTCAAATGCTGCACCTTCAGTTGTGACTGTTAGGTCAGCGTTGTCTCCCATGATTGGGTTACCATTTCTACCAATAGTCAATGCATTAGAATCGAATGTGTCTGCGACATCAAAGAATCTAACTGTATCACCTTGGACTGGAGATGAAGGTAAGGTAACTGTAAATCCACCTGATGTTGTATTACAGAATGCTTGCTCTTTGTTCTTAAGAGTAGTACCGTTACCAGTTACATTAACATTAGCGTAAGAACCTAGTGGTAACCATCCTGTACCATTATAGAATTCAAATCCATTAGCATCAGTGTCATAACGGAGACCACCTTCTAATAAAGCAGAACCAGTAGGTCTTCCTGCCTGACTACCTCTAGGTGGAACCATGATGCCAGATGTAGCATCCATCTTACCTCTTGTGAGGAATCCACGAGTTGCTTTCTCAGTAGGAACAGCAAGGTTAGAGTCTCCACTCATCGCTTCATCAGATGAGAATTCGTTAATCGCTTCACCAATCTGACCACCGATAGCACCCAGTCTTAGTTCTGTCAAACCAGACAAGTTGAAAGCGGAAGCATCCAAGGTAGCAGCACCAGTCAACTGGTTAACTGAGAAGTATTCTCCAACTCTGAAGTTACCTCCTTGGTCAGTTGATACAAAGAAGATCTTACCAGTGTTTCTAATGTTAGTTTCATTACCCTGAGAGGCATTGTTCTCATTAACATTAGGATAGTTAGTGCTAGTTGTGTTACCTGTACCTATGAGTAGGAAGTCATGACCAGTTAGTCTGATCTTGGAGAACTTACTTCTCATCACAAACTCTTGTCCATCATTACCAACATTAGGTGCAGATCCTTTTCCAGGTGCGATAGTAACAGTTGCTCTACCATCACCAGCAGTGATTGCTGCAGTAGATGTCTTACCTATACCACCTTGCATACCAATGTATGCATGAGCACCAGTATAAGTAGACTGTTGGTTCTCACCTGTTGTGTTTAGTACATTGAATACAAGTGTTGTTGATCCAGTACCTGTAAGAACAGGGATAGGATTGTTAGCAATTGCATCTGTAGGACGAGGATATGCAGTAGATGAAATGTTACCGTCCTTAGCACAAGTAAAGAGTAGAGATCCAGTCTTAACTCTAATATAATCTCCGTAGAGTAAACCATGTGCTGTAGAAGTAAACACAGTAACGATACCAACATAAGGATCGTAGACTGCTTCGTTAACATCTAACTGTGTACCTTGTACATAATTACTTTGTGATCTAACAATATATGTGTTCGTATCGGAGAATCCCATACCAACTGTTGTGAATCCAATTGCGTCTCCAACCGTAGGAGATGTAGTTAGTCCAGCAACCTCAATAAGAATATCTTTTTGTCCAGCAACAGCGTTAGCACCAGTACCAACTCGGAAGTATCCAGTAGCAGCAGCACCGACAGAATCAAGTTCTACATATTCACCAGGAGTGAAGACTGTAGTACCCATACCTACTGCACCGTTAATTGTAGTAGGAACACTAGAAGTGTTACCAAATCCAGCTTTATACTTGAAGTAGATAGCGTCAGCAGAAGACTGATCGTTTGTTAGTGTTGCACGAGCACCTGAGACAGTACCACGCATAGTAGCACCAACACCAAGGTTACCAACATAAGTACCAACAACGGTGGTCATCTTATCACCGTAAAGTTTACCAGGTCTTGCTACTTCATGAGTAGAGAATCCTGTAGCAACTGCACCATATGTACCATAAGAGTTGTTACCTGATAGAGATCTGATTTCAGATCCATCATCAGAGTAGTAACCATATGCACAATAGTATGTGAAGCATGAAACAACTTCAGCAACAGCGTCATCTTCTAGCATAAATCCAACACCATCGGAATGGATGTTAGTAAATGCATCAAAGACCATTGATTTATATCCAGCACCTTCTTGGTTTAGATGATGTTGTCCACCCTCTATAAGAATACCAATAGCACCACCATGTCCACTGCCATCCTTGGCAACATCAGAGAATGATGTACAATCTTTAATGTATGGTGATCTTGTTAAGATAGATTCATTAGGATTGAGTCGTACATAAACACCACAAGCGGTAGTACCAACACCAACCTTGTGTTGCATCTTATCTGTATTGAAAGGATCATTAACATCATAAGCAAATCCTTTCAGACCCTTCATGGTAACCGCCTGAATCGTTGTAGCGTCAGACACATAGAACATCGTTGAACGATCATTCGGTGTAACACCATCAGTCGAAATACCTGAGTTAGGTTGAATCGTTGAACCTCTTAGAACATCACCTGCAATAGAGAAGTTCTTAGGTAGAACAATAGGTAAGTCCTCGTTGAACACACCAGCAGATAGTTTTAGAATAACTGGTGCTGCGTTAGTAACTTGGTTTAGTGAACCAGCAGGTTGTGGATCAGAATAAGTGTGTGGGATTGTTGAAGCACCAACACGAGATACAAACTGTCTGTCACTATTAATACCAGAGATAGAGAAGTAGTATCCTTCCGCACCTGATGGGAAGTCTGTTCCTGGACCTAATCCAGAAGCACAAGTGAAGTGTAGACCAACCAGTTTGATCTCACCACCTACGAATAGACCGTGGTTCTTAACAGTAGAAACTGTAATGATACCAGTAGTATTATCGTAAACAGCATCGGCAACAGCTAACTGTGGGTTAGTTGATGTACATGCGAACGCAATGGTTCCGAAAGCAGCGTCAGGAGATTCTCCAGACTTATCATTAGATCCCCTCTGGGAGTCAACATAATAAACTTTAGTTCTTTTAGCAGCAAATTCCCATGTAATTTCATCACTCGTACTTACATTCAAGAATGTACCTTGAGTACCAATACCCTGTCGTGTTGGACCTGTACCGTTTCTTGTGAGTAGATCACCCTTAGTTGTTAGGAGTGCTGCACTGTCTCCAATAGCAAATGCTTGCCATATTGTAGAGTCTGTTCCAGGAGTTGTACCATAGTTGGTAGCAGCAACTGAAATGTATGCTGAAGATTGGAACTCAGCAATGTCACCTATCTCATAGTATGTTGATGTAGTATAAGCACCTGTCCAACTAAATCCACGGTGTAGTAGTGACCAACCATTGATACCTGAATCAATAGTAGTACTACCTATACCTGTTGGTCTTTGGTGTGCTTCGATCTTTAATATGTCAGCCTGATATGTATTACCACCAAATCTTACGATCTCACCTTTAGAATATGGACGGCTTGTATCCCATGCTTCATTAGCACCTGTACCAATACCTAAGTTAAGGAACTTCCACTCTGTTTCGTTCTCGTTAGGCTGTTTAGATCTAGGGTTAGTACCAATAGCAACATAAGTTGATCCTGTAAACTCAACAATGTCACCACGCTCATACCTAGCAGTCTCGATATATTGACCTTCGTTCTCAAGACCTGCTGACATCTGAGAGAAGTTCTGAGCAGGAGGGTAGAACCCATCTGATCCTACACCTGCAGGGTCAGTGGCTTTAGAATGTATATCAGCAGCAACTTGGAATGGTGTAGTACAACGATACTCTCTAACACCAAAGGTTACAACATCATTAATACCATAGTAAGTATTAGTTGTAAGATTACCTCTGAAATTTAAACCCTCTGCATAAAGTTCCCAGTTTGCAGGGAAGTCATTACTATACCAGTTACTAGAAAGACCAGTAGAGGTATGCTGACTAGTACAAATATAAAGGTTACCACCTTCTTGAACGACATCATCTACAACATATGCTGTCGTAGTAGTCCATTCTCCTTTGTAGTCAAAACCACTAGTATGTGTTTGCCAGTAAGTAGAGTCACTGGTAAAGTTGGATGCCAATCCTTGTGAGGTATGGTTTCCGATACAGACAAAAGAAGTTGCACCGAATCTCACGATGTCATCTATGACATAAGCGGTGGAGGTTGTCCAGTCGCCACGCCAGTTGAACTTCAGTCTGCCAAGTCTAAATTCTGCCATTGTTAGTGCTCTTTATACAGGTCCAGAGTAGGTGTGTGATCCATTGACTTGAAGGACTAAGTATCCGTCAGAATCTAGGAAATAATTTATGTTTCGCCTGTCATAGCGAATCTGTTGATATTTATCTTGTGGATGATTGCTCTTGGATTTTTGTTCCGTAGTTTCTTCCACATAATCTTGATAGTCACCGAAACCCTCAACTTGTGAACCATCTAATCTAAATGGATCAAAAGTTTCAGTGGTTGATGCAGTACTTACCTTTGTGAGGTGAAGCATATGATCAGCATCTCTCCTAAAAGCATACACATAGTATCCTTTAGAATCTTTAGGTTGGAAGTGTGAGTTACTAAGTGATAGTGCCATGTTAACTAACGATACTCCAATAATTTCCGTTCCATAACAACATAACAGTAATCGAGGGAACATCCAAAATCAGAGGAGGTTCCTCTATATTTCCGATTGCATCTCGAAATTTATTCACAGCGTCAGTAATAATAACATTATTTATGTGCCATGTATTTGCTGCATCATGAATTTCAATACTATCTCCAACCGACAAACCCACAGTGGGCATAGAATAGTATAGTTCACTAGCAGAAGTATCAATAACATATCGTTTGTTGACAACAAATGCTGCGGATGCATTTTGATAGTTCCAAACTGGAACAGCACCAGTAGCAGCAGATGCAACAGTCTCTATACTATTACCACTTCTAATGTAGATTTTTTGGTCTACAATATTAATCGCCATCTCTCCGTCTTGGAGATCGGACAGACCTGGAATCTGTCCGATGGTAGTACTTCGTTTTGGCTTAATTGCGGTAGGCATTATCTAGACACAATCTGATCTAAAGTTATTTATCAGAAGTAATTAATTGCTAGAACCAATCTCATCTTGTCATCAGTGCATGTTGAACTGCTATGTTCTTTAGATCCATCAAACATAACCAATCTATTTTCTTTATTTTCTACTCGCTCATCGTCATCAAATTCTGTAAAACCATTACAGTTATTAAAATAAATTAATGCTGCTGTATGGGGGAAGGGATAGTCTGTATGTCTCTCATGTATAATTTGCTTACCTTGATTAACATACATCAATACTCTTGCTCTAATCAAAGCACCAACCTTAAGTTCCTCTAACACTGGTTGTATCTCATTGAAGAAAGAACTTTCTGGTACATGATCCTCATACAATCTATGCACAAAATAGAAATGATCTGCTTGTGCTTCACCGTACAGAGCAACATTTGCCTGATATAACCAAGGAAAATTATGTCCAGACATCTCTCTCTTAAGATGTTTGAAGTATTCTTTGTCTAAAAAATCATCTTTAATTATTTTTTCCATCAATAGTTCACCAAGTTAAATGACATTGATACACGAGTCTGTTCACTCTCATTTATATCAACTCTATGAGGTATATGTGCAGGGAACAATGCCATCTGACCATCGACAGGATCAAATGATCTGTGTGCATCATCACTAAGTTCTGAACTGGCAAATGCAAAAGGGTCTTGGAACTCAATAGGTGGAGAGTTCTCTGGTATTCTTATCCATATAACACCTGCTAATAAACAACCAGGATGAGTGTGCTGTACATTATAACAGTATTGATGATTAAAATTAAACCACATATTACATAGTCTAAGTTTTTCATCTTCTAATTTAGTACCACGAGTATACTCTTTATATGATGAGGTAATCCACTCAGTCAACCTATTTAAATAAGGTGCAAATGATTCTTCCAAATAAAAATTATCTGGACTCTGGTATCCACCAAAGTTACTCCTCTTAAATGATTCATTCTTAAATGAATAGTCATTCATCCAACGAACCATATCATATTTGTATTCATCGAAGGAACTATCTTCTGAGATCAATATCTTTGTAGGAAAAAGATACTCAGGTGATTGCATAGTAATAGTCATTCTTTTGGCATGATAATGATTCTATTGTTCTTGTAGTCAGCAGTCATCTCTAACTTGACATCAGATTCCCACATCAACTCTTCGTAGAGAGCATTTAACCTCTCCATATCTTCATAGAGATCTTCAACATCTTGGTTCATTTGTAACTAAACAGAAAATCGTTTACAAAAGACTCTGACTTATCTGCACCAAACTTAGTTTTTAAATATCCTCTAACAGGATCAAGTTTGGTCATGTATGTATCAAAGTCACTATAGAATGTAGTGTCTTCACCAACAGGTTTATTATTATCTATCATCTCCTTATACTTAGACAAGTAATATTTAAATGTTGGTAGATAGGTATCAACCCCATCGGGTTTACAATATCGTACAAAAATATTCTCAGAAAAATGATTACCCATCTCAAAGAATCTATACTTACCATCATCCTTTGGTAGTGTGTCCACCGAGAATAGATAATTCTCTACTGGATGCTGGAAGTCAAATACTATGATAACTTTCTTATCAGTAAACTTCATTAGATCCATACCAAAGCAGGGAAGATTAGCACCTGTCTTAGGATACAGTATGGTGTTATATATGTCAGCGTTTGGATCTGTTATGAGTGCCTCTCTTGCCTTTAGAAAATGTTCACCAGTGCGAACATTTGCTGTTAGATTAGCACCTTTATTCTCCCACCTTGCCCACTCTTCAGTTACCTCTAACTGAGGGAATGTATCAAACAAAGCATCAATATAGTTTTTCCAAATAGTCATCTGTGTGGGTTATAAACATATAGAACAATCATTGAAACAGCAATGACTACGATAGTTATAAGGGCAAGAATGTGCATAAAAAAAAGAGGGTCGAAAGACCCTCTAATTATATCAGATTTTTGATTGTATATCAACCAATAGCAGGTGCAGTAAGTGCAACTTCAGTTGTCTCAGCAGTTGCCAAGTCAAGTGGGAAGTTGTGAGCGTTACGCTCGTGCATTACTTCCATACCTAGGTTTGCTCTGTTAAGAACATCTGCCCATGTAGGAACTACTTTACCAGATCCATCTACGATTGACTGGTTGAAGTTAAATCCATTAAGGTTGAATGCCATTGTGCAAATACCCATTGAAGTTAACCAGATGCATACTACAGGGAATGTAGCAAGGAAGAAGTGAAGACTACGACTATTATTAAAGCTAGCATATTGGAAGATAAGTCTACCAAAATATCCATGTGCTGCAACAATGTTGTATGTCTCTTCTTCTTGTCCGAATTTGTATCCATAGTTTTGTGATTCTTCTTCGGTTGTTTCTCTGATTAGAGATGAAGTAACAAGTGAACCATGCATAGCAGAGAATAATGCTCCACCGAACATACCAGCAACCCCTGCCATATGGAATGGGTGCATTAGAATGTTATGTTCTGCTTGGAATACGAACATGAAGTTGAATGTTCCTGAGATACCTAAAGGCATTCCGTCTGAGAAAGATCCCTGACCGAAAGGATACACTAAGAATACAGCGAACGCTGCTGACACTGGTGCTGAATAAGCAACACAGATCCAAGGTCTCATTCCTAATCTATATGATAATTCCCACTGTCTACCCATGTAGGCAGAGATTCCAATAAGGAAGTGGAAAATAACTAATTGATAAGGACCACCGTTGTACAACCACTCATCTAGAGTTGCTGCTTCCCATATAGGATAGAAGTGTAGACCAATTGCGTTTGATGATGGAACCACAGCACCAGAGATGATGTTGTTACCATACATGAATGAACCTGCTACAGGTTCACGGATTCCGTCGATATCGACAGGAGGTGCAGCGATGAATGCAATGATGAAACATGTTGCTGCTGCTAATAGACATGGGATCATTAGAACACCGAACCAACCAACATAGATTCTGTTGTTTGTTGATGTTACCCAGTCACAGAACTCAGACCATCCAGATAGGAGACCTTGTTCTCTAGTTTTTG
>Ga0163180_10001821_pt1 | contig 12004 bp, 10 predicted proteins | sample AtlANTMetagenome_2_FD_109647 | JGI IMG/M metagenome (GOLD analysis project Ga0163180, IMG submission 109647) | Marine eukaryotic phytoplankton communities from the Atlantic Ocean - Atlantic ANT 4 Metagenome | ecosystem: Environmental > Aquatic > Marine > Oceanic | place: North Atlantic Ocean...
CAACGACCCATCCCGGTGTCCAGTCATCGGGAAACAGGATGCTGCGCCATTCCGTAGGCTCTGCCGTGTCGCCGGTATCGACTGGCTCGATGCCGGAGTCTACTCCAGCATTGCCATTGGTACCGGAGTCATCGCTACCAGTCTCGCCCTCTTCAGCATCATCGACCAGGGTGGCGGCGCTCTCTTTGTTGGAGCAGCCGCAGGAGAGGACCATGGTGAGGGCGAGGCTACAGTGTCTCAGTCGCATCGATAGCTCCGCGAGAGGACGCGATTCTACATTAGTTGCGGGTCGGGCGGCGGTCGGGGTCTTGCTCGATCCAAAGGAAGCATGTTGGGTACAAATGTGCGCCAATGGGTGTACCATTGCGGTAGCGGGGTGGGAGTACGGGTCAGGGAGCGGATGGTCTTACGCCTGCTCTTGGTCCGACACTTCTATGCCGTGGGCTGGCAGCACTCGCTGTACAGACGTCGGGGTGGGTTGATGATTGGGCGAAGGCAACCTGAAGCGCGGAACCCGAGCCTTTTTTGAATGTGCAGGTCCCGCTCAGATAAGTGCTTGGTTGAGTTTTAGTCGTCGTCTGTGTCGTCGTGCAGCCCAAGCGCCTTGAGCTCAGACTGCCTGCGCTGGAGTTGTTTGAGCAGTGAGTTCTTTGCATAGGGCTTCATCGCCTTCCAGCCCTTGGACTCCTTGCTTGTCAGACCGCAAGCCACGCACCAGCCCTTGGGGCCTAGGTACTTGCATACATCGATGCATGGGCTTTTCTTTCGCTTGCTCATTCGACCTGAGTGGATGTCAGCCTGACACGCGTCTCAACGCCTCTTCGATTCCTGCTTCGAGCTTTCGAAGCCTGGAGAACTCTTCGAAGAGTCGTTGGTCGAGGTTCTTGAAATTGAGGGGGAGGGTTCGCACGCAGATCGTGTAGCCCGTGCCCACTGTCTTGTAGCCCTTCCAGCTCCTGATTCGGTCGCCCTCTATAGCCAAGAGCTCTTGGATGAACTGCTCTTGTGATGGGCAGTCTTCCTCGGCGTGCACACAGATTGGGAACTCCTTCATCTTCATCTCGCGCGCCTCAATGTACGTCTCGAAGTGGACCCCACCTTGATTGTGATTGTGCCAACTATCTTTGTATAGCTGTACGTACTCACCCCGATTGTAGATGTACCAGTCATCGTTGAACCAACCTGACTGCGTCAGTCGTTTTTCGAGACTGCGAAAAACACTCTTCGAGTTCTTCATCGCTCACTGACTCGCCAAAAGGTCACGCTGCCGCTGGCGTCGAGAGCGGCAATGCCCCGGTCATCCGGTCGCCAGGCGAGACCGGAGACCACATCGGGCATATCCTGCTCACCGCCCACGAGGGCAGCGCCCACGGGAACGCCTTGGCCATCATTCTGAAGCGACCACAAGACCACAACCCCATCACGTGCTCCCGATGCAAGCCGCCTTCCACGACACGCAAAAGTGAGCGCAGTGACCGTTTTGACATGCACCGCCAGCACACCGGGGCTGGTACCTTCGGGACCGTCTCCGTCAAAACTCCAGACCGTCACATCCTCTCCGCCACTGGTGGCGAGCAGTGTTCCTGAGTCGTCAAAGGACAGAGCAGACGGTTTGCCGGGGTAGCCGTGCATCTGTGAGTCCTCACCGGTGGAGCGACGCCAGAAGTGCACCGAGTTGTCCTGGCTGCCGCACGCCACAACATTGCCGTCGGGGCTCAACACCATCGACACCAGAGAACCCTGCCATTCCAGCTTCTGCAGGACTGCACCCGAGGACCCGTCAAAGAACGCGACCTGGCCGTAGCACGCCGTCGCCAAATCGCCTCCATTCGACCAGACAATGGTACTGACTGTGCTCGGATGTTCATCCGATCGCCAGACTTCCTGGCCCTCAACACCAAACACATGCACGCGACGGGAGACAGAGACAGCAATCCTCTGACCGTCTGATGACCACGCTACGTTCTCTATCCAGCCGCCCCCGAGATCAATACTCTGGACCACCTGACCATCTTCTGCATTCCAGATGAGGACTCGACCGTCTTGACCCGATGTGGCCACCAGGTCGCCTGCAGGATGGATGGCCATCGCCATCATGCCGCCATCGTGAATCCCGGGGTGCTCCCAGCGTGTCGCCCCCGACGTGCCTTCGAAGGCATAGACGCCTCCAGCTGCATCACCGACCACCAGTACAGCGCCCTTGCATGCCCATCCACCAGCGATGGCGTAGTCGCCCACGGTCGTGGACCAGCCTTGACGCAGTACGCCTCTGGGACCTTCGTCGCTCAAACCAGACATGCGTCAAACCCCTTTGTCATGGCTGCCTCGTCAAGGTTGCGACCGATGAAGACAAGCTGGTTGAGGCGAGGGGAGTCACCCCATGGTTTCTCGGGCTGTCCGTCAAAGAGCATGTGGACCCCTTGGAAGACAAAGCGGTCCGGTTCGCCCGCAATACTCAGAAAGCCCTTCATTCGAAAGATATCCACGCCACGCTCACTCAGAATCTCGCCCAGCCAGGCGTTCAGACGATCCGGATGCACACTACCCTCTCTCTCGATAGCGAACGATCCCACCTCATCGTCGTGCTCGTGCTGGGCCACCCAGGTCCGCTCGACTTCGACGGGAATGGCCCCGCCGTCATCCGCTCGGAGGAGCTGCATGTCGAACTCCTCTGCTGTGTGCTGAGCATACAGACCGACTTGTGCCGGGGCGTCAATCTGTAGAAAGAACGACTTGCGACCTGGAGTCTGAAGCTGGAGGCTCACGTGCGCGTTCAGTGAGACCTCAGCGCCCGGGGCCACCTCCACTGCTGGCTCGGCGTAGCGTCGTACACACCACTCAGCGCCTTCGCGCAGGTCTGCATCATCAGAGCCCTGGTCTACTCGGGCCACCAGAGACATGACCGGGTCAGGCCCTTCCGCAAGGCTCAATTCATAGCGGCCTGGCTGCAGCGCGTAGACTCCCGTCCACTCAAATGGGTACTCGGGCTCCAGGAAGGTCGGGCGCCTTTCGAGAACCTGGTCGAGATCAAATGCGCTTAGGTTGAGGACTGTCTCCACGGGGATGTCGGCCTTTTCGCTTCGTACCACCCGTGCCATGCGGTTCATCTCTCGCAGCCGGGCCTCCAGTGTGTCGAGGCTTTCTGTTTCAACCAAGTCCGTCTTGTTTAGGACGAGTACATCGGCGAATGCGATCTGCTCGGTGCTCTCGTCGCTCCGTCCGAGCTGCTGTCCGATGTGGGCGGCATCCACGAGCGTCACAATCCCGTCCAGCGTGAACTCCTCTCGGATCTCGTCATCCATGAAGAAGGTCTGGGCGACAGGGCCGGGATCGGCAAGGCCGGTGGTCTCCACCAGCACGTAGTCAAACTTGTCTCTGCGCTTCATAAGGTTGCCGAGTACCCGGATCAGGTCTCCACGGACTGTGCAGCAGATACAGCCGTTGGACATCTCAAAGATTTCCTCGTCTGCGTTGATGACCAGGGCTTGATCGATGCCGACTTCGCCGTACTCATTCTCAATGACTGCGATGCGCTTGCCGTGCTCCTCACTCAAGATTCGGTTGAGCAGCGTCGTCTTTCCTGATCCGAGGAAACCGGTGAGTATTGTGACTGGGACTTTATCTTGGGAGTTCATTTACCTCTCCTTAAGTATTGAATCGAGGGCGGAAAATTGGACCGAAAACCCCCAGGCCTCGCAGACCTCCACGAGGTCTCGAGTGTCGATGAATTCGGTTGATTTATGGACTTTGTGTTGCAGCGGGGGACTGCCTGGCCGAAGCAGCCCAATGACGGTCTCAAGGGGTGCACAATCTTCTTCCAGGCATGCCAGTTGAGTGACCGTGATCATCGTGTCTTGAGGAAGCTGGAGGGCCTCATGCAGTGCTCGCTTGATGCGCCGAACCACATGGAGGTTGACCTTCTTTGATGCGCCACCAATCAACATGACTGCTCTCCTGGCTGCGGCATTGCGAGCCCAGCGCGCAACAGCCATGGTCTGGACAGGCCCTCGTCCGAGGGCCCATCGAAGATCATCTGTCCGTCCCTGAGCAGCACCACCCGTTTGGCTTGGGGCGGAACGGAGTGCAGATCGTGGGTGGCCCAAATGCACGCCGCACCCGTTCGGTGGACGGACTGCTCAACGAGTGTGCACAGTTCATGCGCCGCCACAGGATCAAGTCCGGCAGTGGGCTCGTCGAGGAGCAGGAGTGTAGGCTCGAGCACCAACAGGCCCGCGAGTGCAACCCGGCGCTGTTCCCCAAAGCTGAGCTGATGACACGCGCGCTGTAGAAAGTCTCCAATCCCTAAGGCTTCCGCCATCTGCTCAGCACGGTGCTGTGCATCAGCGCTGTCGATGCCGCGACGCAGCAAGCCCCAGGCAATGTCTTCGGCCACAGTGCTCGCGATGAAGTGATGCTCAGGGTTCTGGGTGAGTAGGGCCACACGCCCATCCAGGCGTCTCGGCAGCGGCGTGCCTGGCGATACAGAGATCCCAAGGCGAGACATCGTCCCCTGCGCGGGCTTGTCTAGGCCGGCCAGTACTCGCAGCAAGCTCGACTTTCCCGCCCCGCTTGGACCGCACAGCATCAACCATTCGCCTGGCTCCAGCGTGAGGTTGAGCCCTTGGAGTACGCGCGTGCCATCTCGCACCACGTCAACCTCGGTGAACTCAACTGCCTCGGAATGAAGTGCTCCCTTGGTCGCGGCACTGCGCGCCGTGGCGTTTTCCTCGACTTGTTCGAGTCTGGTGAAGGCATGCAGCGCCCCTTCACTGAGCAGCTGGCCCCAAATGGGTAGGCTGAGGCGTGGTCTGCCGATTCGCAGGCGTGCAGCATCGCGTCGCTGCACCCACTCGCGCTTGGTGAGAACACCATGCATTAGCGCGTGGTCAAGGCTGCTGACGATTCCTTCGGGAACCTTCAGCCGGAGAAGAAGCTGCCGAAGCGAAGCCCAGTCCACCTGCGTGCCGAGCCATAGAACCCAGACGATTCCACAGAAGACCCGAGAGCCTGTCCGAGCAAGGCTATGTGTATTGGCCCCCAGGCCGGCACCGGCCACCAGTCCGAGGCCGACAAGGGCCAGTACCCACGCGACAACGGGCTCGACGCGTGCCGCCCCCCGGGCTCGGGCCAGTGCCAACAAGACGATGCCCACGCCGGCTCCGAGCAGTGAAGCCACGATGCTGCCGGCGCTGGTATTGAAGACCAGGGCGGTCATCGTGAGTGCAATCGCGACCTGAGCACGCCGGACCGATGCCCGACGTTCAAAGAACAGCGCGTGCTCAGCGTGAAAGTGCATCACTCTTCACGTCGGAAATCCGCTCCCAGCTGCGCCCAGCCACGAAGCCCAGTCCAAATAGAATGAGGATGGTCATTGCCAGGCCAAGCTCACCCTGACTGAAGTCCACCATGCTGTCGGTTGGTGGACGGCCTGCCCGCTCTGCTTCAGCTCCAAAGATGGTGCCGTCAATGCCTTCATAGGTGCAGCCGGACAAGCCAATCGACAAGAACACCACCAGCGCTGAGAGCTGGCTTGGCTTGGGAGCGCGCAGACCTCTCAGTGCATCAGGCACCAGGCTTGGGCGGCGGGCGACCAGTGCTTGAACGATGTAGACGGAGACGACGGCCTCAAGAACCGACAGTGGGATCTGGACTGGGGCAAACCCCAACAGCACCACGCCAAAGGTGGTGAACGGATCTGCGGTGTCCACCAGAGCCATCGCAAGAACGGCCGCGTCGATGACATACACACTCAAGCCACCCAGGCCACAGGCCAGGGCAAGGCCCACGGCGCGATTCAAGCCAGCACGCTTCAACACGCCCCATAGAGCCACGGTCACCAAGGGCCCGAACAGACCCAGAGTCAAGGTGTTGACCCCCAGTGTGGTGATCCCGCCGTGTGCAAAGAACATGGCATGCAGCAGGAGCACAAAGAATGTGGGCCAGATCATCCTGCGAATGCCGACAATCAATGCAAGCAGGGGGGTCAGGCAGATGTGGCTGGTCGCGCCTACAACGGGAACAGGCAGTGGCATCAGGGTGCCTGCGAAAAGCAAGCTGGTGGCACCGGCCATGAGAATCGATGACGACGGCTCCATTTTTCGCGCGATGCTCTCGCCGCGAATGCTCCAAAGCACAGCGGGGAGAGTCAATGCGCTCCAGGTCAGCGCTTGGTCGAACGGAAGGATGCCCTCAGAGAGATGCACGAGGACCTCCATAGGGTGGGATCCGGCCCAAGATGCTGCCGCGAAGGCCTGCGGGTCGCTCATTGCGAGACATAAAGCCCTTGGTTCTGCTGACATAGAGTGTCAGGCAGTCGATGATCTCTTGGACGCTGGCGGAGGATTGCTGGTCACCAAAGAGATATGACCAAGAACCGGGCGATGAGATCGCGATTCCACAGGGGCGGGGGCAGACGCTGAGGCACTCGGCGGCCCGCAGCGTGACCGATTCGGCGACCTCACTGTCACTTAATGCCGCCTTTAACGCCTGATACAGCTTGTATCCGGAGCGCCTCTCATACGGTTCTCTGGGGCCACCATCGGCACGGCAGGATGTACAGACGTGCAGTACGTAGGTGCGGTTTGGGTGGTTCGAAGCCATCAGGTCACTCTGCAGTGGGTGGGAGATTGATGCCGCGTCGAGGGGATGACTGCGGGCTTTGGAGACCTCAGTGTGTGGTTGACCCTCACTCGAGCCACAGGGCGGTGGTGACCCATGATCACGCCGCATGCGAGGTCGTTGAACACCACCGACAGCTGTTCGATAGCCACCCAAAGTGAATGCCATGAGGTCACTGGAGTCATGAAGTGACCTCAGCAGCTGGCTCATCTGTGGACAGGTCTGGGACTTCCTCGTCGGCTTCCTCGTTTGATTCGACCAAGAGTCGGGCGGAGTTCATCACGACAAAGATTGCACCACCGTTGTGCAGGAGGGCGCCGACCATCGGGTTGATCAAGCCGCCTGCGGCCGCTGCCAGCATCAGAATGGAGAAGCCACCTCCCACAAAAACATTGAGGTTGATGGCGCTGCGTGTTCGATTGGCCAAGTCCACCATCTGTGGAAGTCGAATCAGGTTGTTCCCCATCAGTGCGATGTCCGCGCCGCCAAGTGCCACCTCGTTGATGACGGCACCCACGGCGACTCCGACATCGGCGCTGTGAAGTGCCAGTGCGTCGTTGACGCCGTCGCCCACCATCATCACGCGGCGTCCAGCGGCCTGTTCCTCTGCCACAAGTTCGGCCTTTCGCTCGGGGAGGACCTCAGCCTCATAGGCGTCGAAACCCAGCTGCTCTGCAACCTCTGCAGCCACATGCTCACGGTCACCTGTCAGAAGTACCAAGCGCTTTGCCCCGAGAGCACGAAGGCCTTGGAGTGTCTGGGCGGCCTCAGGGCGGGGTGTGTCTGCCAGCTCGAGCCAGCCCAGCACTTGGTCGTCGCGTGCCACGTACACAGCGATGCCCGTGCAGGTCGCGGGATCATCCACGCTGAGTCCTGAGTCGGTCAACCAGCTTGCCCGACCCATTCGCAGCAAACCCTGGTCCGATTCTGCCTCGACACCCTTGCCCGCGACTTCCCGAAGTACGGATGGTGCATTTGGCTTGATGCCTGCATCGCGTGCCGCAGCGACTGTGGCCCGAGATACCGGGTGCAAGGAGCCATGCCCGCAGCAACCTGCAGCTTGGAGTAGCTCGGACTCCTGGACTCCCTCGGCTGGGTTGAGAGAAAGCAGTGACAGGGTTCCGAGCGTGACGGTTCCAGTCTTGTCGAGGACAACCGTGTCCACCTCGCTGACCCGCTCAAGGAAACTGGACCCCTTGATCAGGATGCCCCAGCGTGATGCCTTGGCGAGGGCGGCGACCATGGCCACTGGGCCTGAAAGGACAAGTGCGCAAGGGCAGGCAACGACCAAGACGGCGATGGCGCGGTCAGGCTGTCCTGTGGTGAACAACACGATCGCAGCAATGGCCAAGACGATGGGTAGATACGCCGCTGCGTACCGCTCGAGAAGGCGTGTGATCGGCGCCTTGCTGTCTTCGGCCTCTTGTAAAAGCGCAATCACGCGACCCAGTGCAGTGTCGTTGCCGACGCCCTTGACCTCCGCTCGAATCAGGCCATCAAGGTTGATTGTTCCCGCAAACACAGGACTGCCCGGGCCGACGTCTTCATGGATGCTCTCGCCGGTGATGTAGGCCTGATCAACGCTGGACGATCCTTGGATCACTACCCCGTCGGCGGGGATGGTCTCTCCAGGGCGGATCACGACGATGTCGCCGATCTGAAGTTCCTCCGGATCGACAGAGCGCTCTTCTTCATCCTCGATGACCGTCGCACGGCGTGCCTGTAGCTTCTGTATGCCCTCGATGGCAGCACGGGCCCCCATCACTGAGCGCTCTTCCAAAAGGTGTCCAACCTCCATGAGTAGTGGCACCATTCCGGCGGTAATAAAGTCGCCGATGACCACAGCAGCCAAGATCGCAAGAGCGACCAGTTGTTCGGTGTAGCTTCCAGGATCTTTTGCGGCGAACCCCTCCGCTGCCTGCTGGAACACAGGCCAAGACACAATGACCACAGCCAGAAGCTGGACCAGTGCTCCCACAGTGGTTTGTTCTTGGAAGAAAGTCCCCCAAGCCCAACCCACGGCCAAGAGTCCGGCCCCTACGACCACCGAAATCAAACTCAATGCCTGATCACGTTGCTGGTCTGCGTCCAACTCTACCTGTCGGACTGCTGCCATGGAGGCAACGTGAGCAATCTTCGGTGTCTCAGGATCTGAAATATGACGCGACGTATTCGACATTCTATTTTACACCCGAAATAGAGATGCGGAAGGAGTCTGGGCTGTAGGCAAACCCGTTGACAGGTGGAAGTACGAAGCGCAGGCTCGATGGCTTCAGCAGAGAGGCTTCAATGGTCTCGTAGTAGAGGCGGTCGCGTACAACTTGCCGGTTTTGGCGGTACTCTTGATAGACTTCGTTCCATGGTGGTTTCACCACGGGCTTGGGCAAGCCGCTCTGCGGCATAGATCTGAGCCTCACGCAGGTTCTGGTCCCGTGCAGCCTGGGCTTTGGGGATTTCTAACTCCCGTGATCTCTTGGCTTCAGTCACCTGTGTTTGCATGTCGATAAATGCAGCCTGTACCTGTTCGAAGTCTTCCTTCACTTGCAGTGGCGGCGCCAGATCCGTGACCTCAATATCGACAAGGTCGATCCCAGCTCCCGCACCTTCCAGGCGCCCCTGAGCACGCTGGACAACCTTGGCAATGAATGAAGCACGCCCGTCGGAAAGAACCGAGTCCACCTCAAACTGACCCATGGTTCGCACGGTGGCGGCCATGATGGCGGACTTCAAAACCTCCTCAGGCTCAGACTGATGCAAAGCGAAGGCGATCGGGTCGGAGATCAAATAGCGGGCCGTCAGGTTCACTTGAACCACATTGCGATCGCCCGTCAACACATAGCCCTCCTCAGTCGGGTCAATGGTCTGCGACGGCCAAGGCGATGGCCCACCACGGGAATACAGCTCGTCAATGTTCAGTTCATAGACCTTCTTGACCTTGACCCGCAGGACCTCATCGATGGGCCGCGGCATGGTGTAGTGCATCCCTGGGAACTTCTGCGCCGACGAGGCATTTCCGCCAGAAAGGGCTCCCATGCGCATGACAATCGCCACCTCATCGGAGTCAACCACAATCACGCCAGAAGACAGATATCCAACCAGTAAAACCGGAAGCATCCAACGCAGATACCCCAGTGTTCCCTCCAAAGAGGACAGCACAGGCACGGAAGCTGTCGGGGTTGTTTGGTTGCTGAACACTACTTCTCCTGAAGCAACTTGAACGGAAGACTGTCGGTGCGAAGCACGATATTTGTTTGCTCGTTCAAAACCTTGCCCATTGAATCCAGCGAGCGTGTGAAGCGATAAAATTCGGGATCCGCTCGATGGGCGGATGCATAGATACGGGCAGCTTCAGCCTCGGCCTCTCCACGAATATGTGCTGCTTTCTCGTTGGCCTCTGCGCGGATTTCAGCAACTTCAAGCATGGTGCTGGAACGGATCGATTGGGCCTCTCGTTCCCCCTCTGCCCGATAGCGTGCTGCGTACTGCCTACGCTCTGCACGCATCTGATCGAAGACAAATCGGGTGTTGCTTTCGGGCAGTGAGAGCCGCTCAAAGCCAACCTCTTCGATGTGAACACCGTATTCCTCACCCGCCTTTGCCACTACATCAGACAAGATGGCGGACTCAATCTCCTCCGTCATCAGGTCGTCGTTCTTTGTGGAGACCAGGGCACTCAGGTCAAAGCCACCGAGTACAGAGATCTTTGCGTTGGTGACCAAGCCATCGAGCTTGGAGTCAGCTGCTTCGATGTTGCCGACGCTCTGGTAGAAGCGCAGCGGATCCGAGATTCGCCAGACCACGTACGACAACAGGATGACGTTCTTCTTGTCCCGAGTCAGCATTTCCGTGTGGCGTGTCTTGAGCAACCGTCTGCGTCCATCGAGGAACACAATCTGATCGACAGGCCATGGGAGCTTACCGTGCAGGCCCGTTGTCTCGACCACATCCACTGCTCGTCCCAAGCGCAAGCGAATGGCGACAGAACCCTCACGAAGCTGCCACGTGAAGGCAAAGAGAGCCAGCCCACACAATATGAGACCACCCAAAATGTACCGAAAAATATTGTCTTGCATCGTTCGTTTTCCTGTGCGCTATTGGAGGAACCACAGCGCCCCACCATCACGCTCGATCCGAGAATCGATGACGTGGTAGGGCTTGTCCGTAAGAACCCCTTCAAGGGTCTCGAGTCGACGACGGAAGCGGTAGAGTTGAGGACTGGTGTTGTACTGCGCTCGGAGGGCTCCAAAGGCGATCGCCTCACCTCGCGCAAACGATAGGCGCCGAGTGCGTTCAGCCGTGGCCATTCGTAAAGCAGTCTCGGCTTCCGCAATCGTCTTTGGTAGGGCGCTTTCCCGGTAGGCTTCGGCATCGATGATGTGTGTGGTACGAACCAACTGAGCGGCAATCACAGATTGGTACTCGTTAGCCAACGCGACTGGTGGGTGAAGCCCTCTTAGGTTGAGGGATACCAGCTCGATGCCCAGACCCTTCTTGTCCACACGTCTTTGAAGTGTGTCGTGCATCCGATTGGAGAAGCTGCCAATCTCTTTGGAGAGGACCTGATCAAGTGTACGATCGACGGTGGCATCCATGAGTACGCGGTAGGCGATCGTCTCCAATGCCTCTTCCGGGTTCTGACACCCATAAATCCAAGAGTGAATGTCGCTGATGCGGTACTGCACTTCCACATTGACCGTCACCAGATCGCGCCCATCGCCGATCAGAAGATTGTACTCCTCGGCCGCATGGTACTGCGTCCACAGTGCATCAGCATCGGCCCGTGCACCGGAAAAGCCGAGAGGCATGCTCCGAACGCGTTCTGTATCGACAATATGAACGCGATCCAATGGCCAAGGAAGTCCAATGTTCAACCCTGGCTGCAACACCTCCTCTTTCTCCACCTTTCCGAGTCGCTCCCGGATGCCCAGCTGAGACTCATCCACGACCACGAATGCGGATAAAGTCCAGGTGAACAACCCAAGCCCAACAATCAAGGGAAGGGACATCCGGCGCAGGAAACCAAGCGCCCAGGAGCTGCGTACGTCGACACCGAAAGTATCCTCCACGCATGTGAATACGCTTTGGATGGGGTTGTACGACGAGCCAAAGAGACGGGTGAACAGGAGCTCCGCCCCAAACGCGGCGCCTGCCGGTGGGCGGCGAATAAATCCTGCGCCACCCCTAAGGAGCAGTTCGCACGCCAGCAGTACAGGCACGGCGAGAACCAGTGCTCGGATCTTCGTCTCAAAGGCTGGGATTTCGAAATGAGAGGCAAATACCGAGGCGGCCGCAAAGACAGCCATCCAAGCGCCGATCCGGGATAGCTTTGCCAAGCCCGGCGCGTCCTTGATGGCTTGTGGTGTTGGGCTCTGGAAAAACCGAGCCA